>Ga0163179_10002989_pt1 | contig 11589 bp, 13 predicted proteins | sample AtlANTMetagenome_FD_109643 | JGI IMG/M metagenome (GOLD analysis project Ga0163179, IMG submission 109643) | Marine eukaryotic phytoplankton communities from the Atlantic Ocean - Atlantic ANT 2 Metagenome | ecosystem: Environmental > Aquatic > Marine > Oceanic | place: North Atlantic Ocean... | reverse complement strand
AGTGAAGGCGTACCATCAATTTCTGGTTTGGGACATCGTGAAGAGACCGGTTATAACCAGATTGCTCGATCGTATTCTCAATCCGCTCATTGGTAAATCAGTAGTGCTGTACGCCACGAAACCAGAGTTGGAGCTAACAAATGCAGCCTGAGTCGACGGGTACCTTGACCGCTGAACAAATTAAGGCGACAGCTTCGACCATCATCGACCAACAATCTCGTGATGGCATGATTCTTTGGTTCCCGAATGGACACTCTGACACTTGGAATCACACTGAAGCTGCAATGGCCCTATCGGCGGCAGGTTTTATCGAGCCCGCCGAGCTTGCCTACCAGTGGCTAGCTAAAAATCAGCGTCCGGATGGGAGTTGGCATCACTATTACCTGGCGAACGCAATTGAGGACGCAAAGGTCGATACGAACTGTTGCGCTTACGTAGCAACAGGGGTATGGCATCACTACTTGACCACAGGTAATGACGTTTTTTTGAAGGAATTGTGGCCGATGGTCAAACGAGCACTCGATTTCGTTGTAGGCCATCAAACAGCTTCCGGTCACATCCCTTGGGCAATACACACCAGTGGCACGGCCTGGTCGTATTCACTAGTGACCGGCAGTTCGTCGATTTATCATTCCTTACGTTGCGGCTTGGCAATCGCTCTTCACCTTGGCACAGACCAGCCTGAGTGGGAGTTCGCTGCAGTCCGCCTTTCTAACTTGCTACGCAACAATGAAGAGCAATTCGAACCTAAGAAAAGATGGGCTATGGACTGGTACTACCCGGTCCTCACCCGGGCTTTGACCGAAGATTCAGCTTCTCAACGTATGGCTTCTCGATTAGACGATTTCATGCTCGGCGATCACGGCGTGAGATGTGTGTCAGATCAGCCTTGGGTCACAACCGCCGAGACATGCGAGTGCGCGATGGCGTATCTTGCAATCGGAGATGAAACAACCGCGCACCGGCTGTTTCAGAGCATCCAACCGTTACGAGATCGGGACGGAGCCTATTTCACGGGGATGGTATTTCCAGAAAATATTACTTTTCCCGATGGCGAACGCTCAACGTACTCGAGCGCCGCGGTGATACTTGCTGCCGACGCGTTGACCAACCATTCGGCTGCATCGCAGTTAGTACTCGGACATGGCTTGCCACTGTTAGGTTCCTAGAAATGGAATCTTTCAGGACGTGCGGCGTAATATTTGAAGGCTTCCAACGCTAGAAAATAATCCAAAACCACCTTCTTCGAGGGCCCGACAGTAGATCTCATACGGAGGGCGTCCACCATCAGCTGGGTCAGCAAACACATCGTGAATCGCCAAAAAGCCACCATCTATGATCTTCGGAGTCCATTCTTCGTAGTCAGTATGGGCGGGCTCCGTACCATGACCACCATCGATGAAAAGCATAGACACCGGCTCTGACCAACGTTTTGCGACTGTTTGAGAGTCCCCAATAATCGGAACAACAACATGTTCAAGACCGGCCCGTTCAAGGTTGCGTCGTAATTCCGGCAATGAATCAATTTTTCCAGTACCGGGATCCACCAACTCGACTTCATGATGCTCCCAGCCTTGCTGCATCTCTTCAGATCCACGGTGGTGGTCAATGGTGAATACCAATGATTCATTTTCGAGCGCTGCGGCTCCAAGGTAAATCGTCGACTTTCCACAGTAGCTACCTATCTCAACAATCGTGTCTGCAGACGTCATTCGAAGGGCAGTTTCATAGAGGCCCATCCCTTCGTTGTGAGGCATAAAACCCCGAGCTTCACGCGCTATGGCTTCTAAGTCTGTTCGCATAATTCAGCATCTACCGTTTGAATAAAAACTTTTCCAACATAAAAAATTTTCCCACCCAAAGAATCCCGAAACCCGTCAAATTCCCAGCCATAACCATGACAGTCGAATCCCACCACAAGTCTGCAAAGGTAACAAAAGCCGAGGAAAGCGCTAAACCAACGACGCTGTAAAGCCAAAAAGGTAATATCTCATCTCGCACAGAATGGGAGTCATTACGTCCCCACACCCAAGATCTGTTCAGTAGATAAGCGGGAACAGCTCCAACAGTGACAGAAAAAACATTAGCTACTAACGCCGGCCAGCCAACAATTACTAGTCCAAACCACAGGCAGGTTTGTGTGATGATGACAGCTAACGCCGACACGCCTGAATAACGGAAAAGTTTGATTCGTAGGGCCCAAATTTGGTTCTGCACGTGCCGCAAGCGAAAAGTTTACGATCTCATCTACTGATCTACATCAGGACGGTAGCAAGTCGCCAGCATAGCTATCGCCGAACCTGCTCCCCCAAGCCATGTAGCAATAAACCACCCAATGCCGCTCATTTCAATTCCTAACCAATTATCTACAGACCACGACCCGGGTCCTAACAAGGCTAAAGATGAGGTTGTCATCGCAAGAACAAAAACATATTCCCATCCATCTTTGATGATGAAGAAACCGTTCTTACGATGCCCAATCCAACCAGCTGCAATCATGACTCCGACGTAGCCCATACCGCTAAGGGGCATTAGCAAACCAGCAGCAACTCCAAACCCAAAAATAATTTCGCCTGCAGCAGCTAGATGGGCATGCAGCAGCCCGGGTGAAAGCCCTTCACTTTTGAACCAACGACTGACACCATCGATACCACCTCTGTATTTAGCGATTCCGTGGAGTACAAGAGTCACTCCGACCGTGAGCCTCAAAAGCAGCAGACCCAAGTCGATCGCATTTTGATCCATCTTCAACCCCCTGCTGACAACCGTACTCGGGTCTGATTCAGTCAGTCGTATTCACTAAGTGATTCGCTGCCATTGAGAAGTATTCCAGCATCTGCCGATGTACTTCTATCTCAATTTCTTTTTCGTCTAGGGCTGCCGTCATATGTTCATACCAACGGTCCCGCTCAAGAAGCCCTACCCGAAAATGCGCGTGGCGCATTCGCAACCTTGGATGACCTCGATCCCTCGAATATTGGACCGGCCCTCCCCAATATTGCGCAAGAAACAACGCTAGCCAGTATCTAGAAGGCTCCAAATCATCCGGGTACAACGGACGTAGCACCTCGTCATCAGCCACTCGAAGGTAAAAGCGCGTGCACAAATCATGAAACCAGGCCATACCTCCTACTAGGTCGTAAATACTTTGTTCCCCAGTATCTTGCATTGGCCTAGGCCTCGTAGCGGTAAATATTAGTTTCGCGGGCAACAAACCCTAGGCGCTGATACAGCCTGTTGGCAGCTGCACGTGACGGTCGGGAGGTTAAGTCAATCGTTTTAGCTCCAGCCTCTATAGCTATCTCGATAGCTCGCTTATTCAGTGCTTCGCCCACGCCTCTACCCCGGGCTTGTTCATCAACCACAACATCCTCTATCCAGGCTCGTACACCTGTAGGGATTGGGAATACGACCAGCGTCATCGACCCTACAATTGTCTCACCCTCTCTAGCTAAGAGAACCGTAGAAGCGTCATGATTGAGAATCTCTAAGAGTTGCTCTGTGGTCGGAAAAAGCGACGAACTCGATAATTGCGGCATCAGCCGTTCAAATGCTGCAACAACAGTCTCGTCGACACTTTCACAAATACTGATCTCTATGGGCATCGCTCTATCCTTCGTGGAGACCCCCATGGTACGGATCGCTTGATCCGCAGATAACCTTTTCTTCGTGGAACACGTCGAGTGGAGCGAACATCCTGTACTAAAAGAAGCGGTGCTCCTCGCAGCTTTCACTGGTTGGAATGATGCTGGGGATGCAGCAACCGAGGCAGTTGGTTATTTGACACGTCGGTACGAGTGTCAACGTGTAGCAACAATAGACCCTGAATATTTCTATGACTTCGCTTCTGTTCGTCCCTCTGTTCGCCTGGAGGGAGATGATCGGCGAATCGATTGGCCGGTAAACGAGGTGAGAGTTGGTGCGCTCGACGACGGCCGTCCACTCGTCACGATTGTCGGCATCGAACCGCGTCTTCGGTGGCGTACTTTTTCCGATGCATTATTATCTGTAGCTACTCAATTGTCGGCCTCTACTGTCATCACTCTGGGAGCGCTTCTCACCGATACTCACCATCAAGCTCCGGTAGATGTAATTGGTGCCTCGAATAACGAGGTAATCAACCTTGAGTTAGGACTCACCCCTTCACAATACGAAGGGCCCACCGGAATAATCGGCGTGCTAAATGACGCCTTCCATCGCGGGGGCTTCGACAGCCTGTCTTTTTGGGCTGCAGTTCCATCGTATATTGGCCACAATCCATCTCCCAAAGCAGCGCTCGCTCTGGTACAGCAACTAGTCGAATTCCTGGATATTCCCCTAGGCGCAACTGACCTTCAAATTGCAGCTGCTAGCTATGATCGCCAGATTAATGAACTAGTCGAAAGTGATGCGAACTTGGCTGAATATGCCCAGCAATTACTTGATGAAGCGACAGACGAGCTGACTGACATGGCCGATAACCCTGAAGCAATGATTGACGAACTGGAAGAATTCCTTCGGCAACAAGACGAATAAGAATTCTAGGCAGCCCTCTAATTACCTTCTTCTTCCCAGGGTTTAGACCGTGGTTGGTCATACCTAACTTCCCTGAACTGCCCTTCGATAGCAGCAAAGGCATCTTCGACCCATGTCTCCAAGCCAGCTAAAGGCTCTGGCAAACAGTCTCGGGCAAACCATCCGCAATCGCTAGTTTCTAAAGGATGAGGTTTCAGTTCCCCCCCAACAGAGCGGCAATGAAACACCATCGAATACAGCGGAATACGAGTAAATCCCTGCCGCATCCCATCAACAATAGAAATTAGGGAAACCGGTTCACAGTGGATACCCGTTTCTTCGTAAACTTCCTTGATCGCAACTTCCACCGGTGAGTAGCCGATATCGGCCCAGCCGGTTGGGTAAAGCCATACTCCACTATCCGCTCGCTGGACTAAAAGAATCTCATTCTCGGCATTGCTGACAACGGCGCCCACGGCAGCCTTCGGAGTTACATATCCGGCAACCCCGTCGCCGACCATCCGCATCCATTCGTGAGCTACGTCACTAGGTTCAAGGTTCCCATCAGCGGCACCATACATTTCGGAAGCAACTTTGAGAATCTCCTCGTAGCGCTCCTTTTCATAGAGGCTCTCACTAAACCCCAACCCAGTGCGGGCTATTCCAGCCAGGCTTTCAGCCCAATTAAGAAGATCTTGACCTGTCGCTGATTTTCCCATTAAGGCGAGGCTAGTCGCGCTCAGGGCCCAGAGTTACTCGACCTTCTTCAATGAATACCGCAACGCTGCTTCAATTTCTCGTCTATGTAAGTCGCCTAGGGCCGGTCCGTCTGAGCCAGTTACATAGAAGGCGTCTACAACTTCATTGGAAATTGTTTGAATCTTCGCCGAGCGGATATCTAACCCCATTTCTGCAATAGCCCTTGTTAGGTGATACAGAACTCCTATGTGGTCTTCCGTCCGCACTTCAATAATCGTTGCATCAGTTGCCGACTCGACATCAAACACAACACTGGTCCCAACTTTTTTTGCAGCCAGAGCGGTCCGTCTTCGATAGACACGCGCTCTTTCCGCTATACGCGCATCTATCGCAAGGTGACCCTGCAAACATTGATAAACGTCATCAATAACCCGGTCCCAATCCACTGGTGTGTCGGGCACAACGACTCTGAATTGAGAGACGGCCATGCCTGCATCACTCGAATAGGCATCCGCCTGCAAAACATCAAGTCCTTGCAAGGCCAGTGCCCCAGCAGCCCTGCTAAAGATACCCGCCCGATCACGCGCAACAATCGTGACCGTATCTCCCGACCCTTGGACAACGGTTTCCTCTTCGGCCATCAGAGCTTCGATTTCCTCAGTTATAAATGATCGTCTCCTACGACGAATCGAGCCATCGCTGGACATGAAATCAGCTGTGGCTTCAGTAAGCGTTTCGACCAGATGAGCTTTCCAATCACCCCATGCCGTTGGGCCGGTAGCGATTGAATCAGCTTCAGTTAATGCAGCTAACAACTCTAGGAATTCAACCGTCTCTACCTTCTCGGCAACGGTGCGGATCGTCTGAAGGTCTTCAAGATCTCTTCGAGTCGCCGTATCGGGCAACAACAGGTGATTTTCTACAAGTCGACTCAACAGATCAACATCTTCTTTCGGAAAGCCACAACGAGACGCTATGGACGCAATAAGTCCCATACCCACCTCAGTGTGATCACCCGGGTAGCCCTTACCAACGTCATGCAGGAGCGCTGCAACTAACAGGAGGTCGGGTCTTTGCACTCGGTGGGTAAGACGTGCTGCCTCTGCAACGGTTTCGAGTAGGTGACGGTCGACAGTAAAGCGGTGGTAAACGTTTCGTTGGGGGCGTGAACGGTTCGGAGTCCATTCCGGCAGCAAACGAGTCCAAACTTCGAAATAGTCAAGAGACTCGATCACCGGAATCGATCTCTGTCCTCCTTTAAGAAGTTCGACAAACAAGTCGCGAGCACCTTGGGGCCAAGGATCAGGAAGATCGACTTGGCGGTCAGCGAATAGGCGGAGGGACTCCCTTGCCAGAGGCAGACCCGAATGCATGGCCTGCACTGCTGCATACAAAACTAGAAGAGGATCTGTCGATGGATCACCCAAGACCAAAATTTCGCTATCTGTAACTGTTAGACCGGATACCTCTAATTCGACCAAGACTGCTTCGGCTGGCTCTCGATCTAGATGACGCCATGTTTCGTCACTCAGATAGGCGACAGTTCTAGCTGCAGAAGCTACTCGCCCCATCAATACGTCTGCGTCGTGATCTCCCAATGCTACGGCAACAGATTCTTGGTCTTCGAGAAGGAGCACATCTCCTCGTTTTCGACTCAATCGGTGCAACTCAACTCGTGCTTCGAGTAGGACTTCGTAGGCCTCGGCCAACCGTTCGTGATCGTGGACAGGCACTTCGACGCCAGCACGAACCGCCCAGTTGATGGCGTGAACATCTCGCAGGCCTCCACGGCCTTCTTTCAGGTCCGGTTCCAATAAAAACGCGACCTCACCAGAAAGCAAATGACGACGTCTGACGTTACGCGCCAATTCGTCCAGACGATCAAGGCCATGAGCAACCCATTGTTCTTCATTGCGGGCTAACAACTCTTGCAAAAGATTCGAATCTCCAGCGATAAGTCGGCCATTTAGCAAACTGGTTGCTGTCTCAAGATCAGTCGATGCAAGTCTTAAAGTTTGGTCTACCGACCTCACCGAATGACCCAATCTGAACCCTTCATCCCATAGCGGATACCAAAGCCGGTCAGCCAGAGAATCAATATCATCTCGGTCTTTATGTATCAGCATTAGATCAAGGTCGCTGGAAGGACAAAGTTCGGCGCGGCCATATCCGCCCAACGCCACCAAGGCCACACCATCGTTGTTTTGAATTTGAGTTACATATAGCTCAGCTAAAAACTCGTCCGTGACGTCCGACAACGCTTTCGGAATTTCTCGCGCAGACAAGGCTTCATTACTAATTACGTTTTCTCTCAGTTCGACCAGACTGCCGTCAGCCATCCGAAACCCCGAGAAGAGCCGGGAGACGTTTGAAGAAAATCGAGCGGGGAAGCGCTTCTGCGCATCCAGCTGCTCTCGCTGCATCCAGTGTTTCTGTGTCGACATGTGGAGCAAAGCCAATGACTATGGGCTCGGAAGGCAGGTATTCAAGAACTTCTGAACGCGCTAGGTCAACAAGCACCAGGTCCGCTTCGACCGACTTCAACTCCTCCAAATCTTTTAGGATTTGAACACTGTCTCCAAACCGACTGCGGTCCATCAAGTTAGGTATGTAGGCAGCTACGTGAGGCATCAGGTGTCAGTTTCTCGGCGTTTTGTTAAATGAAGATGGGCTTTGGTCGCACCCCAAGCTATTCCTAATTCATGACAAGCCTGTCCGAAGTCCAAGAATGCCGTTGGAGTCAAGCCGTAGATATCTTCAGGAAAAGTGGCTTCAAGATAGTCGTCTCGTTGAACTGGAGGAACCCCATATAGAGTCAAAACTTCGGTTGGGTATTGTGAAGCCCTGCGAAGTATTGACATCGGGTTGGTCTGCTGCGCCGCAATATCGGATTCCAATAGTTGCCGTAAAACAGGAAGTATCTCTGTTGCACAGCGTTCTCCTGCCAGTCGGGCTTGATCAGCTATCTCTCGAGACCATTCTCCATTCCATGCCTGATAGATCTCACGTGTCGAATTTTCGACCCAAACAGGTAAAGAGACTTCTAATTCCTTAGCCAGCTCCGCTCCTATTTCTTGTAATTGATTCATTGGATCGAATGATTCAGATTGCCAGAGCGGAATCCTTCCAAGTCCAAGGTGACATATTGATAGCCAACCGACTGGACGGCTTCAACAATTTCAGCTCTAAGGTCCACTGCCCTCGAAAGTTGGTCAAGATCTATTTCTAGGCGAGCTATCTCTCCATAGTCTCGTACTCGTAGCTGTTCGAAACCCAGATTTTTGAGCGCAGATTCAGCTCGATCTAATCGCCGCAGTAACGAAACACTCACTTGCGTGCCGTAAGGAATTCGAGATGCTAAGCATGCAGCAGCCGGCTTATCCCAAGTCCGAAGCCCTAATTTCTTACTGTGTTCTCTTACATCTTCTTTTGAGAAGCCAGCGTCAACCAACGGAAACCTGGCGAGACGCTCTTGAGCTGCTGATTGTCCCGGGCGATGATCTCCGAGGTCATCGGTATTTACCCCTAGAACAACAGTTAATTCTTGTTGACACGCAATAGGTTCCACAACATCCATCAGAGCTGACTTGCAGTGAAAGCAGCGATTTTCGTCATTGATTCGGTAGGCCGCATTATCCATTTCGGCAGTCTCTACATGAGACCAGTTCAACCCCCACTCTTCGGCCAGAGAAGCACAATCTTCTAATTCACTCTGAGCGAGACTCGGTGACACAGCAGTAAAGCATTGAACAGCATCAGAACCCAATGTGTCATTTGCAACCCAGGCAAGAAACGCGGAGTCTGCCCCTCCGCTGAAGGCCACTAACACGCGTTCCAACTCCAGAAGATTTGTTCGAAGCGCTTCGAGGTCCGCCGGCATTACAGCCGATCGTTGGGAATAGCGTAAAATTGTTGTGCGCCTTGAGTGATTGTCGGCACTAGTCCAGCAACCGTCGGGAGTATCTGCTCTGCGTAATACTTTGCTACGGCAATCTTGTCGCTGAGAAAGTCAACATCTCCCTTACCGGAATCAAGAAGTTGTTGGGCTATCTGAGCGGATCGCGCTAGATAGTATCCACCAACAATCACCCCGGTTAGCCGCATAAATGGGACAGAGCCCGCTGCTGCGTCGTTAGGTTGACCAGCTAGTCGACTTCCGAGCCATACCCCTGCTTCGCTGAGTTGTTCCTTACCTGTCAGCAATGCTTGACCCATAGAGCTATGACGATCATCTTCAATAAGTTGTTCCGCTAGGCCACCTATTTCGGATACAAACTTTTCGAATACCTGGCCTCCACCAAGGGGCAGCTTTCGAAATACTAAATCAGCTGCCTGAATTCCGTTAGTACCTTCGTAGATCGGCGCTATCCGGACATCACGCCAATGCTGAGCAATTCCAGTTTCCTCGACGTAGCCCATTCCCCCATGAGTTTGGACCCCGAGCGAGGTCATCTCTACGCCAAGGTCTGTTCCCCAGCCTTTAGATATTGGGGTAAGTAACGCAGTCACAGCATCCCAATATTCACGCTCTGTTCCATCTCGGCTGCTGTTCGCGAAATCGATAGCAGCCGCATTCGCGTACATAACGCACCGCATGGCCTCGGCGTTAGCTCGCATCGTCATCAACATCCGACGAACATCTGCGTGGTCCGCTATTGGTGATGACTCCCCTGCTTCGAGTTCGGCTCCGATAGCTTTCCCTTGTTTTCGGTCAACTGAGTATTGCCGAGCTTGCTGGTACGAACGGTCAGTGAGCGATAAACCTTGAAGCCCTACGGACAGCCGGGCGTTGTTCATCATCGTAAACATCGCTCCCATACCGGTGTTCTCTTCACCGACCATCCATCCCACAGCACCAGCTTCATCGCCATAGGACATAACACAGGTAGGACTGGCGTGTATTCCTATTTTGTGCTCACTAGAAACGACACGTAGATCGTTTCGTTCTCCAAGGCTTCCATCATCGTTCACCAGGTATTTAGGAACAAGAAAAAGACTTATTCCTTTAGTTCCCGGCGGAGCGTCCGGTGTTCGGGCCAGAACTAGGTGAATAATATTTTCGGACAGTTCATGTTCGCCGTAGGTAATAAATATTTTGGTACCGGAGATCAGCCAAGTGCCGTCTTCCCCTGGGAGCGCCTTGCTCGTAAGCGCTCCCACATCGGAACCCGCTTGAGGCTCCGTCAGATTCATAGTTCCTGACCATTCGCCACTAATCATCTTTGGAAGGTAGATCTCTTGCAAGGTTTCGCTCGCATGATGACTGATGGCGTCGATCGCTCCCTGTGTAAGCAATGGGCACAGGCTGAACGCCATATTTGCGGCAGTCATCATTTCTTGAACCGCTAGACCAACACACCAGGGCATTCCACCGCCGCCGTAGCTCTCATCTAGGGCGATGCCGTTCCACCCAGCTTCGACGAACCTCTCATATGCATCTGCAAAGCCATCTGGATGAAAGATTTGGCCGTTCTTAACAACTACTCCCTCTTGGTCGCCTTTTTGGTTAAGCGGAACTAGTTGTTCTTCCATAAAACGGGCGGCCTCACCTAAGACGCCATCCACCGTTTCCAGGTCAGCGTGCTCGTAGCCTTCCCGGCTAGCAAGCTCTGACAAATTAGCAATGTGCTCTAAAACGAACATCATGTCGTTAGTAGGAGCTTTGTAATCAGACATTATTGCCTCCTAACTACAGGCTATTAGGCCAACAGCCGATGAGGAATTACAAAATAGTGCTGAGAGGATAAAAACATGCAACCTAAAAAATTTAGAAGGTTCTTAGTATCTGGTCGAGCAACGGTTGGTTGGCTGGCAGTTTTGGCTCCGGGCATTATGAGCAAAGTCTGGCGACTGAACTCTCCATTAGCCAGCGAAACTAAATATCTGATTCGGTTTTTCGGCATCAGGAACGTCGTTCTGGCGTACCAGCTGTACCAGGCTGACCGCCCAGACGCCGGTCCTGAGGAGTTGGAAGAAGCGCTTCGCCAAGGAATAGTCATAGACACCCTCGACCTAGCTTTTATTTTATTTTCGAAAAAACATAGTGAAAGCAGGTCTTTTGGGCGCACAGCACCAGGTCTTGCTGCTGCTGCAGGCATCGTTTTGGGAATGCTGTCCAGACAGAATCGTGAAGTGCCCGAGAAGTCTCAACAGTGAAAATCAAAATTATTTATCGCGTTTTGAATTTTCAACTTTGCTTCTGATTCCTTAGACCCTTAACCAGAATAACGATGACCCAGGTACCAACTTCGAAGAAGAGGTATCCGCATATGGGTTAGTTCAGCTCTTGAAAACACTTGGCCGCTTAACAGAATCGCTTCATCTACCCTTTGGAGCCCCCATCGAGTATTTCACTTCCAAAATAAGCAAACGGTAGGAGTGAGGGATGCTGCAGCT
>Ga0163179_10002987_pt1 | contig 11596 bp, 12 predicted proteins | sample AtlANTMetagenome_FD_109643 | JGI IMG/M metagenome (GOLD analysis project Ga0163179, IMG submission 109643) | Marine eukaryotic phytoplankton communities from the Atlantic Ocean - Atlantic ANT 2 Metagenome | ecosystem: Environmental > Aquatic > Marine > Oceanic | place: North Atlantic Ocean... | reverse complement strand
GTTCTCTGATTCCGTCGATATCGACTGGAGGTGCTGCTATGAAAGCAACTACGAAACATGCTGCTGCTGCGAGTAAGCATGGAATCATTAGGACACCAAACCATCCAACATAAATTCTGTTGTTAGTTGATGTTACCCATTCACAGAACTCAGGCCATCCTTGTAGGAGACCAGTTTGTCTGCGTGTAATATTTGAGGTTGTCATTGTAATAAGACGTTTTAAGTAGGGCATCAAGGGTAGATGCGAAACTTATTTCCTGTAACCCCTCGCTACAGGATATGAGAGACGAAGTATTAGACTGCCTATAGGTCTCGGTTTGTGAGCAGTGTATGAATTTATTTATCTTAGCATATCGTAACAATTGGTGTCAAGACATGAGTATATTTACCTAAATAAGCATCAGCATAATTGATGACTACCATAAGATAAACTTATCTAACATGTCTGCAATCAATATATGACATTCAATATTAGGATGTAATGTATAAGGGTTCACTAAATTATTATTCAATAAAAAATTTATTCTACCAGAGTCACGAGTCCACATTGAATGATGGTATTTAATATCAGAGTATTCTCCACACAATTTACTTAGAATATCTTTTGGATTATCATCTCCCCAAATCATATTAGGACTCTTGTAAGAATAGTCGTGGTGATTGAAAGTATCAAACCAATAATTTTTTACACCTATACTATTGAAATAATTATCCCAATGATTTATTTGTGTAGATAGTCTTTGTACCTCTGCATTATGATCATAGTGTTTCTCTCTTATATAATCTCCAATCTTCATTTGATTATGTTTTATTGAGTATGCTACAGTACCCCACTTATTATCCTTTGGTTTCCAAAACTCTCCTCTTGAGGTTGATGTGATTCCCCACAACACTATCAACTCATCATATTTTTTATAATCATCTGTATTAAAATATTCCTCCGCTAATCTTATTGATGATGCATTAGCAGATCCACCAAAAGAATAATTAATATTTTTATATCCATGTCTCTTTGAAAGAATATTTCTAAAGGAATATTTTTCATCAAGTTCATCACTCATAGTGCTGAAGAAATCATCTTCAGACATACCCTCCGATGGATAAAAAGATCCCTTACCCTTTGTCCAACTACATCCAAAAGTTATGAGTGCCTTCACGTCCATGAAATCTGCTTATCTAACATGTCTGCAAGAAGAATAGAACATTGTCTATTAGGATGATGTGTGATGGGGTTCACTAGATTTTTTTTCAGTAAAAATTTTATTCTATCATCATCTAAAACCCACTTTGAATGATGATAGTTATTCATACTAGAATTATGACCCATATCAATACACAAATTACTCATCAAATCTCTTGGTTTTTTGTGTTGCATAATCATATTAGGACTATCATAAGTGTAGTTATGGTGATTGAAAGTATCGAACCAATAATTTTTTACTCCAATAATTTTAAAATAATTATCCCAATGTTGCATTTGAGTAGATAATCTTATTACCTCCGTGTCATGATTGTAATGATCCGTTGCCCACTGTAGGTTGGGAAGTTTTGTTAGATGAAAATTCTTATATCTATTCTTTTTATTATCCCACACATCTAACCTTGCTGTAGAAGTGATACCCCATAGGATTATAACATTATTATATTTTTTATAATCATCTGTATTGAAATATTCTTCCGCTAATCTAAATTGTTTTTGGTTTGCTGAACCACCAGCAGCAAGATTTATATTCACATAATCATGTCTCCTTGATAGTATAGTTCTAAAACCATACTCATCAACTTCTTGAGGATCATGTCTCTGCATGTCTTGTCCAGACATTTCAGTGTACTTCAAGATGTTAGGATCGTACCAACTAAATTTACCTTTAGTCCAACTACATCCAAATGTTATAAGTGCATTCATGTTTTAGGTAGGTTAGGAGTAAGAACATTCTTTCTTACATATTGTCTGAATGACCATCCCCAATTCCAAACATGCATATCATATAATTCTGGTGGTAGGTCTACGAGACCAAGAGATCTCTTCAATCTCCTCACCCAAAAAGAATTGTTTTTATTTGAATCACGATTACCAAGTTGGAAACCTTTATCAAATATCATATTGATTTTATCTTGTATTGAATACTTACCATGTGTTGTCTTGATTGTAGTAGGATCATACCACCAAGATCCCTCAGGCATCCATGCAGGTGATTGAAGTGCTCTATCCCATGTATCAGGGTCTTTCAATTCATTCCAACCCACTCTGTATATTTGATGTTCATCTTGTATACCTGTGTAGGGTCTGATCTCTTTCAATAAATTATAACACTCTTCCAATATCTGATCGTAAGTACTATTCTCATCAAAATGACCTGCCTGTGGGTGTCTTTTATTTCTAGCAACTTTTGACTTAGGTGATGTGAGATCAATTCCTATAGTCTCCCAGTTGTGTATTCTACTCCACTTCAGACCAGTCAGTTGTCTTGCACAATCAAATGATATCTGATCTCTATTAGATCCTATCTTACTATACTTCCACCACAAATCATGAAACTCTTTCATCTCATCATCTACCTGTCTCCATAAACAAGTCAGTACAGGGGAGCAATACTGTTTGAAATCATAATCAATTTTTCTCAATGCATCAACAAGTTCGATGAACTGTTCTCTCGTATTGAAATTAGCACCAAACCCCTCCATCACTTCATTATGAAATGTAAACCTATGTGGGTGCAGCATGTGAGTCAATGGCACCTCTTTTAGTATTGCTTTACTCTTGTCCACCCATTCCTTAGTGTGAACATAACATCCATCTAACCATACTGTCTTAGTTCCGTTAGGGAATAGTCTATGGGGACACAACTTTGCAAAAGCAGACAACCTTCTGGGGTCTCCATCCACTTCATCATACACAAAGTCTGGTATCTCTCTGAATTCCCATGCTCCCTTCTTCTCTACCTTACCATCAGTAAAGCAAACATACTTCACGTTTGGATCATAGTACATATCATCAGGTATGGTATCATACCAATTTGTTATGCTGGTATAGATTATTATTTGATCTCTATCAGGATCATCCCACTCTATGGCATATGAATACACACCAGCGTCACCATAAAAAGGTTTACTTGTGATACGATCTGTCCCTGTTCTAAAATATTTTTTCCAATCATATAAACCAGTCACCTCAGTAAGTAAGTCTACAAACTCAACAACATCTACATCTTCATTATGATATTTGTAATCACCACACTTATTATTCCACCATTCACCATTAGGTTTAGCATCAGAAAATTGATTGATAATATCTCTAGAGTATACTTGATCAGATTTTTGTGCACATAATTGGTACGCTACAGAGAATGACAGTTGATCTCTTACACCACCCTTGTTATACCACTCCCACCACATATTATTGAACTCGTGGTCATTCCAACTCCGCCAAATTATAGTGCATAGTGGTGAGAAGTATTCTTCAAAATCAAAATCTGTCTCTGCTAATTCTATTGTAAATTTTAGAATGTCATCTGGATCAACCCACCCCTTACTGACATACTCAGCACACTCCTCAAGGTATGAGTGTTTGTGAGGGTGTTGCATGTATGTAAAGTTACCTTTTCCTATTATCTCTTCACTTACTTTTTTAAAATCATCATTGAGAAGGTGAACTTTTGACGCATCAATGTAGACGCTAGGTCCATCAAAAGGACACAATATTTTATCTTTTCTACTGCTCCTTATGGGATCACCAAGATCCTCCACCTCTGTTATAACTTGCACCCATGATGGTGCTTGAAGATCCTCAATATAATTGTTAGTGTTTATAGTATAATAAATCATAAGACTCCACTCTTAGTCATCATAAATTCATGATCATATTTTGTATATAGTTTGGGGTGTAGACCTGTAATTTTTTTCAACTCTTGTAGTAATTCGTCCTTCCTCTGGTACTGTTTTAGATCTCCTCTCTGTGGATGTTTACCTATTCTACCAAACTTATTATGATAACCTAAAGGTATACCTGATTGTTCTCTATTCTCAATGATTGATGGTATCACATCTGATTCTTTCAGTGCCATATCAAATGCAATTTGATCTCTATTACATCCTACAAGTGACCACTTGTACCATGACTCATTGAACTTATTGATCTCTGGTGATATAGTTCTCCACATTATAGTACCAAGTGGACTACTATATTTTTTGAAATCATACCCTGCATCCTTCAAGTTCTGTGTCAAAGTTATAGCATCATCGAAAGAAAAGAATGCACACATGAATCCCTCTAATATTTCATCGTAGTATGTGAATCTTGATGGGTGTCTTAGTATTGTGAAGGGGAAACATGTTCTACTCATCCTAAGAAATTGTGGGGTATGTTTATAGCATGCGTCTACCCATATTGTTTTTGATCCACTGGGAAAAAATAGATGTGGATTCGCTTTAGGATAGAATGATAATCTCCTTGGGCAATCAATATCAACATCTAGTTTGATGTACTCCCATGGTGTTATAGATGTGTCTATCGTACCATCATGGAAACAAACATATCTTACACTAGGATGATAATAATCTGACACCAGATTATCATATCCATTTGTGATGCATGTGTATATAATTATGTCACCTACATCTGTGAATGTATTTGTATTGAATGTCCTCTTCTCTATTGGAAATATCTTACGTATAGAATCAACGATGTCACCAGTGGGTTCATGTAATTTGTATGAATCCCCGTAAGATTTTACTCTACTACTCTTAGTCATATCGATAGCAAGATCAATTCTATGTGCCTTGACAACTAGAAACTCTGCGATTGAACTTGATACTTGGTCTCTATTCACACCGTTATCATACCACTCTCTCCATACTTTTCCCCACTCTATAACTTCTGGTGTTAGTCTCCTCCATATAGCACAATTGATTGTTTGATCATAAAATTTGATTGGGTATTTTACTTGCTTGATTTTTTTACACATATCAAGTATCTCATCTCTAGTAGAAAACCCATGGTAATATAGTTTCTCAAACTCTTTGATGAGAGTTCTCTTATCAGGATGTCTTTGGAGAACAAAGTCATACTCCTCAAAAATAACTTTTGAATATTCTATCAGTTCATTTGTTATAGTATATGATGCATCAATCCATACTGTAGTATCATCAGCATCAAAGTATAAGTGTGGACAATGTTTAGGGTGATATGATTTTCTTACTGGACACTCTTCATCAATCTTAATCTTTATATACTCCCACCCATCTGTGTCTGGTTTGACACCATCATAGAAACATATAAATTTTACATCTGATTTAGGTGGTGCAGATAGTTTATCATACCCATTTGTAATTGAGGTATAAAATATCATCCATTCAATTGATCTTTTGGTTGTAGTTGTCCTGACAACTCTCCTAATTTTCTATTTGTTACTTCACCTGGTTCACGAGAGAACCATCCAGTCGCTATGTATTTTGATGTATTACCTGTAAGAAATGCACCTCTATGTACATGAGTATATGCTGCAGGCCATAATACTATGGTTCCCTTCTTTGGTTGGAATGATACTTCTTGATGAAAGAAATCAGTAGCACCACCACACTCAATGGGTACATCATTTAGATATATCATCCATGTCAAAACTCTATCACGGTATAAGAAAGCACCATTCTCTGAATGCCATATGTGATACCCACCACCAGAGTTTGTCTTCTGTACCTTGCATGTCCAAGAAGAAACAGGGTCTGATGAATCTAATATTCCTTTCCATTTGCTTGCATACAATTCAAACGCTCCACCCACTGCCCGATTGACTTCCATCGCAAGAGCAGGGTCACAAATCTCAAGATATAATTGCTGATCTTTTCTCCCAAGGCCACCTTTCTTTCCAAACTGTTTGCTTCCATCACTTGTAGGTGATAGTGTAAGTTCTTTACCTGCCACCTCTGTAACTTTGACTTCCTCTATATGTTTTTTACTATACCAAAACTCAAATGAATCTATTATAGCATCACAAAAATCCCACTTGACAAAATTATCAAAGACACCTATGGCACCATGGTCAACCATGCCTGTAAAATCAGGTTGTTTGTAATCATCTAGCACTACTTCAGGCACCATGTTCCTCCTTTCCTTGGTTTATGTAGACCTGTGGTGGTATTCTACCACAGTATTCATCTAGTTGCATGACTTCTTGTATCTTTACATCAGCACCTTGCTCTCTCCAAAAATCAGTGAGTGCATGGTTACTATTCTTATGAAAGATTTCTATATGTTCTTCATGGATAGCAGATCCCATATCTAATCTGTAATTGAATAGTGGTGTAGCATATGATTTACCACTGTCAAGTATCAAGTCTTCGGAGACTGCTCTTGGTCTGATGTTTTGGTCGATTTTCCACTGCGATCCCCTGCTGTGAAGTTTGAGAAGTTTAGTTGCATGATGACGAGTAATAAGGTAGCAAGCAGCAGAAAAGTCATTTATAAATCTATGATGTAATTTTAAAGTTATACCATTAGGATTTATAATGGTCAACTGTAGGCAATCAAATGCTACAGGCACTCTACGTCTTACATCTTTCCATGTAAAATTCCAATGCCCTGCTAATGATAGATCAACATCATCTTCCATGATAAAAATCTCATCATAGTCTGTTTCTTCTACAAAGTACTTGATTGCAGACAGATGTGACATGACACACGCTAACTCACCATCATTCATACTAGGTGGTACAGTTCCCTTGAGATATGATTCATACTCAGCACCATCTATACCAGAGATCCTATGGTGATCTTTGATCTCCCAATAGTCAAACTGTTCCTCCATATATTTTTTTCTCTCAGGAAATCTGTCAAGATTTATCCACAAGACAGGAGGGAAGTGTGCTAACTTGAATACTGCTTTGTTCTTATCCATTTCTCCTCTTGATATAATCTACCTCTTCATAATATTTGAGTAGAGATTTCTTACCTTTTACTTTTAGTTCCTCCCATAGTTTCTTGTTGTCTTCACAGTATGGGTTGTTGAACCATGAGTTCTTTGTTCTACCATGCTCAAGATGGAATACATTTTCAGTCAACCTTGCAACACTTGATAATAAATTGAATCTAAAATATCTCTCATCATCTTCATATCCATATGCTATAAAGTTTTCATTCTCACCACCTAATTTTTTATACTCTTTAGTATCAAAGAACTGACAGAATCCATACTTAGCATCCCACTTTCTCATTTTTCCATTGAATGCCTCAAAGTTGAATCCACTATTGATAAATGCGGTTGCATGATCATCAGCAATGTGACATTGATATTGATACTCACCAAGACCATATGGATATACAACTTTCACAGGTTGACCACCCTCTGCATCGGGATGAACCCACTCCTTCATTATCATGTTGGTTGCGTTGATGTATGAATCAAGTGGTAATATAATATCACTATCATAATTAGCAACGACTGGTGTCTCCACCATCCACAACATGTCATTTAATATTTTTGTTCTATGAAAAGTAAACTCATCACTCTGCTCAAAAACATGATGTATGCTTGCAAGCATTTCTGGTTCAAGTGCTTGCTCTAGTAATGGTTTTACATCACGTAAATATACTGACTCTTTATCTACCTCTTTGACTATAATTCTACATGCAAAATTACGTGTGAGATATATCAAAGTGGTTATGATATTTCTCATGCGATCAGCAGTCTCAATTCTAAGGGGTATGATAAAGGTACACTTGAGAAGATCAAATCTTTTTACCTCTTGTCCGTCTATCATATTACCTCCCAGTTGTTACAGTAAAGATCAGATGTGTCATGATCTTTAGTGTACCCTTCACCAAACCATTTCTTTGGTGCAATGATTTTTTTGTCAGGGTTCTTACTCAACCATGATCCCCACCAAGAGAATGATGAATTAGCGATAATAAAATCAGAACACATACTCATCATGCACAAGTCTGCAAGATTGTCACCACCTTCTGAGATAAGGAACCTGTCATCAGGGAACTCAGTGCTACACCATTTAGGATCATCAGAAAAAATAACCACTGTACGATGGTTATCAAACTTTGACAATGCAGTGTCATAATATTCTTTTGGGCAAGGTGGATGGTTGTCACAATTTTGTATGTAATCACCACGACGTACGTGTAGTGCAATTGGATCTTGAACAGTTGAGATCATATCCTCACACGGTGCTTTGATTTCATTCTTGAACTCAAAATCCTGTCGTATATCTTCTTCTATATTATCAAAGTATTTTGTGCTCTGCAAATATGCATACACATTGTGACCGTCTGGCATATTATCATACAAGTTCTGATCAAAATGAAAGTGTGCTTCCTGTACATAAGGACCTGCACATACACCTATGTTTGTAAGACCCTTGAGTTTGAATGCCTCAAATAATTGATGGTCATTCCACTCATCATTGAAGTCACTCTCTGGTATCATGAAATCAAATCCACGGTGGGCAGCGATACCTCTGAGTCCAGCATACTGAAACATCTGGTTGCCTAATCTTCCATGTCTTCCTAGATGGTTGAATCCTATAGTCATACTAAATGTTTTTTCTTCAAGTAATCAATCTCCTCTGGTATGAGGTGGTCGTTTGATCTTTGTGTTTGATTCGGATGTTCTCTGTTTGATATATGTATGTCCTTTAGTACGACTGGATGTCCGAGCATCGTGTACAATCTATAGTACATGTCACAGTCCATTAGCATAACCAACTTCTCGTCAAAGTATTCTCCAAGACCATTCCTAACAGCAAGAATTGAAGGAGAACTAAGAGTATTGACACCCTCCAATAATCTGTCGTTGTAAACTGGTAACTTCGGGTTGTAATGTGTCTGACCATTGTCAAGAGTGTGAGCAAAACCTGTCACTGCCCATCTTACATCTGATGTAAATGCTTTGTCAAGTTCCTCTGTAAGATTTGATGTAAGAATGAAATCATCTGAGTATAATATTTTTATTATCTCTCCCTCTGCCATCGTCATAGCACTATTTGTATTGACTGATATGTTACCCTCTGGTGCTTTCTTGTAGGTGATGTTTAATATATCCCAATAGTCATTCAATGCTCTGAGTATTCTATTCTCATTACCTTGATGTGATACACATATCTCGAAGTCTTTGAATGTTTGTTGTGATAGAGGGTATAATATATCAAACATATATTGCTCACACCTTGCATGGTCGTGAGTAGGAATACAATAACTTACTCTCATATCAACTCCAAAATTTGTTGAGCATGTATAGCATGACCCTCCTCATTAGGATGACCACCACTTGCTCTTGACACATCACCACAATACACATCGTAAGTTAGTTTACAATTTTTTTTCTTTTTAGTTGTGGCCAATATTAGAGGCACAGAATTTGCTTTACAATAACTCCTTATAGCAGTAGCGTACATGTCATCGTAAGTGTCACCATACTCATCTTCATAGATGTATCTGTAATAATCTAACCATGCTTTGTCTATATTATCAAGGACAGCATTATTGAGTAATAACTTTCTCTGATCTTTACACCACCTTACCTCACGCAGTTGATTGATAGATAGTTTAGCAGTTTGAGACCAGTTTCTATTCTGTACAAATTTTCTCATATCCTTATCATAATACTCCATTCTCTGAGGATATGTCATTTGTATTACAATCAGATCAAACTCACTTAGATCTTTATGATCAACTAATAACTGTCTAACCATACGAGAATTACTCGCACCTGGTTTAGATATATTATATTCTTCTGCACCCAATTTATCTGATACTATTTTACTATATCGTGATTGATATGGATCTTTGAGTTCAGCACCCCAAGTCCAAGAGCATCCATCGAAATATATCTTCATAAATCAAGCACTACCTCATATGGTTGACATCTTCTACTTCTTAGTTTGTCTCTGATACCTTGATCGATTGATTCATGTATGTACCACTCCTCCATTGTGCAAGGTCCGTTCATTATATCTTCCCCTACTAAATCATATCCATGTTTTTCAAATATTTCTCTGTGTCCATATACATCACCCCACTGTCTGTATAAATCATGCTCATAAGTAATACACTTGAATTGTAATTCATCAAGAGGAAAATTTCTTAATGCTTCTAGTGTATTATGTGGTGGTTCCAGATCAAAGGATAAGTAATCTATCTCTCTTGGTAGACCAAGGTCATCGACTGCTTTTACGTAGTCAAATTTCATAGCATCTGCTTCATAGAGTGTGGTCTTAGGTCGTACTCCTTCCCACTCTGCACACAGATCATGTTCCAATTCTATTGAGAATCCTCTCCAGTTATATCCACTCTCTAATAACCATGTATTGTTACCTACGAATGGCACTGCACCACCCACCTCTATGAATGTGCCATCAATCTTTGCATCTGTAACAACCAAAGCAAATATATCTTGCCACACTTGAGAGTAATTCTTATTGAGATTTTTCAAACCCTCAGGTTTTACCTTCAAGTAGTTCCAATCTTTATGGAACCAATTGGTTTGACCTTCACCACTAATCGGCATTGTTTACTTCCTCAATAATTTTACGAGTGAGTCTAGGCACGACATCATTGTCACTATGAAATCTCTTAGCAACCTCATAGTTATGTTCTATCGCTTTCCTTCTCTTATCATAGCAGTCTGAGTCAAGTTTGCCGACTATTTTTTTCAACTCATCAAGATCATTGAATGTTATGATGCCATCCATGTGAAACCAGTCACTTATATTAGGACAACCAAAGTATATGGGTACAGTTTTAGATGCGAAGCAATCTATTATCTTCTCGGTAAAGTAATTCTTTTGTTGAGAGTTCTCCACAGCGATATGGAACTTAGAACTTTCAAAAAAATCATTTCTCCTTTGATGAAATGGTGGTGACATGTGTGAATAGTATTGCATACCATTTGACACATCTACCTCTTTTAAGTATTCGTATATGTCTATTCGTAATTGATGACCCTTGCTCTGACTCTTACTACTCGTAACAAAAGATATATTATTTGTTTTGTTTATCTTCAAGTCTTTGAAGTCTAACCAACTACTACCCCACTCAAATAATTCTGCTTGTGGGTATCTGTCTATGAAACTTTGACAGAAGGTGTATATCTTATCAAACTTATATGCACATCGTAATGCTCCTTCACTCACTGTTGGTAGAATAGCAAGTGGTTCTGCTAGGAATAAAATCTTGTAGTCTGCTGACTTGTCATGATCTAGATTGTCAATAGAGATACTAACTTTCTTATTGAAGTCTAGTCCTCTGTCACCCCATGGATTCCACCACAGTGGGTATATGCTCGCAGGTTTCATCGTATGTTTTGAAAATGATAATGGAAACCAAAAGTTTCTTCTTCACTGTCAGGCAGCATGTCTTCCCTAGAGAATTTACTCGCCACCTCGACGGGAGCATACACACATCCCTGTGCCTCGAAGATGTGTCGGTTGTGGCAGCATATGTTCCCGTCCTCATTATATAGACCTGCGTTCTGATGCTTATAAAACGTTCCTTCGTTTACTTCCCAAGGGACGGTGACTTTACTGGGGACTTCGAGAAGACGCTTGGAGCGTAAGGAAAATCCTCCATTACCGACACGTTGGTTTCTTCCCC
>Ga0163179_10002985_pt1 | contig 11597 bp, 16 predicted proteins | sample AtlANTMetagenome_FD_109643 | JGI IMG/M metagenome (GOLD analysis project Ga0163179, IMG submission 109643) | Marine eukaryotic phytoplankton communities from the Atlantic Ocean - Atlantic ANT 2 Metagenome | ecosystem: Environmental > Aquatic > Marine > Oceanic | place: North Atlantic Ocean... | reverse complement strand
ACCGTCCAGCTTCTTGTACTCTTGAGCTAGAAGGATTTTAGTTCCAACCCCATCAGTAGATGCTACTAGATAATTTTCTTCGCATAAGTCATATAGACCAGCGAAGCCCCCTATATTATCAACTAAGCCAGAAATGCTTTCTGTCAGCCTATCTGCTTTAGCTATGTCTACCCCTGCCTTTTTATATTTATACATTTTATTATTTGTTCTTTGACCATGTCAAACGAGATCTTAGTTCTGCATTCATACTTATTACCTCTTGGACAGTATGCCCAATTATACTGTATTTCTTCAAAAGAATTTAAGTCTTCATCATTTAGGCAACCATGGCAGACTGACTCGTTCTGAACTCTGAAACAGTCAAACTCATTTACTTTATGAGTAGAGCCACTAATCATAACAACTTTTTTACCCAATGCCCAAGCTAACCAACTCAATCCAGAACTCAAGCCAATAAAGAAATCGCAGTCCATTATCTGCTTGATTCTTTTCTGAAGTGGGAAAGAGCCTGTCTCATTGATAGCTTTCTTAGGTATAAGGTTCCAATCATTTATTCCTCCCCAAGACTCGTCTTTATCAATACATAAAACTTTATATCCTTTTGTTTTGAGGAACCTAACTACTTTATCCCAACCGGACTGAGTCCATAGCTTGCATTTGCTGGTGCTTTGAACAGATATGCAGACATATTTAGACCTAGGGGTTTTGTAATCCTCTGTACCTTTGGTTGATATAGTTGGTATTATTTGTTTGAATGGTAGGTGTAATTGATCGCATATTTGTTTTTGTATATTGACATTGCGGTTTAGATGAAAATTTATTTTTTTTAAGTTATCTATCTGACCCATTCCAGATTTAACTATTTGCGATCTCCAATCTATATTAAACTCTCCGTCCGTACCTTTGCCTAAAACTTCTGGAAGTCCATTGGGGTGTGATTCCTTTGTAACATGAAACTGGTGTATAGTTTGGCAGGGGTAAAATTTTACTTTGTCTTCTATATCATCAAATAATTCAGCCCACCTAGTTTTAACTACTACTTTTCTGCCAGTCAGTTTAGAATATTCATAGCAATAAGGCGACCAAGCTATGTTGTCGCCTAAGGATTGAGAAACAAATTCTAAAAGGTCTGTCATATCTATTTGAAATGAGGCCCATATATATAACCTTTAAGGCAATACTTATCTCCTTTTATTACGGGAGTAACTCCATTAAGCATATAAGAAGGAAAGAGTAAGCAAGTGCCTATTTCTTTTTCTGCGTACACTGGGGTTCCGTAATTATGTATTAAGTGTTGCCCTCCTTCATAGGAGGTTGTCTCGTTCAAGCAAACATAAAAGCTTATTTTTCTATACTGTTTACATTCGGAGCTAAAATTTTGTCCAATATCTATTCTTGGGGCTTCTGAGTCCCTTGTTTCTCCTGAGAACTTTATTAGCTCTACCTCTTCTGAGATGCCATTTATAAGAAAGTCCCAACAGCTATTATTTGCCTCTCTAGCAAATTCACAGAGCTTGTCATAAATCCAGAAGTTATTAGGCACGAACCCTAAAGTACAAGATTTATTTCTCTTATCTTGGTTGGTGTGTTCTTGTTTGGATACTTGCAGTCTTTCAGAATTTTCTCTAATTATCCTCAAGCATTCTTCTTCAGAAAAGCCTTCAGTGAAAAGATAGTAATCATTAAGACTAAGCTCTTTGTCTTTATCGTTAAGTTTATTTAAATCTGAAAGATAATACATACTACCAATCGTTTACGTTCTCTGATTCTGCAAGCTCTATTACTTCTTCAGCTAATTGTTTGGTTATCTTAGGGCAATCTTCTTCTATTGCTTGTTTCTTCCAAAGCGGATAGTCTTTATATATCTTGTCGTAAGCTGCTTTGTACCTTCTAGCCATCTCAGACTTAACCTTCTTCTTCCTTGGCATCTTTTTATTATATCAATTTCTTTACAAAAGGTCAATCATATTCTTTCATAACCTTGTCATATTTTATCCAATTATCTTCACTATTCCAGTTCCCGTCTTGATCTTGAACAGGGCAAGAAAAATCTTCAGCCGCTTTGCTGGCGGCATCGAACTTGTGAACTTTGTGGTAATTGTTTTCCTTACTGTCTTCTGTTTCTAGATTGAGTTTAGTTATGTTAATTGGCTCTTTAGCCATCGTATGTAAATCTAAATGCCCTTTCTTATTTAAGAAAGATGTATCAAAAGTGTCTCCTCCAGAAAAGTATTCGTCAGCGTGCTTCTCATCTGCTCTACCTAGGTTACCCGTAAAGTCAATCCAAGGTTCTTCTAGGACAACTTTTTCATTATACTTACCTCCGTTCCAATTTATAACTCCTTTTCTGTATATCCTTGAGAAGAAAAGCATGAGTTTTATATTAGGTCTCTGCATTAAGTGATGGTTTATAAAGCTTTCTACTGGTTGTATAAAACACTCATCATAATACTTTCTTAATTTTAAAAATGCTGAGCAATAGTAATCCATCAGATAAGGGGGGCCGTAAGCTACCCAGTTATTTAAATTTACGGTATTGTAATTTCCTTGATGATACACATGATGCCAATAAGGTACAGCTATTGCGTCGTCTTGTATAATTTTTAAATCTGGATAAGAGCTACAAGTCTCTGCTCTAACAACTACATCGTAATCTTTTTCTCCTGACAATAAATTAGCTCTCCATATTTTATACAAAGTTGAATATGGCCGACCATGTTTATGTGCAAAGTCCATTGCATCATTGAAGTAACTAGGAGAAGAAATATACTCTTGGTTTATACTAGCAAAACTTTTAATGAAAGCTTTCTGGTTTTCTACCTCTAAGTTGACTGGGTTATAAGCTTGAGAGAAGGCCTTAATTGTATCTCCATCTTGGTATACGTTCTCTTCGTCCCATAGGCTTCCGTATACATCAGCATTATATTTTTCTATAAACTCTTGCCAGTATCTCTGGTTTTGCTTTATATAATACGGTATACCAGCGAAGCAAACTGCAACTCTCATTTTTCAAAAATCTCCTCGTAGTTGTCTCTGTAAGCCTGCCTGTTACCAGTTCTGTCGGCATCTCCTTTACCTGCTCCACCTAGATCTCCGCCTTCTTTTACATATTTGTATACTTCGTTACTATAGGTCTCGCTATGCTTCTGCTTTGTGGAGACTTTCTTGCCATCTTTGTAATACCATCCTTTATGGGGTTTAGGTTTGGGTTTCTTACTCATATCAATTCTTTAATTTCTTCTACAGTGAACTGTACCACTTCATCTGAAGCTGCTCCATCTTCAAGTATTCTTTCATGTAAATTCTCTCCCGGCTGTAACCCAATAGATTTAACTTTGAGTTCGGCCCCTTCTGGTAAATACTTTGAAGCCATTGCTTCCAGCAAATTTCCTATACTCATAGACCTCATTTCTGGTAAGTATGGAGAAGAGCATTCTGAATATTCCATACAGTCAAAAATTAAATCAACAGCTTGATCTATTGTCCAGAAAAATCTAGTAGCTTCCGCCTCTGTTATTATAACTTCTTTACCTTGTTTGAGTAAATCTCTCCACTTGCATAATACTGACCCAGTCGAATAAAGTACATTGCCGTAGCGAACAGTACGAAACTTTATTTTTGGGTGATCTTTCTCAAATTGAAAAAAGAGTCTTTCCATTATTAGTTTAGATGCTCCATAGACACCTTTGACTTGTGCTGCTTTATCTGTGCTGATACCTAAAACAAATTCTGCTTCTATATCTACTGCGTGTTCTAATACGTTTATAGAGCCTACTACATTTGATAGAGTGCATTCTCTAGCTTGAGTTTCGGCTAAGCCAACGTGTTTAAATGCAGCAAGATGAAATATACCTTGAATATCTTTGAACCTTTTTAAAGTAAATTTATCAGCAATATCTCCAGTATAATATTCAATGTCTGGAAAATTTTGTTTAGTCTTAATTAGCCCAGCTTCACTTCTAGCTACTACTATAACTTTACCACCTTCGGTTAAGATCCTCTTAATAAGCTCTTCCCCTAAGAAGCCGCTGCCTCCTGTAATTAAATATTTCTTGCCTTTTATTATATTAATCATTGCTAACTAATCCCATAAGTAAATGTGCTTCTGCTTTTCTAGTAATACTATACCAATCTCTATGCCTAGGAAGCCAAACTAAATTTATTCTATCTCCTATTTGGTTTCTCATCTTCCAGCTCTGAGTAAAACTCTTTACTGATTTATCAACGATTTCTCCATGTTCTTCAAAACTTTGTTCGTTTAACAGGACTTCGTCATTTATGAAAAAGAAGAAAGGTCTATCGTTTTCTATGCACTCGAGGGCATCCTCTTTTCTATATACTGCGGTAATGTCTTGGTCGTAAGGCCAGCTATTTAGAATTTTTGAAATTACTGAATTGTGACCCCTGAGTCCAAGATGATAAGAAAGCCTTTTTGCGAAATCAAAAGTATAACTATCTTTGTTCCCTCCCCAGTAATGAACTATTAACAATGATGTTTTTAAATGGTCTAGCTTCTGAATTGATTCGTAATCAATCATATTTTTACCTACCGTATGTTTGTACCAATCAGACCCTGTCCATTCACTGTTCCTTATCTCATTTATGCAATGTTTTTGCTGACTAACATATTGATCTAATAATATTTGTTTCCTATTAGTTGGTAATTTTATTATAGAGTTATAGTATGTGAAAATTTTATCATTATCGAATACATCCTTGACCATGTCGTAAGTTTCAATATGTTGAACGTGTCCGTACTCTCCATATTGACCATGAGTTACAATTTGCTGCCAATCTGTTTCCCAACTAATTCTTTTTAAAATATTTTTATAATCGCTCTTGTGCTGAAGGGGGTCTAAGGTTGGGGTCTCCATACCTAAACACTCGAAATACTTTACTCCTGCTTTATTCAAGCTATCTTTTAATTCCTTAAATCTAGTTCTACTCTTATCATTATGCCAGTCCCAAAAATCCATAGAGGAAGTCAAACATAAGACCTTTGTGTGACTACCGTTTTCCATAAGCCAATCCCCAAAGAATATAGCTTCATCATCTGGATGAGCAACAACCAAAAGTTTGTCTGGTCTAGGTGGTAGTTGAATACCTTTCCAGCAAAAAGTTTTCTCTGAAACTATTTCGAGGTGATTGAGGGTTTTGTCTTCTCCATCTTTTATTGCTTTAGGAATGAACTTCCATTTATACCCGAAGTCTCCAGACTCATTCGTATGTTGTCTATTGGCTATTACCTCTCCATAGGTATTGAATTGCTCTGGCCCCATCAAGTCAACATACTCTACCCAATCGTTTTCAATGCAATACTCGACTAGCTTAGCCCACATCCACTTGGAAACTTCTGCTGACTTACAGGAAGTCGTATCGTAAAGAGGAGCATTGCAATATAAATAGTTGCCCCATTTTAAAACAAAGTGATAAGCTATACCACTACTAAAGCAATGTAGCACTCCTCTGTTATGTAAGCTTTGAAGCTCTCTATCTGAATACCAATCGCCCCAACTCCAGTTGTTACATTTAGACCATAAGTCCATGTAGCTCCTGCACTGTTCTGGATTAAAGTCTACTTTAGTATATTTTAAATCTGAATTAAACTCTAAGACCTTTTTGAGGTCATGTCTACTTGACTTAGATAATGAAGATAGATAATCCTCTAAATTTTTAAATCTAGAGGTTGGAATAATTAAAGGTGAACTATGTTCTAGTACTTTCAAACGAAATAGTCCCTAGAAAATTCAAGAGAGACGTTCTCTGGTTCTTTTCTCTCTATCCATCCAGTTATTATATATTTGGTTTGTTGAGAACTTGGTTTATTCCCTCTGTGTGTGTGAGTCCAGAAAGCTGGGAATATAACAGCCCTGCCTGTGCGAGCTTCAACTTTGGTTTTCTGAAATCTAAATTCGGTCTCCCCTCCTTCGAATACATCATTCAAATACCACATGAAGGCCATCTGACGCATCTTCATTGTCTCCTCTGTAACTTCGTTCTCGTAATGCCAAGCGTGATAGCCCTCTTTATCTACGTACCTTTGCATCTGCATATGTGGTACGCCTACTGTGGCAGCAGAAAATCTACCTTGACAAGTTCTTACGAGACTGAGTTCGCTGGAGAAAGTTTGATCACCTTCTAATTTTCTTACTAGAAACGGGTGAAGTCTCATATACTCTACCATAGAGGTTAATAGGTCTTCCCTGAGATAATCGTATATATAACTCCAATCAGTGTCCTCTAGCTGATCTGTTAACATCAAATCTTTAGAGTCTTTTATATCTTTGTTTACTCCTGAGCCAGATATACCTTGTGTTGTGTTGTCAGATCCTTCAAATTTACTTATAACAAAATCACAAAAATCTTTAGGCAAGGCTTCGTCTCTTTTATAAATTAAACTGTCCATTAAAACTCCTTTTCTAAACCGAAAAACATATCCGGTATATCATCGTTCATTCTCAAGGGCTCAAAATTAACATCTGAGAAATCAAACTTAGAACTGTCTTTAAAGTATACTTTTAAATCACAATTAAATTCATTTACTTTATTTGTACAGTATTCTTTTATCTTATCAAAGTTTATACCTTTACCAACCTTACTAGGCTTTGTCTTGGCAATTAATATAACTGGTTTATTTGCTAAATTATTATCAAAGCTGGCTATCAACTTTTCATTAGTATCGAAAAAGTCAATCTTCCATTGCTCTATATCTGTGTAAGGGAACGCGCCCCATGTACCTTTAGCGATCTCCATGTCGCCTACAAAGTCGTAGTTATCATTACATTTGCTTCTTTTGTACCACTTGACTAAGTACGAAGAGCTATCTTCTGACTCTCCTTTGATGGATACCTTAGAATCGTTAGCAAAACTCAACTCTGCCCAATCTTTGTTTGTCAACTCTACTTTCATCACCAAAACCAAACTGTATAATCTTCACCCTCTACATCAGTGGGTAATATGTCATAATGTTTTCTTTTCATACCTTTACTCTGTTCAATCTCTTTCCTTGTGTTCTACTCATTTCTTGGCTAATTATAGAAGCAAATTTTATTTTTAAGTCATCTCTTAGGTCTTTGAGGTTTAAAACGTCACTTTTTTGATTATTATCAAACCAATACATTGGCCTCAGATTTGTATAATGATTAAGAGCATAAACATCTTCTGGACAGTTGGTTCTAGCAAAAATTTGTGGAACCCAGTGGTCTATCTCCCATAAAGCTCCATGATTATCCCAGCTCATGCCCTCGTTCCATTGTGACTCTATCCACCTTACTGCTTCTTCCAAGGTTGTCCCTAGTATCTCCTCCGTCCTCAAGCCAGATACAGTCTTATGCCCTCCCTGACCTATGCTGACTAGGCCATCTCGAATTCGACCACCAATTAAAGTTTTAAGTTTATAATTCGGGTCTTCTTTGTATCTCTTGGAGTCCCTCTTTGCTCTTTTCTTTTTTGCTTCTGGATGCTTAGACCTTTCTTTAACTTTGTTCCTGTTTCTTTCTAAATTTTTAGGATCTTTGTAATAATTATTTTGATAGCCCAAACGCTCATCTCGGTTCATTGAATAATAAGAAGGAAGGCCATTGGCCTTCCTTTCTTGGTAGCGATGTTGATGGGAACACTGATCAGAGCAAAACTTACTCCTAGGGCGTTTGGATCTATCTATTTTATTATCGCATCCTTCATGAGAGCAAGTGCTGGGGCGTTCGTTGCTAATCTTTTTTTTTGATAGCCCAATTCTTACTTACTAGATAGTCAGTGTCAATACTTAAGTCTTTTACTGTGATAACTTTCCTGTTAATTGATGAAGAGGACTTTCTACTCCTTGACTTTGACTTCATAGTACCTAGACTTTGTTGCTTTAGGATATAACCACGCATCAGCTTCTTTTGCTCGGGTACTCTCATCTTTGACTTGAGTCTTGAAAAGGCGTGAAGCGGTATTTCTATACCAATACGCGCCCCTACTTCCTTACAGAGTTCGGCATCGTTTACATTTGTCATCTTTCTCCCTTCGTGTGCCCAATAAATAGCAAGCAAAGTCTTTCTGATCGCATTACAGACAGATGAGTCGAAAGTTACGTAATCGCTTTTAGCACCAGTCTTATAATCTTTTTCGAAAATATATTTCGGGTTGTCAAAAAGCTTTGGCTTTAAGAAGTTCTTTATGTGCCATTCTTCTGTCTTAGTTGCTGCTTGGCTCCTAGGTTTGGTCTTGGGCTTCTCAGCCGGTAGGGCGTCGAAATCTTCTGCCATGTCCTGCAGTATGTTAGATGCTTCTATGGTCATAAGGGTTCGCCAAGATGTCTTGTCCATTGCAGTGGCCATCACACTATTGAATGCGTTATTGAATATTTTAGCTCCTTTCTCAGAGGAGAGTTTTAATCCAGTTTTAGTTTCAAAAAGCTCTTTAGCTTCTTCCTTTATCGTACTAGCGGTATCTGTATCTCGCATATTTTTATATTATATATTGGTCTTAACTTGAAGTCAAATCTTTTTTTCTTCAATATGAAAAATTATATTTACAGTCAGTTTTCTTTAAATCTTTTTGGTAATCTACTGTAAGTTCTTCCCCTGCTCTTATTTCTTTAATTGTTTTAAACGGATCTTCTCTGTTTTCATTTAGTTCTAAATTAGGATTAGTAGAAGCATTTAAAAATTGAGTTATATGTAAAACTTCTAGTTCGCATGGATGGATGAATAAACCTCTGTTTGTTAATAGGTTGTAATCAAGGAGCATTTGTTTTACTGGCTCATCTAGCTTGTCTATATCGTGGCTAGTGACCCTTACTGTGCCTCCGAAGAAATGGTGGTTGGGGGTGGACCAAGGAGCAACTCCAGATGGAATGTCCTTGATCGCAAATACCCCTACCCCATGTTTACTAGAAGGCTGAACCCTACAGTAAGTCTGGTTCTTGAGCCTTTCTAGAATATTGTTAGTTGTTAGTGTTCGTGGACTCAACCTTAATCGGTATAATTTTTCTTACGGGAGTACTTACGAACTTAATAACTTTCAGGCTTGTCGTCAAGACATTCTTAGCTAAACCTACTGTCGCAACAACAGTGCCTTTGCTGCCTTCAACGGCGGAGCCAGCAGCCATTCCGACAGGGACGGCTACTGCTTCTGGATGTTCTTTAGCTGCTTTAATCGTATTTTTAAATTTAAATAAAGATACGACTTCATTAAGCTTGACCTTTTCGCCAGTCTTTGCGGCTTCCTTGAGCTTAGGCCAATCAAATTTAATGATTGAATCAGTTATCTCTTGAGAACCTTGCATATAATGACGGACGTAATTCCTCTTAAACCAAGTAGAAGGCTTCTTCGCCTCAAACTTTGGTTCGTTAGGGTTCACCCAACTTCCATTTTTGTGGATGACTGTTTTGCCTAAGAACTTAAGCTCCTTACTCTCTTCTGCGTGAGCAGACAGGGCAATCGCACTTAAGGCTACTAGGCTTAAATATTTTTTGATAAACATATTTAATTCTTGATTTTAACTTTGTTATCTCTATTTGGGTTAATATACTCAATATATTAAAGACCTGCGGCTCCTACTATAATGCTAGTGATAGTTAGAATAGTCCAAGCTACCATGACTTTGGTGTCAGCATTGCCATTCATCCAACCCCAAACAAATGCGATAAGGCTTCCTATGCCGCAAACAAAAGTTAGGATAATAGAGGCTACGCCAAGACCAGTCTTGCCCTGCTTGAACATCGATACCCAAACTATTATAAGACATACTAGTGAAGGTAAGGCTAATACTAGCTGGAGTCCGGAGACTTGACTAATTTGACTTTCCATCTCGAATTTGAGTTAGAGTCTTTTGAATCTCAAAGATAACCAAGAGAATCTCTGCGTAAATGCGAACCACGATTGGCCCTAATATAGCTGTGCCAATTCCTGTCAACGGATCTACCGTCATACTAAGAAGGCCAGCCACTAGGGCCACCACCATTCCAATGTAACTCAGAATCTTTACGACTCCCGGAGTTATCATATACTCGTAATTAATGAACTGCTTCATATTTCTTTATGTTAATGTAAGCTTAACAATAAGTCAAGCTAAAAATGGTACCCCGACTAGGACTCGAACCTAGAATCTACAGCTTAGAAGGCTGTTGCCTTATCCATTCGGCCATCGGGGCTAAAAACCCGAATAATCAAGAGAAGAAGTCTACTTCTATGTCACTTACAGCTCTTGTAGCTTTCTCCCTAGCTTCTTGAATGCTGGCCAACGCTCGGGCCAAAACGACCCCCATACGACGTTCTCCGTTAATACTAGGCTTACCGAATAGTCTTAATTGGGTATCAGTATGCTTCAGGGCTTTGTCTAAATTCGAAAATAATATATTACTTCCAGAACCTTCTACCTTAATTACATGAGAAGCACTAGGCCCGTGTTGCGTAATATTTGGTATAGGCAACCCTAAGATAGCTCTAACATGAAGGGCAAACTCAGACAAATCTTGAGAGATGAGAGTAACTAGCCCTGTGTCATGTGGACGAGGAGAAACCTCAGAAAACCAAACTTCGTCGTATTTCACAAACAACTCTACTCCAAACACTCCGTAGCCACCTAAAGCATCTGTAACTGATTTAGCTATCGTCTTGGCACTTTCAAGAGCTTGAGTTGTCATTGGGTGCGGTTGCCAAGATTCAACATAATCGCCATTAACTTGTCTATGCCCAATCGGCTCACAAAAACTTGTGCCGTCTTTGTGCCTAACTGTAAGCAAAGTTATTTCATAGTCAAAATCAATCACTTCTTCTACAATAACTTTTCCTGCTCCAGCACGACCTCCAGACTGCGCGTATTCCCAAGCAGGATCAATGTCTGCGGCACTTTTAATTGTGCTTTGACCTTTACCACTAGATGACATAATTGGCTTCACTATACATGGTATGCCTATTTTATTTATTACAGCATCTATGAATTGCTCTTTATTGCTCGCAAATTTATATTTAGAAGTATTTAATCCGAGAGTCTCTGCGGCCAATGTTCTTATGCCTTCTCTGTTCATGGTGAGCTTAACTGCCGAGGCATCTGGAATTACTTTTATTCCATTTGCTGCTGCTTCTATGAACACATCTGTAGCTATAGCTTCAACCTCTGGAATTATATAATGAGGCATGACCTTTTTAATTGTTTCTCTAAGGCTATCTGCGTCAAGCATATTAACGACATAAGAATTATCTGCAACTTGCATCGCAGGAGCATTCTCATAAGAGTCGATTGCTGTCACTTCGACTCCAAGTCTCTGCAACTCTATAACTACCTCTTTACCTAACTCTCCGCTGCCGCAAAGCATTACTTTCGTAGCGCTTTGAGAAAAGGGAGTACCTATTTCTGTACTCATGTTATTACTTGAGGCTTGTCTTTTGGTGGCCATACTCCATCGAATTCAATAGAATCCAATTCTTTAAAACCATTTCTAACTTTCTTTAAAAAGACTAACTTGCCGGGGCATCTAAATGGGTAACTAAATACCCAATCTATGTTCTTAACGTCAGACTCAGACATCTTACCCTCGTCTGTTACGAGTCTGATATGAGTTGCTCCTCTAGGAATTGGACTTGGCTGTCGCTTGAATGGCATATTT
>Ga0163179_10002984_pt1 | contig 11600 bp, 10 predicted proteins | sample AtlANTMetagenome_FD_109643 | JGI IMG/M metagenome (GOLD analysis project Ga0163179, IMG submission 109643) | Marine eukaryotic phytoplankton communities from the Atlantic Ocean - Atlantic ANT 2 Metagenome | ecosystem: Environmental > Aquatic > Marine > Oceanic | place: North Atlantic Ocean... | reverse complement strand
ACGCATTTTAAACCTAAGGCCAAGAGGGTCATATATTTGTTCTTTTCAGGTGGGCCATCGCACATCGATATGTATGACTATAAGCCTGCCATGAAAAAAATCCATGGAATTGAGTTGCCGGATTCTATTCGTAATGGTCAACGAATCACTGGGATGACTTCCGGTCAGAAGTCTTTCCCGTGTGTTGCTCCAATGTTTGAATTCAAGCAGCATGGACAAAGTGGGGGGTACTATAGTGAGATTTTGCCTAATATTGCTTCAATTGCTGATGAAATGACTTTAATTCGAAGTGTTAATACTGAGGCTATTAATCACGATCCCGCCATTACTTATATTAATACGGGAACACAGCAGTTAGGTCATCCAAGTATGGGGGCCTGGTTAAACTATGGATTGGGGAGTCCAAGTGATAATTTACCAGGTTATATCGTAATGATTTCAAAGGGAAGAGGAGGTAGTCAGGCACTTTATTCTCGGTTATGGGGTAGCGGATTTTTGCCATCCAAGCATCAGGGCGTAAAATTTCGGAGTTCTGGTGAGCCGGTTCTATATTTAAACAATCCTCCAGGTATTAATAGAGACTCTCGCCGTGCTATTTTAGATAGTATCAATACAATAAATCTTGATAAGTTTAAACAGACTCAAGATTCTGAAATTCAGACTAGAATTGCTCAATATGAGATGGCATTTCGAATGCAGGCCAGTGTTCCAGATTTAACGGATTTAAAGTCCGAACCAGATCATGTTTTTGACTTGTATGGAAAGGAGTCTAAGACTCCAGGTAAATTTGCTTACAACTGTGTTCTTGCACGTCGTATGCTAGAGAGTGGTGTTCCTTTTGTGCAATTATTTCATAGAGGTTGGGATCAGCATGGTAATTGTCCTCGAGACATACGTCGTCAATGTGAAGATGTCGACCAACCTGTTGCAGCTCTTGTCCGTGACCTTAAGCAGCGCGGTATGCTTGATGATACTATTGTTATATGTGGAGGTGAATTTGGGCGAACAATTTATTCACAAGGTAAGTTAACAAAAGACAATCATGGGCGAGACCATCACGGCCGTTGTTTCACTATGTGGATGGCTGGTGGAGGTATTCGAAAAGGTCATGTGCATGGAGAGACTGATGATTTTAGTTATAATATTGTAAGAGATCCTGTGCATATCAACGACCTGAACGCTACAGTTTTGCAATGCTTGGGAATTGATCATGAGAGATTTACTTACCGTTATCAGGGTTTAGACCAGCGTCTAACCGGGGTTCAAGGGGCCAATGTTGTTAATCAGATTTTGGCCTAATTTTCCAAGTTGTAAATAATTCGTCTTCAATGCGCTTTTGAGCGGTTAGTTGAAGCCTTGTAGATTTAATCAATTGCGAGAATCCGATTCCATCTGCAATTGTTGGAGAGTTGCGTCCACCCAAAAGTCGAGGGCAAATAGTGAGATGTAATTCATCCACTAAACCTTGACGAATTAATGCGAAATTTAATTCTCCTCCACCTTCGCAAAGTAGTCGTCTAGAGTTATATCTTTGATACAGATATTTAAGTGCTCGACCTAGTGAAACTGTTTTATTTCCATAGACTATTACTTTATCAGCTACTTTTTTTAACTTTTCTATATTTTTAGTCGTAGCTTTTTTAGAAACAAAAATTATTATTGGAGAATTTCGGTTATGAAAAATTTTAGAAGTAGGGTTTATTGTTCCGGAGCCGCTGACTAAAACTCTTGTATTCTGCTTCTGTAATCCATTGGAAATCCTCAGCTGTTCGTATTTTTTTCCGCCTGCATCCATAATAATATCTCCAGACTCAATAGTTCTTGCTCCGCACATTACAGTATCAACAGTAGTACGAAGTTTAAGTAAGTGGTCGTGATCCCGCTTAGTTCCAATAGAGATTAATTGTCTATTTGCTGATGCAATTTTACCGTCAGCAGACATTGCCATATTAATTAAGACAAATGGTCGTTCTCTTTTCATAAGTGTAAAAACATTGCGTCTCCATAACTGAAGAAACGATATCGCTTTTCGATTGCTTCTGTATATGCTTGTAAAATCAATTCTCGTCCTGCGACTCCGCCTGGATCTGCGAAGGCGCTAATCAGCATTAACAATGTTGATTTTGGTAGATGGAAGTTTGTAAGTAATGCATCTACAATACGAAAGTTATAGGGAGGATAGATAAAAATATTAGTATGGTTTTGTTGTGGCTTGATCAGATTATTCTTATTCGCAACAGACTCGAGGACTCGCATGCTTGTTGTTCCGACAGCGATAATACGGTTGCCTCTTTTTTTAGTTCGCTGAATTGCATCTGTAGTCTCAGTCGATATTTCAAACCATTCATCATGCATTACATGATTATTAATAATATCACATTCTACTGGCTGAAATGTACCTGGACCGACGTGTAGAGTGACTTCGGCTATACTGATTTCTTTATCCTTTAATTCATTAAGAAATGCGTTTGTAAAGTGTAGCCCTGCAGTAGGTGCGGCAACAGAGCCTTCATTTTTAGCGTATACGGTTTGATAAAGTTCGCGATCATTATAATTATTCATCGGCTTGCGTTCGATATAAGGAGGGAGTGGAGTTTCGCCGATTTTTGATAATATTTTAAATACATCTAATGTTGTAGGCCACTGAAGGAGATATTTTCCAGTATTACTTTTTTTCATAATAGTAATCCAATGATCGGTAGGATTGCCATTAAGGTCATGTAGTTGAATCCGAGTTCCAATATGAATTCGTTTACCTGGCTTAAGCATACACCACCACTGACTAGAGGTGATTTGATTAGTCAGTAATATTTCAACCCGGGCTCCGCTACCTTCTTTCTGCCCTCTTAATCTAGCTGGAATAACGCGAGAATTATTTACTACTAGTAGGTCTCCAGGGTTAAGATAGTTAATAATATCTTTAAACTTTTGGTGAATAAAACGTTTGGCTGAGCGTTCTACAACTAAAAGTCGACAGGCGTCTCTTTGTTCAGTCGGCTGCTGAGCTATTAGCTCAGAGGGCAGTTTATAATCGAAATCACTAGTTCGCACGGCTTTATTTAACTCTTTTTTAAGGTAAGAGCGATTCTTTGGTTTGTCTTTAAATGGGGCTAATAGAACCGTCAGATTAAAATAATCTGACAAAAGCTGTATCGTTAAAGATGAGCGTTTATATGAAAAGAATAGGTTTAATTCATTTTAAAATGCTGAAAAAATAAAATAATACCAAATTTCATATTGACCTTTTGGGTAGAGAAAGGTAAGAAACGGGAAAGATAGGGACGCAATGGCAGTGTTTATTGCCTTTTGCATTGAAATGTCAGCCACCTTGGATCAGTCAAATATTGTTTTTACCGGACGTTTTCGTCATGGAATTGACGGTTCGAGGCGTGTCATGGTTCCTTCAAAATGGCGTCCGAAATCGGGAAAATCAGAGTTAACCATACTCCCGTGGCCCATTGGACAGCAGCAGTATTTGTTAGTGCTTCCTCCCGCTCGTTGGAATGTTTTGTTGGAGAGATTGAATGAGATGTCGCTTTCAGACGAAGAAGCGGCCGTTGTTGAGAGAGTGATTGGAGGAAGTTCAGCGCATTCGAAGCTTGATAAAGTAGGGCGCCTTTGTTTGCCAGAGGAGTTAGCAAAAGTTGCAGGCATTAATCATGAGGCTGTTTTGGTCGGCCGATTAAACAAGTTTGAGATTTGGTCTTCTGATCGTTTTGAAAATGCAAATCAAGGCAGCGAGGCTTTGGCGGCAGCTGCAATCAAAAATTTAAACCTATGAACCTTATGCAATACTTGTCCGTTGGTGGCGCACTTGAATCTCCATGGGAAAGGAAATCTTCAAGGAGAATTGGCCATAATGATGGCGGTCTTACTAGCTCAAAGCCGATACATTTTACTGATTCTGATCAGATAAATGATGGACAGAGCGAATTTGGCTTTATTGATCCGTCTGAAGTCGATCGTTCTTCGCAACTACCATCTAATCATCTTGATTTAAACCACGAAGAGTCCAAGCCTCAACCATGTGATCATATGAAGGTGCAAAGCCGAATCACACCGACACGATTAAATGTGGTTCGTAATGATCTTTTGGGTTCAGATATTGCTTTAAAACCGAGTCTTATTTCGGAGGAACCGCAACGCACCTCATTTTTTAGGAGGTTACGGAATAGGTTTAATATGCTTGATCAGTTTATTCGATTAGTTGGAAGAATTTCTAGATCTAGTAATAGTGTTGTGCCTAAAGCAGCGGCAGGTCGTACTGAGAAACTAGAGGGTGTTGATGATAAGGAATTCCAAGATGCGATTGAGTTGGCTAAAGATTATAAGACAGACGTTGTCGTCAATGGAAAGGTTGCTTGGCTTTACTCCGATTGCGTAGAAAAATAAAAGCATGATTAAAGTGCTTGGTATTCATAATGAAAGGTGATCAGTTTTATTCACGAACCCGTCTTGTTGGAAGAAGTTTTGGCAGCGCTTCAGCCTGTAGCTGGTGGTTTGTACGTGGATGGAACGGTTGGGGGAGGTGGGCATGCGGAGGCAATTCTAAAGGCTTGTTCGCCCGACGGGTGTTTGGTGGCATTCGATCGAGACGATTGGGCATTAAAGGCTTCGGCCAAGCGATTAGCTCATTATGGTCCTCGTTTGGAATTGCATCACGAAGCGTTTTCAAGCATAGCCAATCATCTGAAAAATCGAAAATGCGATGGAGTTTTATTGGATTTAGGTGTGAGTTCGCCTCAGCTCCAAGAGGGGGTTCGGGGTTTCAGTTTTCAATCAAATGGTCCACTTGACATGCGTATGGATCGACGTCAGCCAATTACTGCGGAAAAGTTAGTTAACGAATTAGATCAAAATGAATTAGCTGAAATTTTTTGGAAATTGGGAGGAGAAAGAAGGTCGCATCGTATTGCTCGCTCAATTGTTGAGCAACGAGAAATGCAGCGACTAGAAACTACTGAACAGTTAGCTCAAGTTGTGGAGCTCGCCTGTCCAAGGAGAGGTGCTAGGACTCATCCTGCAACAGCTGTTTTTCAGGCGCTTCGGATGGCTGTGAATGATGAACTAATCCAGATAGAACTTGGGCTTGAGTCTTGTTGGTCAGTGTTAAAGCCGGGTGGTCGTTTGGCGGTGATAACTTTTCATTCTGGTGAGGATCGTCTGGTTAAGCAGTTTAATCGACGCTTGGCCAGTCCTTATTCTTTGAGAGGTGAAATTGATTTACCTGAGTGGCGAGAGCCTCGAAAACCTTTGGCTAAAGAGATAAGGCGTAAGGCTATTAAACCAACCGAGCTTGAGATAAAGAAGAATTACAGAAGCCGAAGTGCTCAGTTACGTGTTATAGAAAAAATTTAAGACTCATGGCAGCTAGGAACCGTAAGCGTAAAGAAGCCCAATTAAGTATTGGATCGTGGGTTAAAGCGTTATCTTTTTGTGTTGTATTAGGAGGGCTAGCAATGGGCTATGTCTGGCAAAAGTCACAGATCCACCAAATTGGTATTTTACTAAATAAAAAGGAAGTGCGACTTGAGCTATTAAAAGGCGAGAATGAGCGTTGGTCTCAGATGCGAGCGGAGATGCGCTCGACTCAGAAACTTTATGAAAGAGTTAATAAGCTTGGGCTTGGTTTAATGATGCCTACACCTGAACAAGTATTAAAACTTTCGGATTTAACTCCAGAAGTCAAGGAGCTGGAGCGAAGCGAAGTTGGGGAATACCGTACGGTAAAGCAGACGCCAATTTGGGGCAGTCAAAGGAGAGGAAAATGAAGCTATTAATTAACTAATTGTGGTAAATATAATATCCAATACTCACCGAGGAAGAGTGATATTTTTAGTTTCACTAATAACTGCTGCTTATGTGGGACTAGGGGTGAGATTGGTTGATATTCAAGTTTTTCAGCATGAAAAACATGCAGCGCATGCCGAAGATAATACCAGCCGTAAAGTAATTCATGCATCTCGGCGTGGAAATATATTGGATACACGAGGTACTGTTTTGGCGACAAGTCGTATAGCCAAAACGGTTTGTGCGGATCCTTCATTAATCGGGACTAATCAACTTTTGGTAGCCCGTACTATTGCTCCAATTCTTGGTATAGATGTGACTAAGTTGGCTAAGCGAATGGAGCGAAGAGTGTATTTGGATTCTTTAGGAAATGAACGCGATGATCGGCACGTTATCCTTAAGCGTAAGGTCTTATTGGAAGACTGGCAAAAGATAACTAATGCTTTAGCTCAATTGGAATTTGGATTTGATATAAAGTCGCTACCTCGTAAGAAACGCCTTAGTTACTATAATCTCAAATATCGCTCTATTTTTACAGAGAAAGTTGATTCACAGCTGCGTGTTTATCCGAGTGGAAATTTGGGAGCCCATGTTCTTGGATTTGTGGGTGTCCGTGATTCTGGAAGTTCGAAAGTTCCGGTTGAGGGGCTTGAAGGAAAGCATGGAATTGAAATGGCTTTAGACTCTGTATTAGAGGGTGTCCGCGGTTGGCGTGAAACCGAGACTGATAGAGGCCGACGTGAAGTGGTAGCTTTTCGAGAGTATGATATCAAACCAAGAGATGGTATGAATATAGTTCTCACTATCGATGCGAACATACAATATATTGCTGAAAAAGCACTAGAAAAGCTTTGTTTAAAGCATACTCCTGTGAGTGCGTGTGTTGTAGTAATGAGACCTAAGACAGGAGAAATCTTAGCTTTATCTAACCGTCCTACTTTTGATCCTAACAAACCGGGAGATTCTACGGCTGCCAATCGTCGAAATCGTGTTGTTACAGATATGTTTGAGCCTGGATCAACTTTTAAAATTGTTGCGGTATCTGGGGCTCTTAATGAAAGAGTAGTCAGATTATCTGATCGTTTTAACTGTGAAAATGGTAAATTTTATTTTGCGGGAAAAGTGTTAAATGATCATCATGCTTATAGTGAATTATCTGTTGAAGAGATTATAACTAAATCTTCAAATATTGGTACTGCTAAAGTTGCGATGAGGCTTGGAGCGCATCGATTACACCGTTATATCTCACAGCTTGGATTTGGTGTGAAAACAGGAGTATCACTTCCAGGTGAAGTCGCTGGAATCCTTCATCCGATAGGAAAATGGAATAAGCTTTCAATTTCACGAGTTCCCATGGGACATGAAATTGCAGCTACTCCTATTCAGCTGGTATTGGCAATGAGCGCTGTAGCAAATGGAGGTAGCCTAATGAGACCCATGCTTGTCGACAAATTAACAGATCGTGATGGGAATGTTGTAGTTAACTATCCAAATTCAGTCGTTCGTGAAGCAATTCGAGGCGAAGCTGCTAAGCAAATGGTTGAAGCTTTAATTACTGTGGTGTCTCCTAACGGTACAGCTAAACAGGCTTGGCTTGAAGACTATGTTGTTGCAGGAAAGACGGGTACAGCTCAAAAAGTATCTAAGGTAAGGCGTGGTTATGACCCGGGGAAATATTATTCATCTTTTATAGGTTTTCTTCCTGCTCGAAAGCCGGAATTATGTATTGGAGTATTTGTAGATGAACCACAAAATGGTTACTATGGTGGACTTGTTGCAGGGCCTGCGTTCAAAGAGATTGCTGAAAAATCTGCTAATTATCTTGGTGTTGAGACATCAGGGCTACAAAAAAATTCGATAAATTTAAAGGAGAATTTAGTGTTAAGATGATGGATCCTCGAACGCTTGAATTTGTCGAAGAAGGCTGCCAAGGGAGACTTGTATCTGGAAATTATAAAACATTTGTTCGCCGAGTTTGCATTGATTCTCGGTTGGCTAAACCTGGTGATCTATTTGTAGCTATAGAAGGAGAGAAATTTAACGGTCACGACTATACTAAACATGCTTTCGACCAAGGAGCTGTAGCCGCATTAGTCAATGATTCTAAAGTAAATAGAGAAGTTGTTGGTGCTAAAGTTGAGGTGTTAGAAACACGTAAAGCATTGGGTTTATTAGCTTCTTATTATCGTCGCGACTTTGATGTTCCTTTAATAGCTGTTGGGGGGTCAAATGGTAAAACCACTACAAAGGAAATTCTTGCAAAAATACTTTCAAGACGTTTCAGAACACTTAGCAGTGAAGCAAGTTTCAATAATCAAATAGGTGTTCCGTTGACTCTTCTTCGTCTTCGTGAAGATCATCAAGTTGCGATTGTAGAGATTGGCACTAATCATCCAGGAGAGATGGAATCACTGCTTTCGATAGCCCGTCCAAGGTTTGGTGTGATAACTAGTATTGGTAGAGAGCATTTGGAATTTTTTGGAGGATTAGAGGGGGTTCTTCTTGAAGAAGGTTTCTTGGCTGAATCATTACCAGAAGATGGTTGTTTATTTGTTAATGGTGATATTGAAGGTTTGGAAAAGTTGCGTGAACGGTGTTGTTCTAAAATTATTACTGTTGGAGAATCAAGTCAATCTGACTGGATTATATCAAGGATAGATACAAGCAATAATGAGACTATTTTTGAATTAATTTCGCCGAAGGGGGATTGGAACGGGGTTTATCGTGTCAATCTATTAGGACGTCATAATGCCCAAAATGCTGCTCTTGCTATTGCGGTTGCAGTTGAGATGGGCTTGAGCCAGGAGGAACTGCTTCATGGCCTAGAAGATTGTCGGGCAGCGTCTATGAGAATGGAGCTGCAGACACATGGTGGTGTCTCAGTAATCAACGATGCCTACAACTCTAACCCTGACTCCCTTCAGGCGGCTTTGGAAACGCTCAAGACGTTTCCGGTTAAAGGCAAGGTCATTGCTGTTCTCGGTGATATGGCCGAGCTTGGAGAAGCTAGCGAAAATGCTCATATCGAAGCAGGTTTACTGGCGGCCAAGCTCGGCCTGAACGGCTTAATTGCAGTTGGAAATTGGGCTAATGTTATGGTTCGTGCAGCGCAAAATAATGGATTGGCAAATGTAGCAGAATTCGAAGATCCAATACTAGCTGGCAAAGCCTTGGCATCTAAACTCAAACCTGGAGATCTAGTGCTTATTAAGGGAAGTCGTTCATCAAGACTTGAACAAGTAATGAAAGAAATTAGTCGAGCACTTTGAATATAGTAAGAAAATGTTTTATTACTTAAGTCAACTACCTCAAAGCTTAGTCGATAATGGCTATTCAGAATGGGGAGACTGGCTCTCCTTTCTTCGAGTATTTCAGTACATAACATTTAGAGCTGCCGGGGCTTCAATAACGGCTTTGCTGATTTGTTGGTTGCTTGGGCCAAAAATTATTAACCTTTTGAAACGGTTAAAGTTTAGTCAGGAATATGAAGACAAGGCGGAGGTAGCAGGTGGTTTAAATGCTCGCATTTTAAGTAAAAAAGGTACTCCTTCCATGGGGGGTATAATGATTGTAATTGCACTTGATTTAACTGTGCTGCTCTGGGCTCGTTGGAATGAGTTTCTAGCCCTTACACTGATGTCGGTAATTGTCCTAGCGACTTTAGGTTTTTACGATGACTGGATCAAAGTTTCCAAGCAAGACATGGCCGGCTTAAAATCAAGAGCTAAATTATTAATCCAATTAGGATTAGGAGTTTTTATTGGTTTTTATCTTTGGAATCATCAGTCAATGAGTCATTTGATAAGTAAGCTTATGATTCCGTTTTATAGCGAAGGAATTACTTTTAAAGGTGCTGGGTTAGTTGGAATATTAATTAAATTTTAGAAATTGTTGGTAGTTCAAATGCGGTAAATTTGACCGATGGACTAGACGGTCTTGCAATTGGTTGTACTTTAATTGTTGCATTTGTTTTCATTATTTTAACGTATATTGCAGGAAATGTAGTTATAGCAGAATATTTAAGGGTTCCTTATGTAGAAGGGGCTGGTGAATTGACAGTCTTTTGTGCTGCAATGATTGGTTCCGGACTTGGTTTTCTTTGGTTTAATTGCCATCCAGCTCAAGTTTTTATGGGGGATACAGGTTCGCTTGCTCTAGGAGGTTCTTTAGGTGTTGTTGCAGTATTAATTCACCAGCCATTCGTTTTAGTTATTGCGGGAGGAGTTTTTGTGATAGAAGCGATTTCTGTTATAGTCCAAACAGGTTGGTTTAAGTATACGCGAAGGAAATACGGAGAGGGTAAAAGAATTTTTTTAATGGCTCCACTTCATCATCATTTTGAGAAGAAGGGTTGGCATGAATCACAAGTAGTAGCCCGATTTTATATACTAGGAATCTTATTTGCTGTATTTGCATTAAGTACTCTAAAATTACGCTAATGTTTAACTTAGAAGGGAAAAGAGTTTTATTGATTGGCCTCGGAGCAAGAGGAAGGTCTGCCTGTCGTTTACTTAGGAATAGTGGAGCAAGTGTTATTGCTGTTGATTCGGATAATTCTGAATTTTTAAAAAAAGAAACTGATCTTTTAGTGAAACTAGGTGTGGAAGTACATTTGGGTTTGGATAGACCGAATGTAAAGTTATTGTCTGAGTTAGATTTAAGCGTTGTAAGTGTAGGAGGGGTGCGAGAATCTAAATGGTTATCCGCTTTAAAAAAGATTAATATTCCGGTGATCGGTGAACTGGAATTAGGTTATCAGCAACTAAGATGTCTAAACATTGCAGTTACTGGAACTAATGGAAAAACATCAGCTGCGAAATTAATAGAGCAATTGCTAATTGCATCTCAACGTAAAACAGAATTGGCTGGAAAAGTTGATTGTCCTGTTTGTGATTCTGTTTCATATTCTAAGGATTTTGATTATTTAACTTTGGCGGTTAATTCTTTTCAGCTTGAATTGACACAATTTTTTCAACCCACTGTAGGTGTTTTGATGAATATTGATCCTGATCATCAAGATCACTATGGAGGAATGGTTAAATATATTAATGCAAAATCTCGAATGTTTTCTAACCAGCAATCATTTGATTGGGCGATTGTTCAGAGTGAGGCCTTAGCTCAAATTCGTTCTTTAGGTATTAAAATACCATCTAAGATTGTAACATTTAGCTCTAGTAATCGTAGAGCAGATATTTATCTCAACAGGGGCTTAATTGTTAGTAGAGTTCCGGGATGGGAGGGTCCTTTACTTGATTTTAACGAATGCCTTTTGGAAGGTGCTCATAACGCAGAAATTATTATGGCTGCGTTGGCAGTTGGCCGTGTTCTCAAAATACCATTAGAGCAATCTGTTCCGGTCCTTAAAAATCAAACTCCATTACCTCATAGATACGAAACCGTTGCAGAAATTAATGGGGTTCGGTTTATAAATGACTCGAGATCAACGAATTTTGCTGCAATGCAAAAAACTCTTTCGTCAGTCCCTTTTCTGGGAGATCCTAACATTTGGCTAATTGCTGGAGGAAGAGATAAAAAAAGTCCGTTTCACGATGTCGGGCCATTATTGTCTCAGCGTGTCAAAGGGGCTTATTTAATGGGGGAAACTCGAGAAAGAATAAGGGCTGCATGGAGCCTCTTTACGCCTTGTCGCTTAATCGAATCGCTGGAAGATGGAGTGATGCAGGCATCTGAAATAGCTGAAGATGGAGACGTAATTTTACTCTCGCCAGCGAGTGAGGATTCCAGTAGTTTTAACGGCTATCAACATCGTGGTGAGATGTTTCGGCAAATTGTCGAGCGTTTGGCTGGTT
>Ga0163179_10002983_pt1 | contig 11603 bp, 9 predicted proteins | sample AtlANTMetagenome_FD_109643 | JGI IMG/M metagenome (GOLD analysis project Ga0163179, IMG submission 109643) | Marine eukaryotic phytoplankton communities from the Atlantic Ocean - Atlantic ANT 2 Metagenome | ecosystem: Environmental > Aquatic > Marine > Oceanic | place: North Atlantic Ocean... | reverse complement strand
TAATTTGAATTGTTTGAGCCATTTATAAAACTCCGAATTATCCCTAATAGGATCCTGCGTCTATTGTATCAGAATCGCCTGCAGCTGCACCCACTATTATGGGAACCCACTGAAATGTGCCTGTACTTGTTTCTCTATAGACTTTAAATTGTTCATCATCGGTATCGTACCAAGTGTCTCCTTCCGAAACTGTTGAACCGGTAGGAGCGGTTGTACCGCGAAAGTTTTGATCTGCTAATTGCTTTAATGCTGTATCTAAATCTGTGGCTGTAATAGTATTGTAAGGAGTTGTTATAATATTCTCAGCATTTAAAGTGCCCGGAACAGAAATAGGAATTGCTAAAGAGTATGCTTGAACCGTAGTAACATCATCAGTTATATCTACACTAATAGTATCGCCCGTTGCGGTAACATCTGTGACACTTTCTGTTATTTCTAGTGTAGTATGGCTCATCTAGTTATTTCTGGAGTAAGAGTTACATCTCCTTGCAAAATTCGTTTAACAACACCATCATTTGCGGTATAAATTTCTAAGTCGTATACATATTGTCCTGCCGCTAAGAGTTTTGAAGTTGCTGCTGGTAGTTCTAGTTTTAATGCACCACCGGTAGCATTGGTTTTAGTAACCGTAAAAGTAGCCGAAGCAGAACTAGCTGTAACAGAGGTTCGCAGCTGTGCCCGACCTGTGTAATTAGTTAGATTCATAGCTGAACCTGACTGCTTAATAACCAAGTCTACCGCAAAGTCGGAGCCTTGGTCAATTACTAGGTTATATGTTCCTGCGCTCATGTATATTTCTCCATGCTGAAATTATATCTCAAAGGACATAAATAGTCAAGTTTTATTTTTAAGGTGGTATTATGTGAAGGGAGGACCGCTATACCATTGTACTAGAGAATACCTTGTACCTTGACTTACTGGAGTAACCTCATGTAGTAAAAAAGAAGGAAAAATAAAAATACTTCCTCGTTGCTTTACTGTACTTAAGTCTACGTCTTTATTCCCCCAACATGTTTTTAATTTAAAGTCACCTCCTGAATAAGTATTAATATCGGATAACTGAACAGTTACTGATAGTTTACGTTGTGTATCCGACTCGATATCACTATCTCTATGCCAAGTATAGAAATCATTCTCATTATAAGTAGTGAATTGAGGCTGTTCTCTGTTATTAAGATTAAAACCCCATTCCTTATTGTTGGTTTCATTTGCGTAATAAGATAATAATCTATCTACCCAGGAACCTTTATTAAACCAAGCTACTTTTCCATCTCTAAATTTAGAGTCAATATTGTTATCTTTATTTATAGTTGCTATTTGTTGTGCTAGTACCTTTCCTTCTTCTATTATTCTATCACATACCTCTGATGATAGCTCCCCCGCCCATACTCCGAGCGGGGTTCGTTCAACTTGTCTCACTACAATTTTCCTATTTTTACCCTAAGATTACCGCTATCATATATTTCCATAGTATTGGTGGTACCATTTAAAAATATTCCATTTCCTCCAGAGTTATCATTAGCAATAGCTAACTCTTCACTGGTTATTGCATTCGCCATAATTTGACTCGCACCTATAGAACCTGTAACTACCATATCTCCATCAATTAAGGCGGTTACTGCTGCCCAGGCTCCTCCACTTCCATAAGTTCCACTATATTTCCATGCCGAGACACCCGCTGGCACTGTGGCGCTCGTATCTTTTAATGTACAAATATCATTCGCGATAGGGTTTCTACCTAAAGCCGTGGCTATAGCGGCTGCTTCTGTTGTATCATTAGCATTGTCAAAACCGGCGCCTTCAATAAATATGTACGCATTTCCAGCAGCTCCTCCAGGGCCTGTTGGTCCTGTTGGTCCGGCTTGTCCAGGAGGTCCAGGAGACCCATCATTTCCGGCTCCTCCTGCTGGACCTGTTGCTCCTGTTGGACCTGTACCTCCTCCAGGGCCTGTTGGTCCTGTTGGACCTGCTGGTCCAGTAACACTAAACTGTCCTGCAAATGCGAAATTGCCAGTACTAGCATCAAATTTCATGTAGTTTGTATTATTACCAACCGCAAAATCACCAGATCCATCCATGTAAAAACCAGCAGAAGTATCATTTATACCATCAGTTTTATCATGACTATAAAATTTAGAGTTAGCGTCACTAGAACTAGTGCCTAACTTCATAATACTTCCTATAGTTAATTGATTTGAAAAAGTTGTTTGTGCTTCAATTTTATCTGCAGATAGAGTGCCGTCTACAATTACACTTCCATCAAATTCTGCGGAAACAACTGTACTCCATGAACTAGCACTTAAAGTATTAGAGTCGGAGGTAGCTGCTCCTACAAATACGCGAGTAGCAACTGTATTACCGTTTTTAATAGTAATTCTATCATTGGGGACTATTCGCCTAACTCCTGCGGTACCATCATTAGGAATAGTACTATCTGCTAAAATAAGCGCACCTACTCCTCTAGCAGTAGTCGTAGTTACTAGGCCATTATCAGAAGTTGAAGCATCTGCCCAATCAGCAGCATATGTGGAATTTACATATGTTTTAGTAACTCCAACTCTCGTTGTCATTGTTATTTTACTTAGTTTAATTTCATGTTTTGCCAGTACAGAGTCACTATTGTTATTATCGGTTATTGTTACTGTGATTGTAGCGGAATCAACAGCCTGATCAGTAAGAATAGAGGAAGTACCCGCTATCGCTAGTTGAGCCTGAGAGGTGCCTGAATAACTCACTGTAGTAATTGCTATATTACTATTTGATACACCTCCTGTTGCGGTAGCGGTAAGATTATACGAATTAGCATCATAAGGAGAGCTTGAGTCATAAACCATTAAAGTACCATTCTTATAGTTTAAGAACATAGTACTAAAATCATTTTCCGCTACAGTACCATTTGAGTCCATAATGAATGTATGGCCACTATTAGTAGCGGTTGAATTAACTCCTGCTGAAAAAGTTCCAGAATCCTTACTCTTAGAAATAGTATAAGAAACATTTTTAGAGAGACCATTATCTTGAGCTTCTCTAACTGCTACATCAAATATTAATGACCCACCAGAATAATTTATAGCACTATTATCATTATGAACAGTTACAGTTCGAGTGCTCGCTTCCGTAAATGTTGTTTCTACATTTTGATTAGTTTGTGTAAAACCAGCACCTGTGACTTTTATTTCAGGATTTGAAAAATTAACTGTTTGAATATCTAATTCAATATCACTATAACTTGTAATTAATGTTTCATCTGCTTGATAATTAAGAAGAGGAACATTACAAGTAACAATTACACCCCTGCTTTGATTAATAAGATTTGGTCTATGCTCTAGTAAAGATTTTAACTTATAACCTGCATCTGTATGGAATACAACTCCCATTACAAAATCATTCTCATAATTAATATTTAATTCATCTCTGTAAGCTGTTACATCTGTAAATGACGCTAGAATTTTCCTATCTAAGTACAGTATTGTGTCACTTTCGATATAAGCTATTTTTCCAGCTTGATAGCTATTTATTCTAAATACATTTTGAAGATTTAAACTTTCAAAATTGGTTCCTGTTCCCACGACTTTGTTAGACCCATTTTCAATAGTAACATTTCCAGTTAATGCTGTCCAGATACTATTAGGGTCTGTTGCGTACTTATCGGCATCATAAAAATAAAATAGATTATACTGATAATTGGTGTCATTTTTAGCTGTTACTACACGAATTGGATCATTTGTTGCGTGAGATGTTTCAGAAAAGTCATAAAACAGATAAGCCCAAGGCTTATTTTGGTGGGTTCCAGCTTGAGCGATTTTATTTCCTGCCCAATCAGTCTGTCCTAATTCAGTTATTATTACTGAGGTGGAATTAGCATTACTGGCATTATTAGATTTATATGTAAATAAATCTTCTGGGTCAATGTCATCCAGTTTTGGTCCAATTTCATAAGATTTTTTAGCAAAGATTACTTTACCCGTAGTGTTAGAATCTATTTCAAGGGTAGTGGAACATACACCTCCTCTTCTAATACCTCCCCAAACTCTATCACCACTAAATATATCCGCTAATGCTAATTGGGCGATAGTAGGTTTCGATCTCTTATTGTAGGTACTAATTGTTCTGACTCGTACCTCATATTGACCATCATCAAGCTCAGTAAATTTTCTTGAATTAACTCCAGAAGGGGCGAAAAAAGTTTCATCGTCTCTATTCTCATTAAAATTATGAGTAACTTCGAACCCTTTAATATAATCATATACAGGAGCTTCCCATTGAATAGTAACTTCTTCTCCTGGTTTACTAAATTTAGAAGATCGAAGAATTAATACTGAGAGAGGCGCGGGAGGCTCTGTATTTGGTTCAGGAGGAAAAACTGGGTCATCAACTGCTAATTCAAATTCAACTTCAATGTCATCAAACTTTTCATTATAGTGCTCCACAGCACTTATACCATAGTTGTGGTCATCATCTTCAGCAATCGATAATATTTTATATTCTTTAGGAGAACTCTGAGTTAGTTTAGCCTCACTAGTATCTGTTTGTTTAATAGCGAACATAGCTTCTGGTAAATCAGAGGCAGAATCTACAGTTAACGCGGAGGCTAATTGAACAGTAGTACGGCCATCAACGGCAGAGGCAGGAATAGTATAAGCTATAGAGTTAACAGTTATTGAGCCCGATAGTGCTCTCTCCTGAACAGTTGTAGAAGTTTGTAAAGATAATGATAAATGTTCATTGGAATCATCTAATGCATTATTAACATTTAAAAGAGTATCCGATTCACTTGATACAATAAGAGTAGTTTGACTACCTCCACTTGTTAAACGAGCTTGTGTAACAATATCACCCCGAGAATAAGAGCTGCCTCCAATAGTTGCACTATCTTGAGTTAATATAACCGCTTTTTTAGGAATAATTACTGCAATATTATAAGTATATCCACTAGAAATTAAATATTCATCTATATCTCTATCTAACGTTAATGAGGTTGAGCCATTGTATGAGCTTACTCTACCGCTAAAAGGAATATCAAAGTCATCAGCATCTTGAATATTTACTATATCGCCGGGGGCTAGAAACGATGCTCCTGAGCCTGTTTTGAAAGTTACAACTTCAGTTTGATTAACTCCCGTCCATAGTTTCCATCTTCCATATCGTATTGCTTGTCCTTCTGAAGTACATCCAAAAGCTGTTGCGTTCTCTTTTATAATTCTTCCAGTATCTATAATATTCTGTCTATCTTCAACAATTATAGGCTCTAACTTATAGTCAGAATCTGGATTATTCCAACTTATAATGTACTGATTTGCTCTAGTCTTGCTACCAGTACCTTCATAGTTGAAAGCACCATCAATTACATTTGCTTTTGAAAAATTATAAACAGGACTCTTTTTCTCATCAATAACAGGAACTATCTCACTACCAAGCCAATAAATCATTCCTCTAAAAATAGTTCCCATGTCTTTTAGAACTTTGTAAGCATCAGTGGCTTTCTGTAAATAGAGATTAGCAGTAAATCTTGGCTCTTTTCCTCCTTTACCGTCTATAACTAATTCATCACAATATTTCGCAATTTTATATAATGAATACTTATCAATATCACCAGCCTCTAGCCACTCTCCCAGACCATACCTATCATTAATCATTATGTCATAGAAAACCCATGCTGGATTATTAGTATAAACTTTTTCTGATCTAAATGCACCATTCCATGCTTGAGGAGTAGTTTCTACCGCTCCTGTTGATACATTTCTTGTATATAACGCAACTTGACCTGGGTAAGTTGATTCAGAACTATTTTCTTCTCTAGTTACATAGTTAGAAGGGACTAAAACTTTTATCCCTCTAGCATCATAAGCTCTTTTAGGTACTGATTGAAATTGTTTAGAACTAAATTGTACACTAGCCATTGCTGTAAAAGGATAATTTAATTTCTCCCTTATAATAGCGGTAGCTGAAGTAATTTGAGACGCAATAACCCCTGCCCAATGGTCTGCGGATGTTTTCATTCTTTTTTCATCATCCGCAGGATTCCACCAGTGTGGATTAGTATACGGGGCAGCTCCATGATTACTTAAACGAGTAATTCTTATAGAAAAATCTGAAAAAGGATGGTATCCAGTTAAATCAATCTCATATTCATAACTAACAGAAATTTTTGATAGAGTACCATGTGCTATTACACTTTCCCCTGCTGCATTATTAATAGAAGCACTATGAACAGCACTTGCACTAAAATTACCAGGTAGTAAATCCCATTCAAAAGGGTTTCCAGCCCCTCTTTGTATTCCAACCTCTACACGATAAGCGGCTCCAGTTTGTCTATTCGCACCTTTGTCCTCATGGTATTGATAAAAGCCATTTGGATAGGTTATAATAAATTTAACACTATCAACTTCTCTTGCTTGTGCACCTGATAAATTTGATGTTGTAATAACTTTTTGATGTGATTGTGTAGTTGTACTTTCTGCAGCTGTATAAGAGCCCCTCTCTAATGGGCCTGTGGGATATGTTAGTGGTACACTTGCAGAGCCGACACCATTAAGAAACTGCATAGCGGGCTGGTTTGCTGTGCCTTTTCTAAATTGATAAGTTGCTTGATCCGTTTTGCCAGCAGTCGAAGAGCCGACTTTTGCACTAAGTGCGTAGTTTTTACCACTAAAACTTATAGGACTTCCTGCGTTAATAAGAGTAATACTTGTACCACTTATTTGTTGTATTCGTAAGTATAAATCTATTTCTAATTTATGAGTATTTCCGGTTGCTGCTTCGTTACTATATTGTAACCCGTCTTTTCCTCTTCCACTATTGTATATAAATTTTGCTGTGGGTTTAGCACCTGAACCTGTAGCAATACTATGTAAATAACCTTCTACCCATCCTTCTCCTATTTGGACTCTGGCAAGGACGTCTCCGTTGTCAACTCTTGCTAAATTAAATATTTTTTGTCCATTTCTTGGAGTATGATTAAACTCATTATAAAAAATAGAACTGTTATCCGAAGCTTTAATAGTCCACTGTATTCCTCTAGCTACTCCCTCGGCATCTTCATCAATGTTGGTTTCCTCAGAAAAAGTAACTGTTGCTTCTATAACATTTTTAACAATTAGAAAACGATAGCCTTCATTTAATGCAACATTTTCACTACCAATATCATTACTAACAGTAACGGTCGCGCTTCCGGCAGTTCCACTAACAGTTGCATCTAGAGCTCCTTCCTTCCGACTTTCTCCTTCCCCCATTAAGGGGTCACCATTAACATAAATACTTTGACCGCCTTCGACTAATCCCTCTATTTCTCCTTCAGAAATAATATCGGTCACAGAAATAGTTTGATAGGTAGCGCCTGCGGATACCTGATCTATTATTACGTTTTCATCAGCAGTTCGTCGTCGATCTACTGCTTTTATTGATCCTCTGCTCATGTTAGCTCCCTATAAACTATTTGAGGTTTACCGCCAAATAAGCTACCACCCCACACTATTTCTTCCGTAAACGTTGTTTTAGCATTTGTGACTTCAAAATTAACCGGCTGACCAGGTACTTGTAGTCTTCCATATAAAACAGGTACTGGGTCTCCTTCTATTACATTTTGTTCTAATCCATTAAAATTATAACTAGATTGTTGGTCTTTATCCCCTTCTGGGTCAGGAGCCATCATTTCCGTTAAACCTGTCATTGCCAGATTCATGGCTCCAAAAGTTAATACAAAACCAGCCATTGCCGCCGCTGTCATAGCGCCGCCTCCAAGAACACTCATCATTGCACTTCCTAAATTCACTCCTGCTACCGGCACGAAGAATACAACCAATACTATTGCTATAGCTGCTAATATTTTTCCTATTCCTCCTCCTGCACCTTGAGGTACTGGTGTTACCGTTATATCGCCCTCTTGTATATTTAGTAGTAGTTCATCGGCGTACTCTAATTCATTGCCCGCAACATCAATATGAAAATCAATTCCATCTTCGACACATTTTGCTAAGTATTCTTTAAATCCAGTATTATTTATGTCAACAAGTTTAAAAGCATCCTTTACACTATCAGCATGAACTGTAATAGAGTGTCCAAACTTTTCCCCCATCTCTCCTTCTAAATGTAATACTCTTTCCATATTTATACCGGCCTTTGTACTAGCTGAGGTTTGCCCCCAAATAAGCTGCCAGCCCATACTATTTCTTCAGTATAATTCCTTCTTGCATTTGTAACTTCAAAATTAACTGGTTGACCTGGCACTTGTAACCTTCCATATAAAACAGGTACTGGGTCTCCTTCTATTACGTTTTGTTCTAATCCGTTAAATAAATAGGCGGATTCTTGGTCGTTATCTGTAGAAGGATCTGGAGCCATCATTTCCGAAATACCCGCCATTGCTAAATTAATCCCTACTAAATACATACTTAGCTGTAACATTCCTCCTCCTGCAATTAACCCTGATGTCATCATAACACCAGTTTCAGTTGCAACTGCAACAGAGCCTATCATTGGAGCCCACCAAGCGAAAGCAATGATTGCTGCCGCTAGAAGAACCTTCTTAAAACCTCCTCCAGCTCCCTCAGGTACAGCAGTTATAGTTATATCTCCTGTTTTTAATGGAAGTAAAAGTTCTGCCTCATACTCTAATTCATTACCAGCAACATCGATAGCAAATCCTACTCCTCTGTTGCTACAATCAACCATAAAGTCTTTAAAATCTGGATTATTTGCGTCTAGAAGGCGTAGTACGTCTTTTACGCTTTCGGCATGGACAGTCATAGATTGACCGTATCTCTGTCCTATTTCGCCTTCTAAATAAACGTTACGTTCCATACCTATAAGCCCCTACTAACCATTTATACCACCTTGGAAATAAACTTTCTCTACAAGATAATCTATTTTGAGCATGGTGATAAAATATGTCATTTCCTAAATATACTCCGCAATGGTTATTAAGATTAGAAAAAATTCTAAAAATTAAAACATCATTTTCTTTTATTTCATTTAAGTTTGAAATTGGTTTATGATTCCATTGAGCAATAGTTTCTTCATTAAAATAATCAATATCCTTATCCCAGTAATCATCCACAAACATAGCTCTAGGAGGAATTTCTATATTTTTTGTAGCTAAATAATCTCTTGTTGCTTCAAAGCAATCTGTAACACCAAACTCATACTCTCTTCCATATAAATCAGTAGTAGTAGTTTCCGGTTCTACAACTGTTAAATCCATTTCTGGATAACTAAAAATATAATATTGTTTTCCTAGAGCATTACAGTTATTTATATCTAATTCACTAGGCTCCGAACTCTGGTCAGGATGACTGTGAACAATAGCTAAAATATCTGAAGTTCTTGAAATCCTTAAATATTCTTTAGTATCAATTATAAAATGATTGTCCTCTTCGGCTATATTTTCACAAGGAAACCACTTTCTTTCGCCCTTTACAACTGAAATAATTCCGCAACCTTCTCTTGGATATTCTTTTTCAAAATGCTCACGTATCGTTTCTAAAAACTCCACTATCTAAATTTCCTGCTCCCTGGGAAACCTCCAAAAGGAAGTTCCGAATCTGTATTTACTACATCAGATACTAAAAGGTTGGTTGCTACTCCGGTATTTGAAGTCTTTCTCTGTGCCTGATAACGTAGTTTACAAGATTTTAATAATTTTCCACAAACATCAGCTCGCACCCAGTGTTTCGAGCCTAGTTTAGGGGTAAAGTCTGTGCTTGCAACATGTGCTTTTATACACCTCCAAACTGTATTACTGTGAAAAACATAATCGTTTTTTCTAGGGTCATCAGCATTTATACTAAAAGTATCTTCATCCATATCATGGTCGCTCCATATAGTATAATCCCTACAAAGAGTCCAATGTACCCCACTAGTTACTGCATTATTTGTATTATTAGGAATCCGAGAACGATAGTAAATATAACTTGATACAACAAAATCATCCAAACCATATGTACTACTAGACGACCATGCTGTTGACCCCATGCTTGACTTTTTCATAAGGGGCTCATCATCTACTGTTACAAAAACATGACCTACTTTAGTAGCCCCGCTATCAGTATAAGAATATTGGCTGTGGGTCTTCCAAATACAAGCACCTCTTGGATTTGCATTTTCTGTTGAGGCTGCTGTGTATTGCCATGGACAGTATTTTCCAATAACTACTCTACTAGGTATTCTTATTCCTGCTAAGTCAAAAGGCGCAGCTAATTCTAAAACAACCCAAAGATTATTTTTGGATTGAATCCTATCTATAATATATGTATCTTTTCCGAATTCTACAACTGGACTACTAGTAAGATATTTTTCTAAAGTTCTACGTCGAATTAATCTTGAACCTACTAATTTATCCAAACTAAAATCAGTAGCAGTCATAGTATTTCCATCGACTGTTGCATCCCATGTCCCATCTTCCATTTGAGTCTTAAATTTAGACTGGGATTTAAGCATAGATTCAACATTGGCAATAGTAAGTGTTGGACGAGACATTGCTCCACTAGAAGTGACTTCAATACCTGTCATTAAAATAGGTAAAGAGATATAGGTATTTCCGTCATAAGTAATATCTGCTGCATTTTCATTTTTTCCATCATGAAAATATAAAACATTATTACTACCAGTACCGATCTCTAGTTCATAAAATTCTAAATATCCACTAGAAACTTCTTGTTGTAATTGATCTTTTGCTAATTCTTTGCTCATGGTTCATAAACTCGTTCAAATGTTGCATTTACAGAATAATAGTCTCCGCTTTTATATCCTAAATTCCATGTCGGACATACTACTTTTATTTTTTTCTCGTTGGGATTCGAGAAGGTTAAAACAGTATTATCAGTAATAGTTTGTGCGCTACTTAATACAAGGGATGTTCCCGAAATTGATTCAGCAGTTACAGTCCCTGAAATTCCATTACCTGTAACGGTGGAACCTACAGAGATATCCAGATTTGTTGTGGCGGCATCTAAAGTATATGCCGTTGTAGAGCTAGCACTTTGCCCTCCCAAATCAACTTGTCCTGTTACAGAAGTAGTAGAATTAGTATCTGGTAAGGTAAAATCAAATGATGTTACTCCAGCTTTAGTATCAAAAAATGCGATAATATCATCAGCTTCGGAAACAGTTCTATTATTAAAAGTAACATTATAAGTTTCTTTAATATTATTTATACCGTCTACACGTCTTTGCTCGTAGCCATCCCCAAATTTGGCGCTACGTACTCGAGGAGCGGAAGATTTACGTAAGTTCTTATCAGCACGAATTTTTCCATCTGTAATATTAGTAACTGTAAACCCTAAAGCCATTATGCTACTCCATACGGATTTAAAATACCGCCTGACCTTTTTTGATTCTGTAATTCTGCTTGTACAGCTTTCGCAATTATATCTCCTAATTGAGAGGCTTGGTTAGAGTCTGATGTAGTTTGAGACTGGTCTTGTCCACTACCTCCAGAAGCCATATTTACAGTTACACTTACATTATTCTGTTGACCGCCAGCCCCTCCCATTAATTCTACAGGGATTTTTCTATTGTGAGGTAAAGGTACTACTGCTTCTGTTCCATGAAGAGTTGCAGGGTATCCCTGAGTTCCTCCTCTGGCAATACCTCCAGAAGTGAATTTT
>Ga0163179_10002981_pt1 | contig 11606 bp, 12 predicted proteins | sample AtlANTMetagenome_FD_109643 | JGI IMG/M metagenome (GOLD analysis project Ga0163179, IMG submission 109643) | Marine eukaryotic phytoplankton communities from the Atlantic Ocean - Atlantic ANT 2 Metagenome | ecosystem: Environmental > Aquatic > Marine > Oceanic | place: North Atlantic Ocean... | reverse complement strand
TAGCATATAAAACTTCTAAAAAACTTCTACGATATAATAGATATATATGAAGTATATTTAATGATTTTTTTCATTTTGTTATATTTATTACTGAATATAAATACGGAGATTTGTAAAATGGCTAAAGTATTAGACCCAAGTGAAATAATGTTTACACCTTTTGAACCTAAAACTAAAAATAGGTTTATTATGTATATTGAAGGTATACCAGCTTTTACTATTAAAGCGATGAACAGACCACAAATTCAATTTGATGAAGTGGTATTAGAGCACATTAATGTTAAAAGATATGTAAAAGGAAAAGGAGCTTGGCAACCATTAGAAATTACTTTGTATGACCCAATTGTTCCTTCCGCTTCACAAGCAGTTATGGAATGGGTTAGACAACATCACGAGTCAGTTACAGGTCGTCAAGGTTATTCAGATTTTTACAAAAAAGATATTACATTTAATTTGTTAGGTCCTGTTGGAGATATTGTTGAAGAGTGGACTCTTAAAGGAGCATTTATTCAATCAGCTAACTTTGGTGATATGGACTACGGAACATCAGACCCAGTTGAAATAGCAGTGACACTTCAATACGACTACGCAATATTACAATTCTAAGGAAAATAAATGAGTTATCCAATAGGTAAATTTAGTAAAATTACAAAAGTAACAGCTAAAGATTTTTATGCAACAGGTTCAGAGAAAGGTTCTACTGGATTTTTTATTTCTGGTTCAGTCCACGGGGATTCAGTATTGACTTCTCAACACGGAGAAGCGGTTGCAGCAACAGAATTTCAAACTGATACGGTTTACGAAATTGGTATGAATAGAGTTAGTGGTAGTAGTGTAATATATTTATTATGGCCAGACCCAAATAAAGTTTTATAGGAGAATAAAAATGGGATTTAGTGAAATATTTAAAGATAAAAATGAATACAATGAAAAATCAATAATTGGTTTTATGTCTTTCGCAGTAATGACATTAACAAGTTTAGTTGATATGATTACTGGTGCTTTTGGAAGCGAATTAGTAATACAAGAATTCATCTACAATTCATTTGTCATTATCACATTAGGTTGTTTTGGTATCGCAGGTGCTGAAAAAATCTTTAGTGGTAAAAAATAATATAGTTATTTAAAAGGTTTTAAACAAAAGGAGTTAATCAAATGACAGAAAATAAGTTTCCTACGGAAATCGTAGATTTGCCGTCAAAAGGACACTTTTACCCGGAAGATAATCCGTTATCATCTGGTAAAATAGAGTTAAGATATATGACTGCTCGTGATGAAGACATTCTTACATCAGTCAATTTAATACAACAAGGAAAAGCATTAGACAAACTTTTACAAGGACTAATAGTTGATAAGAAAGTAAACTATAACGATTTGTTAGTTGGTGATAAAAATGCTATTCTATTAGCTGCAAGAATATTAGCATATGGAAAAGACTATGAATTTACATTTATAGATTCTTATGGTGAACGAGTTAATACAAAATCTGATTTATCAGAGTTAGATTCAAAAGACTTTGACTTAAAAGAGTATAAAAAAGGTATAAATTCATTTACTTTTGAATTACCTAATACAAAAAGAATTTTAGGATATAGTTTACCTACACATAAAGACGAAACAGAGGTTCAAATTGAATTAGATGCTGTTAGACAAGTATTTAAAGACAATCCTGGTGCAATTAATAGAGAGAATTCAACAAGATTAAAAAATCTTATTAAATCAGTTGATGGAAATACTGATAAAGGATTTATAAATAATTTTGTTGATAATGAATTTCTTTCGGTTGAAGCAAAAGAATTTAGAAGTTATGTAGCAAAAATTAATCCAGATGTAAATTTTGTAACAAACGCTAAAAATAGTAGAGGCGAAAAGGAGATGGTGGCAGTCCCTATGACTGCTAAGTTTTTTTGGCCTGAATCAACAATATAAAAAAGATTTACACGAACAAATATTTCAAATTATATTCTTCTCTAAAGGTGGTTTCACATTTAATGAAGTGTATGATTTACCTATCTATCTTCGTAGATTTTATTATCAAAGACTTCTTACTCATTATGAGAAAGAGAAACAAGAATATGATAAAGCTACGAATCGACAAAACAAATCAAATCCACGATTTAAATAACAAAAATATAAAAATCTTATATTTATTATTGAACACAATTTAAGGATTATAATGGTAAAATACAAAAATATTACAGAGTCAAATAAAAGAAATTTTATTGAGAAAATTTTCTATTATCTTGGTAAAGGAATTAGACCAATGGTAATAAAAAAGATGGCAAAAAAAGACGCTAAATTTGCTAAATTATTTGATAGAATGGCAAAAGATAGAAAAGAACTTGATAATATGTTTTCTGACTACGAAAAAAAATTTGGTAAGTTAGGTAAATAGTAGTTATAATCCAACCTAAATTAATTTAAACAAAATCACAATAACGGAACAAAATAGTGGCAAGCGAAAAATATAAAAAATCTGGAGATGCATTTAAAGGCATAACGGAAGCTGAATTTAATTTGAAAGATGTAAACAATTTGACAGACCAGGTTGTAGCTGGAACTATGACTTTAAAAGAAGCTTATGCAGATATTGGAGAGAAAAAACTAAAAACAGTTGTTGATAGGTCAGTAAAATTAACCGAAATTACAAAAGAACACGGAAAGAATCAAAAAGGATTACTACAAAGTTTAAAAGCTGGTTTAGGTTTTACACACAAAACAAAAGATTTAGAGGACGCTAGATTAGCTGTTGAAGACGCTATTTTAAGTAAAAACGAAGAGCAATATGAAGCCGCTGTAGCATTAGTTGACAAAATATCCGAAATGAATGAGGATATAAAAACTGCCAATGACGGTTTTAGTGATATGTTTCCGGGTATAGTGAGTGGTATACAAAAAATGCAAGGAGCTATGGCAACCTTTAATGCTATTGCAAGTTTAAATCCTTTCCTTGCGTTAGCAACTGTATTATTAGCCGCAACAATGTATTTGATAAGTCTTGTTAAAGGTGCAAATGATTTAAGAGCAGAGTTTGGTGGTAGTTTAAAACATATGGTGGGGATAAACTTTGAATTACAAAAAGCAAGTTTATTGGCAAAACGATTTGGTTTATCATCTGACCAAATTAGAGATTCTTTTAAAGCGACAGCAAATACATTTGGTGAGATATCCAAATCATCAGTTGCATTTTCCGCTGATATGGCAAGAGTAGCAAGAAATAGTGGTTTAACTGCAGACCAAGCAGTAGAAATGGTAGCATTGTTTCAAGGTATGGCAGGTGGTTCTAAAGAAGTAGCGTTGAGTATGATACAAAGTGTTACTAAAATGGCAGAACTAACAGGGTTATCACCTGGTGTAATAATTGGAGACCTTGCAGATAACGCAGACTTATTTGCAAGTTATATAGGAGATGGAGTTCAAAATTTAATTGCAGCAGAAGCCGCTGCTAAAAAGGTTGGAGCTTCATTTACTGACTTGGTAGAGTTAGGTGACGGATTATTAGATATCACAGATAGAATTAATAAAGAACAGATGTTGTCTGCTATGTTAGGTAGAGAAGTTAATTTAGAAAGAGCAGCAATGTTACACGCACAAGGTGATGAATTAGGATATCAACAAGAAATAGCAAATATGTTACAAGGTATGAGTGATTTAAATTCTACACAGATAAGATTGTTCACATCAGAACTTGGTTTAGCAACATCAACAGCAACAAAATTAGCAGGGTTATCAAAAACAGGTATGGGTTCACCAGCACAAACACCTGGACAAAATCCATACGAACAAGCAAGATTTAAACAAGGTGAGAAAATGTTAAAAGCAATAAATCACCCACAATACGCGAAATAATATGGGATTAGTAGATTTAAAATCAAAATTAAATGAATTTAAGGGAGTAAATACACCCGAAAATCCTTATGATAGGAATAAACCGACACAATTATCTGATAGTGTAAAATCATCTGGTCGTAGTGGTGGAGTTAGACCAAGTATAAGAACATTTGCAAAAGGACTTGAAATGTTTGGTATAGGAAGTGTTCCTATTGGAGATACATACGAAGATAAGATTAAACAAGATTCAATATTTACTGGAAATGACACTCTTAATAGTCTTAATAAAGGAATTTCAGCGTTTAAGAGTATTAAGAAATCAGTAAAAAGTTTTTCAGACAATCCACTAAAATCAATAAGTGATTTAGCAAATGTAGACCAAGAAGCTAAATTAATAGAGTATAGAGCAAAAGCATATGGAAGACAAAAGAAACTTGGTAATCCAGCTGCTAAAATAGTTATTACTGATAGAAAGGTAGCAAATTCTTTTGAAGGGCCAATTAAAGGTGGAAAAAAATCACGAAATGTAAATCAAGCTAATATGACACCTTATGGTGAAAAAGGTAAAGATACAGATTTAATTGATTTTTATTTTAAAGATATCTATAATGATAAATATATTAGATTTAGTGCACTACTTTCAGGAATAACAGACACAATAACTCCTGAATATGCATCAGAAAGATATCTCGGAAGACCAGAGAGTGTTTATATTTATCAAGGTGTTAGTAGAGCTCTCAGTTTTACTTTTGATGTTTATCCAACAACAAGACAAGAATTACCAGTATTATGGGAAAAGGTAAATTATTTGGTTGGTATGTGTTATCCTAATTGGGTTAGTTTAGGTAAAAATCCAGTAGCTCAAGATACTTTAGGTGCCGAACCAATTACAATGCAAAGTCCACTAACAGAAATGACCATAGGTGATTTGTATCGTGATACACCAGGATATTTATCATCAGTTGGTATAACAGTTCAAGATGGTTCAACTTGGGAATTTGAAGACAATTTACAATTACCACATCATATACAAATAGCGTGTGAATTTGTTTACATTGGAAAATATTTACCAAACGCAAAAGGAAAACATTTTGAGTTGAATTGGTTAACTGATACAAATGATAAATTAGGAACATATGAATTAGGAACTGAAGATGTGTATGACGGAGATACAGGAACAATATCAAATTCTAATATTGGATATGTCAATAGAAATGATAAATACGATTGGATAAACCCAGAATTAAAAAGAAATAAAGATGCAACTGCCGCACAAGCCGCACAAGATAAAGCTAGAAACGATAAAGCTACACAAACACCATCAGAGGATTCATAATGAGTAGATATAGCAACACAAGAGTAAAAAGAAATAGAACTTTCGATAGAGTATATTCCTATACATTGTATCCAAAAATTCCTATAAAAAATTCAGACATATTTATTACGCCTACATATGGAATGAGATTAGACACTTTAGCAAATAAATATTATGATGACCCTTCTTTATGGTGGGTAATTGCACAAGCAAATGGAATAAAAGGTTTTACAGTGTTATATTCAAAAAATTTTAAAGGGGAACTTCGTATCCCTACACAAATCCAAGATATATTAGCAAAATTCACATCAATGAACAGGTAAGACAATGAAAGTATTCGTTATACCAGAAGATGTAAGAAACACATTAGATTCTAAAAGAAAAACATTAAATAGAAACAATGTTTCATCAGACAATCCTTACACACCAAAATCTAAAGAAACAAAAAAAGAAAGATTAAAAACGATATCAATGACACCTTATATCTATATGTATTCTGAAAAAGGTATTCAGTCAAAAAGAATAGACAGAAAAAAAACATTAGAAAAATACAAAACAATGTCAGGGAGTCAAGAATTGTATGATGAAGAAACTGGTGAAGCAGAATTCCTTGTAGATGATGAGGAAAAATCATATCTAAAATGGCAAAATTCACAACCAGTGTTGTTGTCCAATCAAGAATATAATGGTGAAGAGTCTTTATATAAAACAACTCAAAATTATGGTCTTGGTGCGTATAATGCAAGAGGTGATAGAAAATTCAGACCTACAGCTGGTGTTAAAGGACTATCATCAGAATATTTTTCAAGTGGACAAGTATCATTTGTAAGACAAGTCACAGTAAATTGGACTTGTTTCACATTAGAAGATTTAGACTTTTTATCAGAAAGATTTATGACACTCGGTAGAAAAGTTTATGTGGAGTGGGGTAATGCAGGACAATTACCTAAAGAACCTTTGGTTGTTGAAAAAGATGATGAAGGTAAACCTATACCGAATAATTTACTTGAAGATGATAAAATAGAGATAGATAAATTAACAGGAAAAGTAAAACAAGTAAATGGTAAAGCTCCAAAAACATCAGCAGAAAAAATACAAGACGCAATTCTTAAAATTGGAAAAGGAAATATTGATGCAATAATAGGTTATGTCGATGGGTTTGAATTTAGTCAAAGAGATGATGGTGGTTTTGATTGCACTACCAATTTAAAAGTAAATGGTGGTAGTATTCTTGATACAGGTTCCGAGATGGAGACAGAAGAAGAAGCAAAAAAATCAAAATCAGAAAAGAAAAAGGAAGATATTGCAAAAGCTAAAGAAGCGGAAAAAGAGACGGTCAAAAAAACATTACCTGGTTTTCAAAAAACAATAAGTGATTTACCATATATTTTAAATCAATACATTGAATCAAAAATTCTTTCTAAAGAAAGTCAAGGTGAAGGTCAAATGGTAGGTGAAGAAGGACACAAATCAAGTTTATATGAAGATTATACAACAGCAGATTCATATGAAAGTGAATTGAAAGAAAAAAATTGGGCAGGTAAAATGTTTACTGGTGGTTGGTTCAACGATAAGAATAAGTATAGAAGAACAACAACACTTCAAGGGTTAACAACAGAGACAGCATATTATAATTATAATAATAATGCTATATGCTTAGTTAATGAAAAAGCTGTTCTCGATTCATATTCAAAGAGTGGTGGTTTCGCTGGTTTTACGGGGGAAGATGAAGACCCAAATGATGGCATAAACAAACAAATAGAAATAATGAGAAAAAGACAAGACGGGGAAGGTTTGTTTCATATAGCGGATAGAAAAGAAAAAGTAATAAATGCAGACCAGTGTTGGGTTCGTTGGGGTTGGTTTGAAGATAATGTTATAAATAAATATTTTGCATTACTTGATGCAGATGATAATCTTGTTCAATCATTTAGAAGTATAAAAAATAGAGAAAATTTTGATTATAGAGGAGAATTATCATATAAAGATGACGCAACAGCAACTCAAGATATTAAGGTAGAGGGAACTTATGATGCAGCATATACTTATGACGAAAAGGTAGACAAAGAGAGATATAAAGTAACTTCGGAAGTTGTTTCAGCGGGACAGGGTGCAGCAATAGTCTACACAAGAGGAAAAGTTAAAAGGGAAGAGGAAACTGGTATTGATAATCAAGTATCAACCACAACAAAAACTCACAAAGAATTCCAAACTCCTGACATAAATAGTTTTTTATTTCCAGGAAAATTCTCTTTGGGTAGTGTTAAAAGGGGATTATATGTAAATGACAAAAATATTCATTGGAAATCACACATAGAACAAGACTGGAAAATGAAAGGAGAAATGGTAAATAAACCACCTGATGAGTATGAAAGAGATGTAGCAAAAGAAGTAAAAGATTTAGAAAAAGCATCAAAGGACGGCACAAGTAAAATAAAAACAACAGAAGAATTAAAAAAAATGGTAGAAGATTTTCAATTATCTACTTATAATTTAGATTTAAATGAAACAGGAATTATTCCATATCTTCAATTAGCACAATTAGAAGAATTACTTACCGATATTAATGTAAAAAGACCATTTGATATTGGTGAAAGTTTTAAGACAAATGGGGTTGGATTGGGTAAGATTAGAAATATATTTATAAATGTTGCAAAATTACAAAAAATATTTGAAAATCCAACAGTTTCTTTGGGTGAGAATATGAACTTGTTGTTTAAAGCGTTGAAAGCAGAAACAAACGGATTAATGGATTTAAAAGTATCACTATCAGATGATGGAAAATCATCAGTAGAAGATGTTGATGATTTTTCTTACGAAGAAGACCTTATAAAAGCAGAAAAAGATGGAACTATTTATGAATTTCCAGTCAATACACAAGATAGTTTTGTAGAATCACAAGAAATAGCATCAGATATTGGTAGTAAAATGATGCAAACTTTATTAGTTAAACAATATAAAAAAGAAGCATTAAAAGATGAAGGTGGGAATATAATAGCACAAGCAAAACACGATGGTTTAGAACCCCTAATTTCCAAAAACAATGAAGAAGAACCATTAGTGGTTGGAACACCAGCTTCAAAAGTTACTGATAATGAAAACACAGATAAGTATAAAACATATGGACAAATTGATGGGGATGAGGATATTAAAATAGGTTTTCAAGATAAGTTAGATAAGGATTTATTCACAGACACAACATCACCTGCAGCTACAGCATTAGAGGGACAAGAAGGTGAAGATGATGCAGACAAAGATGCAGAACAAAGACTTGCAACATTCGGATTATCAGAGTTTGACTATACTATTAATGGAGAACTTAAAAAACCAAAAGAGATGTTTGATAGAATGAATCTGAAAATATTAACAGGTGATGAAGAGGATAAAGACGACATTAAAAGAAAGAAAACAGCATACGAACAGTCAGAAGTAACTGAACAAATGTTTGGACTTTTATTTATTACAAACTCAATAACAATTAGTGGGATAGCAGGAATTAAACCTGGTATGGTGTGGACAACTTCTTATTTACCTAAAAAGTTTAAAGAAAATGCACATTTTTGGACTACAGCAGTTTCACAAACAATAGATTCTTCTGGTTGGAAAACATCTATTACAGGAAGAGTGCTTAGAAAATATGTGAAAGTAGAATACGAACTATCTGACAAAACTGGGGATTGGGAAAAAGTAAATGAGTAATTTAATAGATATCATAAATAACAGCACAGAAACTTTAATAAAAGAAGCTGGTGTAACTAATAAATTAGAATTTGAAGATGAAAAAGGAAATTCAATTCCAGAAGGAATTCCTTATCATATCCACATTACTACTGATAAAAAGTATTTCTATATGACAAGTGGTAAACACGAAAGTAGTTCTATTGTAATTTTCAAAGTTAGTGGTGGAGCTTCTAATTTTATAAAATATAGAAATTTAAAAGGTAGTAAGAGACAAGTATATTTAACTGAAAATAGAACAACACCTACTGAATTAGATTATAGTATTGGAACTCTTACTTTATATTTTGCAAAAAAAGCAAATGATAAGAATTCAAAAGTTTTCCAAATTAGTAAAGAAGATTATAAAAGACATACACCAATGTATAGTAAAATTCCATTAACTTTATTTATTTATGGTGAACGAAATGATATCGAATATAGAAACTTCAGAAGAATAAATGTTGCTAATAGTAGATTAAGGGGTGTAGAAAATGCTATAACACCACTTGAATTTTTCAGACCAGTTAACGATAAAAAAGAAGATGTGGAAGAAAGAATTAAAAATAGAATAACTGCACAAACAACACAACCAGAAATTACTTCTATTGGTGGAACAAGTGGTGGTTCAACAAGTGGTGGAACAAGTGGTGGTTCAAGTGGTGGTTCAAGTGGTGGTTCATCTGGTGGAGGTGGATACTAAAAAATATTGTATTTTAGAATAGTTTCGTTATATTTATAAGTAAATAAAGGTTATATGATAGTTCAGAATAAAAAGCAACTACAAGATATTATTGATAAGCATATTGATAGTGAAATGGTATTAATACCAATACTTTGTGATAAGAATCTGCATCCAATACAAAACGAATTATCTCTTTTATACATAAAATGGTTGTCGTCTGGTGAAGAAAATATAGTTGTTCTAAACCACTCTGAAAAGAGAAAAGATAACGATTTAAATGTTAAATTTTTGAAAAAAGCTCTTGACATTAATACAGAAAATAAGTATATTTATGATAGGAAATCTCTTATCCACAACCTACCTTTAAACACTCTAAATGATACCAATTTGAACTTTTATTTGGAGAGCAGTAATCCACTTTACATAGATAATTTAACCACGAATACACACGATTTTTTCAATATAAATTTCTCTACATTAAATAATATCAACAGATACATACCAATTATGAAACATTTAGAATATGGTAGAAAATTGGTAAATAAGATGAGAGATTTGTTCTTTTATAAAGAAGAAAACAAGAATTATAATGAAAATGTTATCAATAATTTAACTCAAATTGAACAAAGTGGGTTATTTACAACAGATAACGAATATCAATATTCTCAATACAATATTTACACTTCAACAGGTAGACCAAGTAATCGTTTCGGTGGTATTAATTTCGCTGCATTAAATAAATCTGACGGAACAAGAAAAAAATATATCAGTCGTTATGGTGATAATGGTTGTATGATTGAAATGGATTATGATGCGTATCACTTAAGATTGATTGCAGAAATAGTTGGATATGAATTTCCAGAGGGTTCAGTTCATCAATATTTAGCAGACCAATATGGTGTTGATTATGATAAATCAAAATCACTATCGTTTAAATATTTGTATGGTGAAATTCCTTATAGAATATCTAAAAAGATACCATTTTTCTATAAAGTTCAGAAATATATTGATAAAAAATGGCTTGAGTATAAAAGGAATAATTTTGTCGTTTCTGATATTTATAATAGAAAGATAGGTAGTAGTATATCTTTTACAAATAAGAGTAAATTATTTAACTATTGTATTCAGTTATTAGAAACAGAAAACAATATGACAGTGTTAGATGATTTACTTCCATTGTTAAAGGGTAAAAAAACAAAACTTATACTTTACAGCTATGATTCATTTTTGTTTGACTTTCATAAAGATGACGGAATGGACTTTTTAAAACAAATTAAAAAGGTTGTTGAAAAGAACAATTCATATCCTGTTAAAGTAGGTTGGGGAACTAATTATCACAAATTAGAAGATATAACAGAGAAATTTAATGATTAGATTAACAGAAATGGTAAAATATCGTCATATTAGACCTTATACAAAGATTGAAATGAAAAGAATAACAGACGATTATTTAAGAAATAACAAATATAAAGAAGTTATGCCAGATTTCTTAAAAGATAAAGATGATGTTTTGACAAAGTTACAAAAAATAGACCAATTAGAATTTCTTTCAGACAAAGAATTATCAAGATTAAACAATTCAAAAGTTTCTAATATGAAAGCAACAACCAAAGACCCTGGACATTCAATGCAAACTGATTCATTTAATTGGAAAGATATTATAAATGGAATTCAATCAGTTCCGCCAAAAAAATTCGCACCACCATTAGTCGTTCAAGACAAAAAAGGAAATTTGTTTGTTATTGATGGAGATGATGTATTGACAACTTTTGTTTCAATAGGAAGTAATATACCAGTTAAGAAAGTAAAATATAATGGTGAATTTAATCAAGAATCTATGACAATGTATAATAAAGCTCATATGAATGATATGTCACCAACAGCTGGTTCAATAGGAGCAACTTGGTAATGATAAAATTAAAAGACTTATTAAAAGAATCAGACCACAAAGAACCAAAGTTTCATTCGGTTCATAGAACAACATCATTTGACGCAACATTCGGTCGTTGGTATGCTAATTATGTTCCACTGTCTACTAAAAAAATGCAAAGTATTATC
>Ga0163179_10002973_pt1 | contig 11628 bp, 6 predicted proteins | sample AtlANTMetagenome_FD_109643 | JGI IMG/M metagenome (GOLD analysis project Ga0163179, IMG submission 109643) | Marine eukaryotic phytoplankton communities from the Atlantic Ocean - Atlantic ANT 2 Metagenome | ecosystem: Environmental > Aquatic > Marine > Oceanic | place: North Atlantic Ocean... | reverse complement strand
TACGAACTGGCGTTTCGCATGCAAACGGCTTCTCCCGAAGCGTTTGATCTCACGACGGAGACAGCTGCCACCCGACGAATGTATGGAATGGATGTCAAAAAGTCCGAAGAAGTTGGCACACAATGCTTACTTGCAAGACGAATGGTGGAACGCGGCGTTCGATTTATTCAGATCTATGTAGGCGGATGGGATGCTCATGCCAAACTGAAAGAAAACCACGATGACTGCGCTTTGCGAACCGATCAACCCGTCGCCGGATTGTTAGCAGACTTAAAACAACGCGGTTTGCTTGATTCAACATTGGTGATTTGGGGTGGAGAGTTTGGAAGAACACCGGGTACCGAAGGCAACAAGGGTCGAGATCATTCACCCGGTGGGTTTACGATCTGGCTTGCAGGCGGAGGCGTGCAGGGCGGACAGGCCATTGGAATCACCGACGAAGTCGGCTACACGGCGATTGAAAGACCTGTTCATCCGAATTCTCTGCACGCGACCATCTTACACGCGATGGGAGTCGATCAGGAGAGCATCGCTTTTGAAAACAACGGACGAACTGAGATTCCAACCTTTGTGAAGAGCGAAGTCATTCACGAAGTATTCAGTTGAGGGTTGAGATTGCGAACCTCAAACAATTGGTATCAAGATCGGTCCAAGAATCCGATGATCTCCTGTTCGATCGCGATCCCAATGGAGTCGTGAACTAAGTCGTTTAGAATTCGATCACGACACGGCCATGAGCTTTACCGCAACGAACCAGTTCAATTGCTTCATTTAATTGCTCCAGCGGAAACTTTTGGACGATGGGCGGATCGATAATGCCCAGCCGCATCCATTCGATCGCATCAGCGGCATCCTGCAGCGAACCATTGCGTGAACCGATGATTTCAATTTCGCGCTGCGCAATTTGAATCGTATCGATTTCAGGGAATTCAGGTTCCTCGCCGATAACGATGATCTGTCCGCCACGTCGAATACAGGCTGCAGCAACCTTCATCGTTTGACTCGTTCCGACGCATTCGAACACACAATCAGCTCCGTCCGCTGCTGAAAAGTCCGCGACCTGGCGACCAGCATCTTCCGCATTAAGTGGAATTGTTATTTGAGCTCCAAGCCGACTAGCAATCTGCAAACTCTCTTTCGATCGGCTAATGGCAACCACTTGAATTCCCGCATTCTTCAGAATTTGAATGAGGATTTGCCCAATTCCACCCGCGCCCAACACCACCGCCGTGTCTCCCACCGTTAACCGGGATCGGCGGTAGGCATGCACCGCAGTGATGACGGCACAGCTGACCAACCCGCCCGCGCTGGACGAGACATTGTCGGGCAATTTCAACAGGTTCTTGGCCGGTGCCGAAAAATACTCCGCAAATGCGCCTGGACAGGTAACACCAATGATACCTTCGACCGTGTCGCATTGAGCATCCCGACCGGTACGGCAATAGTGACAACAACCGCAAGTGATAAACAGATGCGGAACAACTCGATCACCAACGGAGATACCATCTACATCTTCACCGATAGCGGTCACCACACCCGCTGGTTCATGACCGGGGATGTGTGGCAATGCAGGCACGTAGGCGAGACCATCCTGAATGTGGACGTCCGTGCGACAGATTCCACAACTTTCAGTTCGGATCAAGACCTCATCAGCACCGATTTGAGGTTCCGGAACTTCCTGGATCTGAAAGGGAGCTCCGAGTTCGTTGAGCACAGCAGCTTTCATCGATCTATCCAATTCCTAATTCGATTTCTACTTCTTGGATCGCCTTGACGTTTCTTCTGGCACCGTCTTCCAGCAATGGATAATTGTACATGTCGCAGGTCAACGTACCGTTAAAGGAAGCTGCCTTTAAGGCTGCTGTTGCCGCAGTCAAATCGAGTGTTCCCTCTCCTAGCGGCAAGTGCAACGCATACGTTTGACGATCACCGTCGGAAAAATGCAAATGGTGTATTCGTTGGCCCAATTGCTGAATGCAGTCGACATACGTGTCTGGCTGACCGACACCATAATGGCAGCAATCATACAAGATCCCAACGTTATCACGCTCAAGCCCGTCAATAAAATCGATGCACCAATCGTTTTGCATGCTGAGCGTGTCGGGGTGCGGTTCAAACACAAGCTTCAAGCCAACATCAGAACACATATCGGCGACCTGACGAAACAGTTCAATGTTCACCTGCAGACATTCGGACGGTGATCGATCCCCATTATCTTTTTCCCAAGGATCGTGAGAGATCATCATCCCCAGATTTAAGTGGGATGCGAACTCTACCGCTAATCGAAAACCATCGATCGTTTCCTGCATTTTCGTATAGGGCAGCACATCCACCCAACAATCGAATCCATAGAGTCCGAGTCCCTGCTGTCCGGCCCATTCGACAAAGGTTTTGCGAGTACCCTCCGTGGGCAAACGATAAAAGAATGGAGGTCGAGACACTTCGATCGCATCGAATCCTGACGCAAGCACCTTCTTGCAAATCGATTCGATCGATGGATCCTCGTGAAAACTGACGGCGTTAATACAGGGCATGAATTATCGTCCAACCTACCATGCGCAAAATAAGGATCATGAATGAGCAGTTGCGATTTTAACCAGCTGAGTTAGTCGTCTTCAACCAACTCAATCACCACATCTCCCTGCTTGGCCCGCAGGAAACGACCATCGCGCGAGACCCAAAACGTATTTTTAATGGGCGAAACCTCGCATTCGAAGCAGTCAACCTGCTTGCCACCAATCTCAATCGCAGCTGGAACCTTGGCCGTAAACGTTAGAGCAATGATCTGCAGCGTGGATGGATGAAACGCCTGAATCTGGACGGGTTCATCTGCGACCAAGTTGAGTTGAGAACAGATCAAAGCCCAGGATCCCATAAAATTATTGTCAAAGCAGTAGGCGCCGGCTGGAAGTTTGATTTCACGTGACAGGTTCGTCGTGCCACGGATCTCTTCTTTGACGACACCGTCCTCAAACGAACAGGCAATCTTGACCTTCTGCAATAACGCCGATAGATCTTGCGTGAACGAGATGGGCTGCGCAGTCGGAGCGACGACAAGCGTTGTGTTGGTCTTTAGTGAAGCGATCAGGTTAATCTTCAGTTGCACCTCTGCCTTCAATTCGTAAGCGTCCGCTTGATCCTTTTCGACCTGATTGATGGTGAAACTCTCGGTGCCAAGCTCTTTGCTACCCCGGGTGTACTTGAATTTGTATTCCTGGCCAATTTTCCATGGCAAAGGTTTGGCTTCGGCCAATGCGTTGGCTGCAGCAACACGATTGGGTGGTTCGAAATCCGTGACTTTCACCGAGTCAGGAATCACGCCACCAAGACCCTCAAACAACTTCATATGAGTGGCACTCAACTGATTGAACTCACCCGTCGTAGGATCCATCGCAATCCAGCCGGATTCCCCCATATGAACTTCGACCCAGGCATGCTGACCAAAGCTGCCACCGAAAACTGGGGTGTAGACGAGACCGCCGACCAACCGCGCTGGGATGTCGACAGCTCGTAACATGGCGACCATCAACGTAGAATGTGGACCACAATCGCCTTTCCTTGTTTCCAGTGTCAATTTTGCGGACGGCGTATCGGCGATCACATAGACAATCTCCCGGTGGACCCACTGGCCAATTTTCAGCACGGCGTCCCACCGCGTCTTCGCACCCTTGGTCAGTTCCTGGGCCTTGGCAACGATCGTCGGATGATCCGATTCAATGTAAACGGATGGGTTTAACCACTCCTCGCGGTCGCGATTCGATGACACCGTGGGAAATGCAAGCGAGTCGGAATTGCCGTCGAACGTCACGGTATGAACTCTGACCTCACCAACGATGAGATCTCCGTTTTTCTCGCCTTCGAAACTTTGCATTGACGTGTTCAGGACTGACGGTTCGTTTTCAATCCCGCTGCCAATGACCTTCACATCAACCTCGGCCTTCAACTGATTGACCTTGAGAAAGTCGTCGAACAGAACGTTCGAGTTGATGAAGTGCGGGGCGAGTACTTCTTCGGCTTGTGCTCTCTGTGCGAGCTTAACAACCTTTGCATCAGCTAGTTTGATCGTCGTTTTTTGTGCCGGTACATCGAGTCGAACAAACTCGCCTGACTCAGCATCGGTAAAGGCGTTGATGTTGACGTTCGTCAGATTCCACAGCTGACACTTTCGCAACTGGCCACCAACACTCACATCCCGTGGCTGCTTCCGGTCGACATCAAAGCTGTCGACTTGTGTCGCCGCTGGTAGAAAGACCGCAAGCTTAAACGTGTCGTCTCCGGTGTGAGCCATCGCGGCGTTGATCAACAATTGCCAATGTCCAAAATTATTGTTGCCGAGGATCACCACCCCGTCAGGCAGTTTTGTCTCGATCGCATCTCCACGCGCTTCGCCATCGCGATACCCCCAAGTACGAGCCATACCATCAGCGAACTCAGACTCGACGTGCTGGACGCTCTCGTTTGTCGTGTCGGTCATTTTGTAGCGCAGCGGCTGACCGGTCTGAGAGTCGATTAACGTTTCGGAATCCAGCATCGTGTGCCGTTCTTGACCAAGCAGGGCGTACTTGAGGGATGTCTGCGACTTTAACCGCAACACGGTTCGACCGTCTTGATCGAACGAATCACGATGAACCATGCCGTACCCAATCAGCTTCTCATCCATCTCGATTGAAAAGTATTTCGTGGGCTCAGCCGCAATTACACTTGCGTGGATGAAGGCCAAGACTGCAACGGCTAAAGCAATATACCGAGGTTTTCTCAGCTTACTTCGCATCGACAAGCTCCCTTCGAATCGATCTCAAAAACTTGCTGCTCGGAGGAATTCTATTCCTCGAGTTTTCCTTCGAGTGAGCGGCCGCGGAAATCGCCGTAAATTCCATCGCCCCAGCTGATCTTCTCCAATTCAAGGCCGTTCTTTAATCGCTTGCCTAACGGGCCGGCAACCTCGCCCGCGACGAGCACCTTTCCATCTTGTCTTACAACGACGTTGGTACCATGAATCTCAAATTCGAAGGTAGTAGCACCCGCAGTCCAAGTCGTGGGTGCGCTAAAATGACCAGGCATCGTGATTCGATAGACCGAGCCGTAAGATTTCCATTTGTCGGGGGACAGGAACGGAAACCGATTCGGATCCCAAATCATTGGAGATTTGGCCGACGTTGCCACAAACAAGTCAGGACCGTTGGGTACCAGACTCGTGACGCGCTGTCCCCAAAGGTTTTTGACTGGCTGCTGTTGGGATTCGGCCTCGTAAGGATGGACCTTTTTGTCCGAAGGCACTGGATGTCCGAACATGCGGCGCATCAAACTCCAGTTTGCTTGGTCCGGATTGAACCGCCAGAGTTCACCCCATGGCCAGACACCTACCAAAACATCTCCGCCATAGACGACGGTAGTCTGCGCTTCCCGTGCGCTGGTGGAGACGCCTTCCATCACTGGCGGACTGTTAGGCAATTCCTTGATCGATTCGCCGTCATACTCAAGAAGTCGACCGCTCGGATAGTGCCCCATTAGGAGTCGGTCGTGAACTTGCAACGTGGAGTAAAGTTGATAACTCTCAGAGATGCGAGGCTCCAGGAGCATGCGCCAGTTGCGATTTTCAAACCGATAGAATCCACCAATGTTAGAGCCGGTGACCACCTGATCTCCGAGCTGCCCCCAGGCGAAGGTTGTTTCGCCGACGACCGGCAGCGTCAAGACAATCGCCTTCGCAAGATCGACAGGCCCAGCTCCCGGCGTCCAGGGACAGGCAACCAGCTTGCTGAAACCGTCGTCATCGGATGAATACGGTCGATATCCGCCGTCACCACGCTGGACGTGGTACCAAAACAAATAACCGTTCGCATAGAAGAATAGTTCGTATCGTCCTTCGTCGGGCTGGCCAAGGATTTCGGTATCGTTGTAGATGACACGGCTGTCTCCCAGCCGCAACATACCATCACCGACCCGCATCGTTTCGTCGGTACCGCCAACACTCGCCGTGCTCTGCCAGCTATCTGCCTTCTCATTCCACGAACTGAGTTCGCCATACGCCGAATAGATGACACCGTCACGACCGTACAGATAGCTGCCGCAGAGATCACTGGGTCGCGGGAGCGTCTCCGTGACAAAACTTCTTTGGCCATCCGTTGGCCGGAGAAAAAATTGGATTGCGTGACGATCTGCTCGGTAACGAGTGTTGTAGAGATTCTGAAAACCGGCGCCGAGTACCATCGAACCGTCTTTCGTTTTGACTTCAAAGAGCGATCCAAAACTTTGACCGTGGTCTTTACCACGATCGACGGTGACTCGAATCGTTTTCGCCGCTGAGTTTTGCGACGGTTCAGACTCATCGCAAGTCTCTTGCTCCGCGTCGCTGCCAAAACGCTTCGTGACATAGGACTCAAGCACACCGGACTCTTCCAATTGATCCAGGAATGGCTCTAAATAAGACCACGTGAAGAAGGTGGTACCATCGACGGAAAAGTCTTGCGCTATGTTGAGATAGTCTTTGATTTCGTTGACCGAGTTAAGCTGGCCATGACTGGTTTTCACACCCAATGCGAAAGTGAGGTCGACATCACGGTTTGCATCTTCAAGATGTTGAAGACTCTCACTCAACACCGTCTTAAATGCCTCGAGATGCGTGCTCCCCCAGGCAGCCGGAAAGGATTCGGGATACCAATACCCACACACATTAACCTCATCGATATAGCCCTTCTTGGCCCAGAGAGGCCAAGGCTGGGCGACACGATGGTTCGCCGTGACATGATGACCCCAAGAATAGATTGCCAGATGGAGATCGGGACGGAGCGTGCGAAGTCGCGTGCTGATCTTTCCGATTAGCTCCGTCAACAATTGCTCACGAAACTTCTGCAGTTGCTGTTGGGCATCAAGATGCTGGTTTTTCTGTTGCCAGACGGCGAATCGCTCTGCCGACTGCGGCTCGAATTTTGAGGCTTGGCTGGGAAAACGCATGTAATCAAGCAAGAGACCATCAGGTTGATATCGCTCCACGATCTCTTCGAGATACCGTAGGATCCACTGTCGCGATTCTTTGTTCCCAGGCGAGATGGCGCCGAGCGGTCCGCCTTCCTCTTTGCGGAGTGCCCACTCCGGATGCTCGGTCAAAATGCCAGCCGGCTCGTGATGGCCACATACGATCACCGGTACACATAAATGCACGGCGATCCCTCGCCGACGTGCTTCGCGCACGAAGATCTCAACCGGATCCCAATCACCGTAGACATGGTGATGATTCACCTCGCTCGGGAAAAGAGACTGACCGGACGTGTTCGCCACGTAGGGCACAATCACATTGAGACCCAACGATTGCATTCGGTCGAGAGTCGCCAGAATGGCAGTTTCTCGTTCCGATTCACCATCGCCTTCTGCCCAACAATGCTTCATGTGGACATAGGCAGCAACGCGAGAAGTTTCTGCGACTGCGTTTGAAGCGAACGAAAACAGAATCAAGATCAGAATGGCGAGACAGCAGCTGATCATGTTTGCCTCATCCAGAATAGCGATTGGCCGGGAACCTTACCTGCATAGTTTCTCGCGATTATTCAACACCCACCCACTGGAAGCTGGTCGTCGGAAAGGATGTTGCTTACCTTCGCGATCGCACAATTTTAACAGAGCGCATCGCCTGAAGGTGCGAGATTCGATTGAGATTCTCGTGTAGAAGTAGGCTGCTGAGGAGCCGCCCGAGATTTACTTTACCAGAACACTCAAAGCATCGTCATCTCAAAAATTTGACTTGGCTCCGCTCACGATCATCTGATCAAAAACAATCTCAACCACGACTTTGAAGCGATCGCTATGTGCAGCGGCTTCCCGCACGATATGATGATTTAAGCGTGCGGTGCTAAATGTACACAGAATCTGAAATGGGCCGCTTCACGGTCCGGTTATTCGTGAGTTGGCAGATCAAACATGTCACGTCCAATTGCAGTGGGCTCGATCTTTATCGAGTGCAACCACTTTGGTGGAACTCCGGCAGATCTCGATACGTTTCGACGTTCAGAGCTGCTCTTCGACGAAGAGATGATGAACGTCACCGATGGAGTCATTGGTGGCATGTTCAATGTTTTGCGGAAGGCCACACGAGACGCTGTGCCTCTACTCGTTGCGAGTGGATGCCCCAGCGGACCGGTGACCGCTGAATGCTATACAGAGTTGAAGACGCAATTGATTGAGCGGCTGAAGAGTTCTCTTCCTGTGGATGGTGTGTTGTTAGGTCTGCACGGCGCGGCAGCTGCTGAAAATGCCGGTGATCTGGAAGGCGATCTGTTGGTCGCTGTCCGACAACTCGTGGGGCCCGAAACACCTGTTGTCGCGACACTGGATCTGCATGCTCACATTACTCAAGCGATGATGGTCCATGCTGATGCCCTGCTCGCATGGGAAACCTACCCACACCGCGACGCCTTTGAAACCGGACAACGGGGCGCTCAAACATTGCTCGACATCATGGATGGAAAACTCGTTCCAACGATGGCGATGGCCAAAGTCCCGGTGATGGTTAGCGCGATTCACGGTGGCACAGAACCACCAGGACCTTTCGCAACCATCATGCACCGATCAAAAACATGGGAGCGCGCTGGCGATGTGTACTCGGCAGGCGCGATTCTCGTCCATCCCTACCTCGATCTTCCGGAGATGGGCAGCGGCGGAATCGTCATTACCCACAACGACATCGATCAAGCCGTCGATCTCGCCAAACAGTTGGCGATCGAATATTGGGAACGGCGATTCGAACTCGAACCCGATCTACTCACCCCCCAAGCTGCAATCGAGGCAGGCCTACGAGTCGATGGACAGGTGTTACTTGTGGAAACCGCCGACTGTTGCGGAGGTGGCGCTGCCGGCGATAGCGTTGCGTCCATCCGAGCGTTACTTGATTCCGACGTGAAGCAACCAAGTGTTGCGACGATTGTCGATCCTTCCGCAGCAGAACATTGTCACCGGGCGGGCAGGGGAGCGGAGGTCCAACTCAAACTCGGTCATCATATCGATCAACGTTGGGGAGATCCCATCAAAATCACAGGACGAGTCGTGAATCTCACGGACGGCCAATTCCAATATCAGGGTGGCATCTGGGACGGTCGATCCGGCGCGATGGGCCCGGCTGCGGTCATCCATAGCGGCCACCTTGAAATCGGCATTGCGACCCACCCAACCTATGAATGGTGTGGTGAGCAACTTGCCTCACTGGGAATCGACACCACCAACGTCAAGTTTGTGGTTGTGAAAAACCCGATGAACTATCAGATGGTTTGGCCATCCGCCAAGGTTTTCGTACTCGATACTCCTGGACCGACACCAGCAACGCTCCGCCACTTACCCTTCACCCATCTTCAGCGCCCTTTCTTCCCACTCGATCCTGACATTGAAAGTCTTGAGCCGGTTGTCTATCGCGGACGGCACTGACTCTGAACGATTGCGGATGTGCACTCGCCTACAAGCCGAATGCTACAGTTCAGCGGCGATCAGTGGTTCATCAATCGCACAACTTGCTTGAAAGGCAACAACTCTTGATAATCACAGGCTAACCCGCCAACCGTAACAGTCTCTATGGAAGCAATTCGAGTAACTGATTCTGGTAAGGCTTGATTTAACACCGCAAATGACACATCTGCGGCACTGCCGTGATGATGGAGACACTCATGAAATCAATGTTTCGTTGCCTGTTGTTCCCAGTCTTCGGATTCTGTCTCGCATGTGTCGCCTCCGGCGAGGAAACGGTCTCGGTCGAAATCTTCTCGCCCACCGCGAAACCCCTATTCCCTGCGACACTCAAAGTTGAAACCTTATCCACCGGATATCGACTGGCCGAGGGACCTGTTTGGAACAAGGCCGAAGACTGCCTGCTCTTTGTCGACATCCCGGCAAATTCCGTCTACAAGTGGACAAAGCAAGATGGAGTTTCCGTCTACCTGAATCCGAGTGGGCAAACCGGGTTTGCGCCGTCCTTGAAGAATGGTGTCATCGGAGCAAACGGTCTCGCGTTCGATCAAGATCAATCGCTGGTGTTGTGCCAACACGGCGATCGTCGGATTGCAAAGTTGATCAAATCAGATGGCGGAAAATCTGAATTCGCCACACTCGCGTCGCACTTCCAAGGCAAACGATTCAATAGTCCGAATGACCTTACCATTGCAAACAACGGTGACATTTTCTTTACGGATCCACCTGGCGGATGTCTCGACCTCGAAAACAGTGACTTTGAAAAGGGCAAGGTCGTATTCGATACACGTCATAAAGAGTTACCGTTTCAGGGCGTTTATCATTACCAGCGTGGATCTCGAAAGATCTCACTCGTGACTAAGGAGATGAATCGACCGAATGGGATTACATTGTCACGGGACGGCAAACGTCTCTATGTCGGAAATGCCGAAGGTGAATCTCCACACGTCATGCAATTTTCCACCGAGACGTACGCAGGGAAGCTTTTCTTCGACGGCCCCTTTCGTGAACAGGACGAGGGTGTTGTTGACGGCATGAAAGTGCATTCAAGTGGGATCGTCTTCATTACAGGGCCTGGCGGGATTCACCTGGTTTCTGAAGAAGGAGAGAGACTTGCTCACATCCGCTTGGATCATCCGACAACAAATCTATGCTTCAATCCAGACGAGACGTTCCTGTACTTCACGACTCACACTTCCGTCGCTCGATTAAAGATCAACCGCTTCTCCGAGCCGACCCGCTGATGCAGCTGGGGATGGCATCTGCGCGTGATCAAGCCTACTCGGGATAGACCAGCTTTGTCGTCGACTCAAGCTCTTTCATCAACGCCGCGCGATCCTGGAAGTAAGTACTCTTTAACTTTCGATTGCTTACCAACTCAATCGCCTGATCATCGAAATGCGGCGAAGCGGGATCGTCGGATTGCCCCAGAGGTGACACCGTCCAAGACTGAGGAGGCTGGGACATCACCGCAATTTGAAACGCGCACTGCCCGCCCGTCATCAACTGCTGTCCGCCTTCAAGATCTTCTCCGAACGATAACGCCCTGGGAGTGGCAACACCGTCAACACTACCGCCCTCCGCAGGTGCAGTTCGCTGGCCTCCCTTGCGGCCACAACGGTAGACCTGTCCATATTCCACGTCGACACGACCATGCTCCTCGATCATCGCCTGGCAACCATCCTGAGCCATCTTGATCGCAGCACCATTGGTCAAGAACAGTCCGGGTGGACTGCCCAATCGGTTACCCACCTCACGGCCAAACGCACTTTGCTGATCCTTCCAAAGACGATAGGGAATAATTCCGGTGGACTCCTTTTCGGCGCGTCCGTTCCAATTCAGAATCTGGTCGACAAACTTCGCCAGTTCCTGGTCTGACTTGATTTCATCATCCGCCCTCTCCCATGCGTTGCGCAGCTTTGCTTGCCACGGCTCAACACCGTACACCTGAGGTGAAAGCGCTATTTCAAAGACATCTTCTGTCGACGCCTTCTCGAGTTTGTCAAGCTGTTCAAAAGTCATTTTGGCTCGTTGATGGAGCCCGTACTTCAATCCATTCACTTTCGGCTCAACATAGATGTACCCCTTGTACTTATCCTCCGTGAGCGGACTGTCTGGAAACATCACGCGTGGCGAGACATTGCAATTTTGCATCCAACCGCCCGAGGGATTTTCGATCTG
>Ga0163179_10002972_pt1 | contig 11632 bp, 17 predicted proteins | sample AtlANTMetagenome_FD_109643 | JGI IMG/M metagenome (GOLD analysis project Ga0163179, IMG submission 109643) | Marine eukaryotic phytoplankton communities from the Atlantic Ocean - Atlantic ANT 2 Metagenome | ecosystem: Environmental > Aquatic > Marine > Oceanic | place: North Atlantic Ocean... | reverse complement strand
TCACGATCATGTTTCAACTCATTAACCATCCATGAGATAGCATTCTTTTGTTTTGATGCATTGTAATCACCCTGACCTAAGACATTACATAATCTTAGAATCCTATACTTCATCCCAGTGGTATGTGCAAAAGATTTGATAAGATTTTCTGCACAAAGCTTTGTGATTGAGTAGAACCCTTGTGGGTTGCATGATGAAGTTTCTGATGCTGGCGTGATTCCTTTTCCATAGACAAACCAAGAGGAAATAAAGTTGAAGGTAATGTCTTTTGACCTACAATGGTCAAGAACCTCGCAAAGGACATGTAAATTAGTGTTAACGTCAAGTGTTATATTATCATGGACATTATAATTGTCCACCGTTGATATCATATACAAGATATCATTACTCTGAGGTTCTCTTGCAAACTTAGGTACTATCTCAACCTCAGATTCATACATATGATAGAAATTTCTACCAATAAAACCAGGACCATAAAGTGAAATCATGTTAGTCTATCTAGATACCAAGTGACAGTAGCACGTAATCCAATCTCAAAGTCTGTGAATGGTGTCCACCCTGTTCTTTTTGTTATCTTAGTATGATCCATTCCATACCTTTTGTCAATACCAGGTCTTTCATTATTGATACCTATAAGATCAAATGGTTTCTTCATCAATCTCAATATCATTTTAGTAACATCTAAATTTCTCATCTCACATCCACCACCTATGTTGAAGTGATCATTTATTATACCTTGCTCTTCTAACTCCCAGATAGCAGCACAATGATCATAAACATATAACCAATCTCTTATCTGATGTCCACCTTGATGCATAAATGTTACCTTATCTTGTAATGCATTAGTTACCACAAGTGGTATCAACTTTTCTACATGTTGATGAGGACCATAGTTATTAGAACAATTAGTAATAAGGTAAGGTAAACCGTAAGTGTTGTGCCATGTCTTGACAAAATAATCGGACGCTGCTTTGCTTGCCGAGTAGGGGTTTCTTGGGTCATATGGAGTAGTTTCCTTAAATAATTCAGTGTCATCATATTCCAAAGAACCATACACCTCATCCGTTGAGATGTGATGGAACTTTTTAATACCAACCTCTAATGATGCATTCATTAGATTTATAGTACCAACTACATTAGACTCTAAAAAAGGTTTATAATTTTTGATTGAATTATCTACATGACTTTCAGCAGCAAAATGAAATACTTTTTCAGGTTTATATTTTTGAAAGAGATGATTGACATGTTTTTCATTTGTTATATCACACCACTCAAAGATGAACTGATCATACTTTGGAATAAAATTTATATCAGCAGCATATGATAATGAATCAAGAACAACTACTTGCTCATCAGTACGTTGCAAATAATGAAGGAAATTACTACCAATAAATCCTGCACCACCAGTAACAAATAACATTATTCAGTACCATACTCATTCATACACATATAGATATTGTCTTTGTTTACACGTCCATAATCATCTTCCAATCTAACAATATCATCTTCCTTACATTTACCCAATTGAGTCTCACAAATCAATAGTCCATTATCATTTGCCTTCACACGATGTCTCATCTCAACACCAATATGAAAAGTGTCACCAACCTTACACTCAGTATCAAGATTACCCCTAGTTACAACACCTGTTCCCTGAACGATCACCCAATCCTCAGTCCTAAGTTTATGATACTGTAAAGATAACCTTTGACCAGGTTTTATATAAAGCATTTTTACTCGATACCCTTCACCCCTGTGGATGGTTTTATACCATCCCCAAGGTCTTTCTCTTTTAGTAACTTGAATGTTAACCGTTGGTAATGTCATTTGGTACCGAATTTATAATGTTATGAGAGACTTGTGCCCAGTCTATATCAAATAATTCTAGACCTTTAGATGTAAGTATATTATCATACATCTTTTCAAATATACTAGGTGGCATAGTAACCACGTTAGCACCATTCAGGAATGAGTCTGTGACATGATTTACATTACGAATAGATGCAGACAACACTTGTGTTTGTGCACCATGCAATCTAAAAATTCCTGCTATCTTACTTATAAGAGCAATACCATTCATACTTTGATCCTCTAAACGACCAACAAAAGGGGAAACATAATGTGCTCCTGCTTTGGATGCAAGTATTGCCTGTGCTGCTGTGAAAACTAAGGTCACATTTACACGGACACCTTCTAATGCAAGTGCTCTACATGCAGTTAGACCATCAGGTGACAAAGGAACCTTGATTGTTACTGGATTTATACTCAACTTATTACTTTGAAAAGCAAATTTACCATGTAACCTTTGTCCTTCGGTGATCATTTCATCAGCATCACCAACAACTTCCATACTAATATCACGTATACCAGAGTCTGCTAACTCCTGATATACATCCTCTGGATCTCTTCCACTCTTACGAATAAGAGTGGGATTTGTAGTTACACCATCAATCAAACCTGTAGCAGAATGCTTCTGAATAAGATCCGTCTCAGCAGTATCTAAAAAAATTCTCATTGAACACCAGTAGTAGTAGAAGACGCTCTGAAGTACTTATCTATGACAGTAACTTGATCATGGTACCTTGCAATCTTGTCTAACTCAACTCCAATAGCTTCTGTTATATCAGAATGTTCTCCAATACCTGCTGGATGTTCTAAATAAACTTCTACATTTGCTCTATGTTTAGCAATTTCTCCTTGAGCATGTGCTAGGACTGCTCTTATCAGTTGTTCTCGCATGTGTAATGGCATGGGATGTCTTTATCCTTGTGATTTATATTATATGATGTAAAAACGCAGGTGTCAACTATGAGCATTTTTACTACTAAATAAAGTTATATGAACATATGGTAAAAAATGAAAAAATTGTTACCTTTTGTTATGTTAATGATTGCCGCTACTCCTTTAGCAGCTCGTGCTGATATAACTTCCCGTATGAGCTCAAGCGTTCAACTGACTGTTAATGCTGCTGCTACACAAGCTGAAAGGATTGGTTCAAGTTTTGCCATCTCAGGTAGTAATATAGATACTACTGATGGTACGACTACTGCAACAGTGTCTGCTGGTACTATAACTGCAGGTGTATATGCACCTGGAACTATTGCTGCAACCCAAGACACCGCAGGGGCAGCATTTAGCTTTAGCCAATCTTACACCCAAGCAGATGCTGTTCCAACATCAGCTCCATCTGTAGGTGCTGTAGGAAACTTCAGTAATGTAACTTCTACTGCTGCAGGTACTGCAGGTAGTTTAGCTGGTAGTGTAACAAGTGCTCACTCATTTGGAACTCTAACTGCTGGTGGTGCTGGTACTCAAGGTACTTCCCAATTCGTTACTGAGATCCAAATCAAGTAGTAAGATGAGAAGAGTTTTATTACTACTTCTCCTAGGAACTGGTACTGCTGCGAATGCAGTTCCTGTGGTACCTAATTTTACCCAGGGCTCAATGACGAGCCATACGGAAACTACGAGTACAGTTACAGAAACAATCAATTCAATTGATTATAACACCGGGTACCAGTATAGCGTCTCTGGTGTTAATGTAAAAACCGATGCTAATAGCATATCTCCCGACTCAGGGACTCAAAATGTTATTCAAAATGGTGTGACTTCAACATGGACAAACCTAGATACAGCAAACAAACCAGACTTTCAGATTCATACTCCGGGAGCAGCGTTTCAATTCACCGAAACGTACCAAGCCCCCGGGCTATCTACGCAGACAATAATAAATCGAACCACCACAATACAAAGCGTAACCGATACAACAAGTATATTCAGCCAGTAGTACTGTTATGCAGTCTTTATACTGCTATACCAGCATACGCTACTGATGTTGGAGGTGTTAGTGCTACAGCAAACCCCGTTGCTAACTCTTCTGGCTCAGTAACCAATCAAGCCATACAGGTTCTCCAAGGTCCATACATGACTAACACGTATGGTGATGGAATTTCATGTCAAATTCCTACCATGAACGTGACACCATATGTAACTCGAACAGGATCATGGATGGATCCATACGAACCATACTACTTGGATCCAGTCTACAACAATGCTGATAATGATGACGATAATATACCCGATAATCCTGGTCAAATCCTATATCATATCCCTACCAGAACTGGACAAAAGTCAAATCAAAATGTAAACCTAGGGTTTTCTATGACAATGAGTATTCCATTGAGCAAGAAGGCACAAAGAAATTGTATGGAAGCGGTAGCAATACACAACGATTATAGAAAACAACTTACTGCCAATAAACGTTTAGACTTTGAACTTGCCCGACTAAAAAATTGTGGAGAACTTATTAAATCTGGTGTAACATTCCATAAAAAATCACCTTATGCTACCATCTGTGCTGATGTAGTAGTACAAGGTGTGAATACTATAAGACCACATACACATTCCATACCACCTTCAACTGAAGTTACACAAATAACTGCTCCTAAAGGTGATGCAAGTGATTTAGGGACATTTAGTATAGGAAATACTCCAGAATAATGGAATCGATAAAGATAAATTATTATGATATACGTGCTATAAACGGTGGAGAAGTAAGGGGAATTGCAATACCAAAAATTCATACCTTCTTAAATCAACCATTCCATGCTATACCACCATACCTACCAGTAACAGAAACATTATATATTGGGACACCTATTATACAGGTACCTGGATGTGTTCAGGTTTATAAAGATAGTAAAAAGAATAAAAAGATAGGTGAAGACGATCCTAAAGGTGTAGAAACATACTGTGATGCAAATACTCCTTCATTTGTTTCTATCGAATATGAACCTGAACAAATGACGGTTACATATAATCAAGAACCACCACCAATTGCACCACCACCTGACCCACCAGGTGCTCCAGAAGTTCCTGAAACGGGTGATGTAGAAGAAGAAGTACCTTGTCCTGGACCTAATGCTCCAAGAATAGGAACACTTGGACCTAATGAAAAGGAAAAGGTCAGTGGATATGAACTCCAAACTGACCCTAGTAATCCTACTAAAACTATATGTGTAATATTATATGAAGATATCGGACCAGTAGAACAGTATCTACCCTCTGCTCAAGTAGCATCAACTACTGCTGCTATCGCTACTGTTGCTGGTGCATCTGCTTTACTTGCAAAACCATTAGCAGATCTAATACTAAAAGTTTTCAAACCACTAATCAAAAAGATATTGACTAAAGCTACTGGTAAGGCTCCTGTAAAACCTTCTCGTTCTCAGATTCAAGCGAATGAATACAGAGAAAAGAAAGGTCTACCACCTATCAAACATAAGAGTAAGAAATAATTATTCATCAAGATCAGGTAACTTCTTCTCAACCCAGTGTTCTGAGTTGTCTATACCTGCTGCCTTCACATACCTCATAATATGCTCATCGATCTGATGGTAGACTGGATGGAGATCCAAGTCCATATTAATGTCGTGTGCTATCTGTGTTATCTGTGACTCTGTAAAGCAGTGGTCAGGATGTAGAAGATCACAACATGGTACTCTTTTTTCTATCAATTCATTTAGATTGATACGAATTTCATAGTCTCTGTATACTGGTGCCATATTATTCATTAGGATACCATGTATCATACATGAATACCCAGTAAATTACAACTCCCACTGCAATAAGAAGAATCCCAAGCATTATATTGATTGACCAGACTACATCAGACATATGCCTGTGCAGCAAGCCAAGTTGCTAGTCCTAAAGAAGTACCCATGATAGTGAGTCTACTCATCCACCACATTATCTCGTGTTTGTGCTGTGTTATGGCAATCATTCTAATGTCCCATTGGAATTCCAGATGCCATCAATCGAGAGATATTATCTACCTCTGAATTATTCTTGCAGTAATCAACAAAATGAGGATGCTCCCTTAGATAGGAAACATCCTCTTTGCTGTGTTCTATTGCATCGTATGCACTCATTGCATACTCACATATCTCGTAAGTCTGCTTTGAGGTGTCGTGGTAACCGACTGTGTAATGATTCTGTTGCGTTAGGGGCATGATTATTTCAATCCCGTACATAAGTAATTATACCACTGAACTGTGGTAAAACACTAACTGCGTTACGGAATCAACACCCCAATTTATAACTTGTAAGAATCTTTATTATCAGTATCGGAAACACTGATTATCTTGAGTGGTGCTTGCTCAATACGAATAGTTTGAGTCGGTCCAGACTTCGCCATGATCGTCTCAATATCTTTAGCAGTAACAGCAGGTGCTCCATTACCATTACCATTCATCTTCATGGTACCATCACCCTTCTTAGATGCAGTTTGAATTCCAAAGCTAGCTAAAACTCCTGTAAAAACTGAAGCTATAAAAGTTGGATCTATTTTCTGCTGTGGTATACCTGGAATGGCAACGTAATTTAAAGTTAAAATTCCTCCAGACCAGGCAAGAACAGTAATTCTGACTGCTGTACTGATGATTGCTGCTTGTTCTTCAGCATCAGGAAGAAGAGCAGATTTCAACTTACCAAGAGGACCTTTAGGTTTTTCTGTAGTTTCTTCTACTACTTCTTCCTTTATTTCTTCAGACATTTAAATAAAAGTTGCTACTCTTATATATGTTAAAGACTTGGCATCTGAGGTGATGGCATAGCAGGACCAGTGGTATCAGGTAATGTTGGTAAAGTACCAGGTGAACCTAAAAGATCTGGAAGTGCTCCTGTAGCTGCTTCAATAGCTTGTTGTTTAACTCCATCAATGATGGATGCTCTATTGACATATACGTATAACCCACTACCAACAACGGCAGCAGATACGACAGTAGACGCAATAGCAAATACATTAATTACTTTTTGCATAAGAATTTTCTAGTGTGGAAATAAGATACTGTTCAAATTGTTCCTCGATACCTTTAGTATCAAGGTGTCCTTGTTCAACCCAAATAGAAGCGAACTCATACACCTGCCTTACATGATCGGGAAGTTGATAAGACAAGCGTTGAAAGCATTCTGCTCTCAATTGCAAGTATTCGTCAGAATATTTAGGGTCATCCATGTCTTTCGGTTCCAATAAAGTGTTCCGCAGAGAGGACAACCAAGGGTTTTTTACCATTTTTCTTAATAAAGACAATAGGTTCATGATCACCTGAGTTTGCTTCTGCTTGTGCATAAGCATCCCAGACATTTAATTTCTCTTGGTTCTTACATTCTATACTGTATGGGAACTTTTGTCTAGCATCTCGTGCCATTATCAGATCTTCACCACCTGCACCCATACTCCTAGACTCTATATCTTCTGGATGTATATTCCTATGCTCAATCAGTTGATCACGTACCCACTGCTGTAGCTTTCTACCCTTTGCTTTTGCTGACTGAGGTTTCATTACAATACAAGTCAAAATTTACTGCAAAAGTTTTTCTAACAACATCACTTTTATGTGGACTTACCCCATGTAATATGTGAGATGGAAAGAAAATTATATCTCCTGCTTTTATATTTATTTCATGCCTATCAGTAGGATTTAATAGTGATCTAATCCTTGGAGACAAGTTTATAGAATGTCTATCATGAAAATAAAACTTTGCAAAATCCACACCATCATTAGCAAAAAATACTGATGCAAAATCGGTACCATGATGATCATGTATTTCTTGATATTGTCCACGAGTATACATGTTTATCCATGGATCACAATACTTTGGTGTAACATCAACACCCATCTCATCAAATAAAATATCAACATTAGGTTTCATTAAGTATTCAAAGTCCTGCAATTGTAAAGGAACTTTATCTGAATCTGAATGACCACCCCATTGAAATTTAGAATTATCAATACGCCTTGTAGAACATGCTTCTACTTCTTTTATAAACTCTTCAGCATTTACTGCTTGATACTTATAAAAAAAATTACTATTAAATTGTGGTATAGATCTTCTACCTCTATTCCACTGCCCCAACTTTTTCATAATATAATATCTATAAAAGAAGAAGCACCCTTGAGTTTCCTCTTGAGTGCTTGCCTTCTATACTTTGATTGTCGCAACGCCTGTGGTTTCAAAGTAATCTTCTGCTCTTTCTTTGAATGATGCTGCCAGTTAGGTACTCTCATTTCGGTAGCTTCCTATTGAAATTCCAGTATGACACATTATTGATAATTGTCAAGAGGTGAGATAAAATTCTTTGTACAAACCACTCTGCCCATAAGAATGCGACAATGGTTGCATCTAATGGGTCGCTTGGGATAGTCTTCTTAGTATTTTCAGACTTCTTAGTATTTTCCATGTGTCTTGGTAGTTGGATACTTGATAAACTTTACCACATTGATTAATTATAATAGCATGAGCAAGTGTATAATCATTCCCAGTTTCGTATGTTTTATCACCAAAGAAAGTTATCTTATCATAACTATGATATCTTTTTAGTATCTGAGACTTATCATTTCCTTTTGGTGCTATGTCAAGACCAGTCTCACCACCAACAGTTGCCTCGAATTCAGAATACTTCTCATTAAATCTTTGAGCAATACCTAATCTTTCATCATGTTCTTTATCCCATTGAACATATTCCTCCCTTTCTACCATAATTGCATTCCTACCAACGATACTAAAGTTCACACAACCAGGTCTTTCTTCAAGATGCCTTCCTGTTCTAACAGGAAACTTACTTTCATATAACTCAACATGTAAATGATCCTTCATTTCATCATCAATCTTCCAATCAGTTGTAAAAACATTAGTATCCTGCTCATACACATCATTACCAGAACAATTATATACACGTTTACATTTGTTATATAACTTCTTACCTATTTGTGCAACAGTCTTTTTCCTATCACTACCAGTAACAAGATAGACATCATTAGTATCACAAAATTGTAGAAAGAACTGAAGAAACTCCTTGTCTATTGGTTGTCTGCTAGGAGTCAAAGTACCATCTACATCAAAAAGATATATCATAATTTGAATCCACTAAAAGTATCTTTCTTTACGTCATGTTTGATACCACCAACAACATAGGACTCAACCTCTGTCTCCTGTGGTGCTACTTGTAAACCCTTAGATGAGATCCAATGCTCTGTCCAAGGTAATGGATTGTTTTTGATAGGTGCATCATAGATTGGTTTCAATCCAACTGCTCTCATTCTCTTATTAGCAATCCACTCAACGTATTTCACTAATAGTTTATCATTCAAACCTATCATACTACCATCTTTGAAAAGATACTCTGCCCATTCCTTCTCTTCTTCTACTGCTTGCTTGAACATTTCTATTACTGTCTCCTCCTCTTCTTCTATAATCTCCTGCATAACAGGATCGTCACCCTTCTGCCAATTCTTTATAATTTGTTGGGTAAGTACGAGGTGTTGATTCTCGTCTCTTGCGATGAGGGAGATAATTTTTGCTGACCCTTCCATAAGTTTAAGTTCACCAAAAGCAAAAGAGCAAGCAAAAGAGACATAGAATCGAATACCTTCCAAAATGTTGACATTAGTAATAGCAAGATAAAGTTTACGTTTTAGATCCTTTTCACACCACTCTGCTGATGGGGAACCTACAGAACCTTCCTTCCACATACAACCATTTCCCCATTCTTGTGCTAAAACTAAGAACTCATCATATGCTTGAGTAACACTTTTAGCACGAGCAAGTATCCTTTCATCGTCTAGTATAGTATCAAAGACTTCTGATGGATCTGGATATATGTTCTTGATGATGTATGTGTATGATCTGCTATGAATCATCTCCATAAACTGCCATACATTCATCGCACCTTCCAACTCAGGAAGAGCAACATAAGGTGAGAATGCCATACCAGGTCCACGACCTTGAACTGAATCAAGTAGGATCTGATACTTCAAATTAGAAGTAAAGATATGCTTCTGCTCTGGTCTTAAAGTTTGAAAATCTCCCCTATCCTTTTGAAGAGATACTTCTTCAGGTCTCCAGAAGTATCCTAGCATTTGATTTGTCAATTTATCAAATACTGGATACTTATATGAATCATATCTTTGAACACCCAACGGTGCACCAAAGAACATAGGTTGATTTTTTGTGTCAACTTTATTTTTATTGAACACAGTCATACCATTAACTTTAGATTGCACAGCTGTCACAAGTCTCCTCTTCTAGATTTTCAATTTGAGCAATGAGTGAATCCTTTTCAGGTATATCATCGTGCCATCCAACTGGATGTGATGGTTCTTCTATCTCATCAGTTTTATTATCATAAGTATTCTGATAGTACGAAGTCTTCCACCCATACTTGTAGGTGGTCAATAGATCTTGTGCCATTACTGATACAGGAACCTCATTGTTATCATAATTTGCAGGATTGTATGACCAATTACCTGAAATTGCTTGATCAAAGAACTTCTGCATTACAGAAACTATTTTGATATAACCTTCATTACTAGACATATCCCATAACAAAGTGTAATTATTTTTTAGTGTAGCATATTGTGGAACAACTTGCTTCAATGGTCCTTTCTTAGATTTCTTGATAGAAAGGTATGCTCTAGGTGGTTCAATACCATTCGTTGCATTAGATACAACAGATGAAGATTCACTAGGCATCTGTGCTGATAATGTACTGTGTCTTAGACCATGAATCCTAATTGATTCCCTTAGTTCTTCCCAGTCATGCTGCAATTCTACTGATGAAACCTCGTCAACATCAGTCTTATAATGATCTATGGGCAAGTAACCATCAAAATACTTAGTACTACTAAACTTATCACAAGCACCTTTCTCTTCAGCAAGTTTATTAGATGCTTTGAGTAGATAATACTGGAAAGATTCTGCAAGGGTATGTACAGCGTCCCACGCCCCCTGTGAGTCGTAATCAAACCCTAACTTGGCAAGATAATGTGCAAGACCAATGAACCCTACTCCAAGCGATCTACGTGCCTTTGTACCATTCTCAGCAGCAACTACAGGATACTTTTGATAATCAATTAGTTCCTCTAATCCACGTACAGATAGATCACATAGTTCTTCTAGTTCCTTATCAGATTTTACCTTACCTACATTGACTGCAGAGAGAATGCAAAGAGCAATCTCACCTTCTGGGTCATCAATATGTTGTAATGGTTTAGTAGGTAAAGTAATCTCCTGACATAAGTTAGACATTTCTACCTTATCCTTGAAGGAAGAATGACTATTACAATGATCGATGTTCATAATATAAACACGACCAGTCTCTGCTCTTTCCTTGAGAAGATCTAGTATAAGTTCTTGGGCAGCGATAGTCTTTCTTGGAATATCCTCCTGCCCCTCGTAGGATTCGTAGAGTTCGTCGAATCCATCAGTGCCAAAGACATCATAAAGACCAGGAACATCGTGAGGAGAAAATAGACTGATGTCCTTGTTGGCAATGAATCTTTCATAAAATAGTTTGGAAATTTGTATACTATAATCTAACTTTCTGACTCTGTTGTCTTCACTTCCTTTGTTGTTTTTGAGGACGAGGATGTCTTCGATTTCCTGATGCCAGATAGGAAAGTGGACAGTAGCCGATCCTCCTCTAATACCGTTTTGCGTACAGCATCTGACAGTTGATTCAAATTTTTTAAGGAAGGGGACCACACCTGTGTGCTGAACTTCTCCACCCCTGATTTTAGAATTGATTCCCCTGATTCTACCTGCGTTAATACCGATACCAGCCCTCTGTGCG
>Ga0163179_10002971_pt1 | contig 11635 bp, 23 predicted proteins | sample AtlANTMetagenome_FD_109643 | JGI IMG/M metagenome (GOLD analysis project Ga0163179, IMG submission 109643) | Marine eukaryotic phytoplankton communities from the Atlantic Ocean - Atlantic ANT 2 Metagenome | ecosystem: Environmental > Aquatic > Marine > Oceanic | place: North Atlantic Ocean... | reverse complement strand
CTTTCAGTTGGTGGTCCCACCAGGATTCGAACCTGGATCGCTCTCTAATCTGGAGACTTTGCCGAGTATAAGCCGGGTGTTTTACCATTAAACTACAGGACCTATTTTTTATTTAAATTGCTTGGATTTTATTGTTCACCATTGTATTGGGAGCCAGTTTTACCTTCTCCTGTCTCTACACCATTATTACATGCGAATACTACAATACAAAGAAAAATTGCAAAGTACAATGTTATACGTTTTGTCCAAGCAATAAATCCAGTCATTGCCACTTCTGCTTGAAGTTGTGCTTGTTCTTTAGGGTTAAGATCCATTATTCACCTATCCCAAAACACAATAAAACAGGAGTCATTTTACAATAACGTGCATAATCCTTATGTCCTACACTTACATAAGTCATAGCCATTGGCACAAATAAAATAAAGCCTACTAATATTAAAGTAGCCCAACCAAGGCCTTTTGTTGTACAATAATTCTCACTCATTTAAGTACCACCAACAATCATATATAAAAATGGAGATGCTGATACCAACATTAAAAACAATACAGTTAATACTAATTTCATGTCCTGTTTCCTCTACTTTCCATTCACCGCTGGTATTTTATCAGCCCAAGGAAATCCATTCACAAGTTTTCTTAGTTCTGCACCTTCAAAATTTTGCATCTGTAGATATCTTTCAAGTACTTCATTTTCAGGATCTATCTTGCTTAGTTCTTCTGCAAGAGCATTTATTATATCATAGTCTAGTTGTGTTTTTATATGTTTACCCATTTTTTTTCTTTCTTGAATTTGGCGCTTTCGGAAGGATTCGAACCCTCAACCTGCCGATTAGAAGTCGGCTGTTCTATCCAGTTGAACTACGAAAGCTATGTTTTGATTGGTACTCCGTACGGGACTCGAACCCGTGTTGCCGCCGTGAAAGGGCGATGTCCTGGACCGCTAGACGAACGGAGCATATTTGGTGCCTCCTCCCGGACTTGAACCGGGACGGCTTAAAGCCGACAGATTTTAAGTCTGTTGTGTCTACCTATTCCACCAAGGAGGCGTAAAATTATACATTTTCCTCCTTAGGGTTTGATGCAGATATAGATTGCATCTTTAAAATAATACCAGTAACATCATCTGGCGAGAGTCCAGCTTTAACTGTATCTCCTTCAGCCGTGATGCCTGGCAATTCTGTTAGTTCTCCATTTACCAAAGCACCAATTTCATACGTATTGGAGTCTGGAAGTTGAACAATACTTAGACCGTACTTTTCACCAAATGAAAGTTTGGTACGTATCATCCGCATAATATGTTCATCTGATTTAAAATTTAAATCTTCAAATGTAAAACGTTTAGACATTATTTCCACCGTTGAAATGGTTCTTTGATAACTTCTACTTGATGTCCTTTTTCAAATTGGTTCTTTTGTCCATCAAATACATCAGGTGCCATTTCTTTTTCAAATGCTACCATAATTGCTTTTTTCTCTGCAAGAAGTTTTTCAAGTGAATTCATAGCCATTTCTTTTTCATCACTAGCACCTTCTTTAAAGGCAATAATAGCATTTTCTAAAATTTCAATATCATTGAGTATATCAATCATGAGTAATCTACCTCTATCCATTCTGTCTGGTCACCTGCCTTCATGATACCGTTCCAAGTTGAATTGATAGGATTTGGACCAGTATATTTCCAGCATTGTTGTTGGGTGTAACGACCTGTGCCTTCTGCAAGTTTATGTGCATAACCAATAGTAACCAAATCACCAAAACAATATTCAGGAGAGCCTCCTGCATGTTGAATATTTGGTACCATGTTCATATCGATTTCTGCCTTCAGATTAGCAACTTTGTCGTTATAATTACTATACATTATTATGAACCTACTGTCAACTCTAAATAGTCACCTTCGTAATTATAAATTAGTTGTTCAACATAACGACCCCAATACCCACAAGCATCCATAAGATGTTGTGAAGCCTTAAGAACAGATGGGATATCAAATTCACCGTTCTTAACAACAACAGGATATCCTGTTGCCCATTGCATTAAAAAGAAATCGTCTGTATCCAAACGATAATCAGCCATGTTAGTACGAAGTTCATAAGTGCCATCGGCTATGCCCATTGCTTTCTTAGATTCGCAATCAAAAATCATACGACTTTCACTCCAGTCTGCATAAACTACATTTGACATAGTAAACCTTTCTCTTGATTTTCTTTAATATAACACAGATTCGGGATCTGTCAAGAATTAATTTTCACATCCGCAAATGGAATAACTATAGTAAACCCGCCTGGGTCTTTACCAGTATCTTTAATTTCATATAGTTCATTTACAGAGTCTTGAGAAATAATAGTTCCAGTACGTTCTAAAACTTTAGATCCAGTAATAGGTAAATCTGCTAAAGAATACATTCCACCAGGACGACCAAACTCGTCAACTACAAATTTATATGTATATGTACAATCCATTTTAATTCTCCCTAATCTTCTAATTCGTCTAATTCAACTGTCGTTATTGACATAATATCTTTTGCAGAATAGCCATAAGATTTTGCATTTGTTACAAAACTAGCAATAGCATTTTCCTCTGATTCTATCGCAGTATCACCATCTGCATTAGGATACATTGCACTCACTAGGAACTTTTCTCCATCATCAGTTGTTTCAATATATTCAATAGAAGTGCTAAAAAATGTTTTCATGATTCTCTCTCTTTATTAACTATACTATTATAATAGCACGTTTAGTGATTCTGTCAAGTTTTTAGTGGAAGAAGATGAAGTTAGGATCATCTTTTAGTAGAACCCAACGGCTATCAAAGCCTTTATCATCTTTAGGACCCTCTGTTTTATTTTCTGAACGTAAGAACATAGCAGGTTGCCCTTGGAATGTACTTACATTCTCTATAAACCATAAGTTGCCGTGTTGATGAATACGATTTTTGCCGTGTCGAGATTTGCCCTTTAGAACAATAGGATCATTTCTTTTTAGATTTTTTACTGGCCGCAATTTTCTCTTCCTTCTTAAAAGCAGTTAACATTGTTTCTTGAAGTTCGTAAGCCTCTATTTCCCAAGGTCTTTCTAAGTAAGGTATTTCAGAACAATCAAATAAAGGATGTTCTTTTCTAACATCTTGCTTTACATGTACCATTTCGTGAAAAACACTAGTTAAGAGATTTTCTTCTGATTGGCCTTTTCGAACACGCATGATATATTCACGATGTTCATCTCCACTAACTACATCTGCATCACATTTGATATTCTTTTTTAGTTCAATGTCTATTTCGATATTCTTATGTCTAGGGAGTAAAAAATCTTTTGCAAACCATAGTGCCTTTACGACCAAGTCTTTCTCCGACTTTTTCCCGCCCTTTATCGAATATAGCATAATGATTCTCTCTCATATCGTTTCGCTCTATTATTAATATAGCACGAATCTGATATCTGTCAATATTTATCTGATTTTTACCAGAAAAAAACCTACAGAAAATCTAGCTTTTTTTAGACATTATATTCGAAGTTTTGAGTATCCTCGTTGATACTTACCTGTTTTGCACCATTGCTAATATGAAAGTGAGTAGCCATTGGTGTAAGAGGTGACAAAGTGACAACCCTCTTTATACCTTCTTTTCTAGCATGTTCGACAACCTTATTGACTATCTCTTTGCCAGCGCCTCTCTTTCTAGACCATACAGTATATGCAATCGCCATTTGTTTTTCTTCTTTTAAGAATGCTAATTCTGACATCATATCTAATTCTCTTACACTCTTTGGTAAGTCATTAGTATATGCTATACAGATTATAGCCTCTATGTTACCCTCATATTGAAGTCCATAGATTTTTCTTCCATTAATAATACGCCAACCTAATGTAAGTTCCGGCCTTACGGGATCTTCTGATACATCAATATCATCAAGTTCCACGAGTTCAGTACCTTTTACCCACCTAAAGTAGTCGTTAATCTTATCTTTTACAATTTTCAATTTCAACTCTATTCAAATAAATTAGCAAATGAGTCTGCTTTGCTAGGGTTAATACGTAACTGCTTTGGATAACCTGTTCTTTCTTTTTTAATGAACTGTGTCCATTTACTTTTATCATTAGGCAAACTATGTTTCTTTGCAATGTAATCATCACGCATCTTTTCATCATCTTTACGTGATGTTGTATCGCTCCAGGTTGATCCAGCAGTCATTTCTTTTAACATAATGTTACGTAACATATATGTTCCTTTGTTTGCCATTACGCATGATACTATAAATTCATCATCTTCCCCACCAAGTATAGATTTAGTACCTAATGGATGTACATTAAAATATTCATCCATCATTAATCTTTCTTTATTGTTTCTAAGAAAGAATAACGTACCTTTCATGTGGGTAAGTTTTCTATCAAACACGAATTCTGAATTCCAGTCAACGTGTTTGTAATCTTTGTCTACTCCATTAAACTTGTCATAGAACGCACCGTCACCAGGTCTTTGGTCGTTGTGTGGGGCGAATAAAGTAATTTCATCAAATTTTTCCGGACTACTACGAAGGATATCACAAATGTTGATATGAGTGTGAGGAAAATTAGGATGGAGATTAAGGATCGCATCGCTATCTGCAAATATTGCCCAATCGTCTCCGGAGGTATAGAAATCATTAAATAATATATTTCTAGCACTTGCAGGAGGAACAGGAGCATCAAGGATGTCGATATAGCGAACCCTCCGATTATCCCACAACTCATCTTTGTTAAAATCCATAGCGAGGATTCTGATTTCAATTTGTTTATCATAATTTAACCACCATTCTATTTGAGCCGAATGATTATCACTTCTTTTCTGTCTAACATCGGCATTTTCTCTAGATCCATGATAAGCAATAATATAAATCGCATTACACATTATTTTATACCTATCATCATAAATCTATTATATCTATCACAGTCCTTTACACCTGAAAATAAAACTTGTGTTAAAGGATACTTTTCTTCTAACTCTTTTAAATTACGTACAGTATTAATATGTTCATCTATGTCATGAAAGTCATTTGTTTGAATTGCTACTATAGTTCCTTGTTTTACATTATCAAACCATTCTTCTGTCATGTGTTCTGAACTGGTATTAATAACTAAATCATAATCTGAGTAATTATGCTTTGATGCATCACCAACAACGCCTTTATACATTTCAGCAACTTCACTAGGCTCATTTAGTTTATTACTAAATGATATAGCTTTATCATCTAAATCTAAATTAGTAACATGTTTAATCAATTCTCTTTCTAAAGCCCAATGACTTGATATACCTAACCAGCCACCTATGAATATACCTTTATTAAAAGTTTTATTTAATTTTTCTAATCTTTCTATCAACCATATTTTACTTTCTACTTGATGTTGTGCTAAAGCATCAATAAAGTTTACTTTTTTGTTCTCTACTACTGCACCCATAAACATTCCAAAGAAAGGAAAGTCACTATCTTTATCATGCATTTCATACATATAGTGAATACATCTTTCTGGATTAAATTTCTTTTGTTTACCTGAATAGTAATACTTTAAAAATATTTTTAAGTTTGGAGAATCTTTTGGTCCAAATATTAACCAGTCTACGCACTTTTGAATATAATCATCACGTTCAAGCATTACTGCATTTTTAACATCATCAATGATATCTCTATGTGGGTGGTCTATCCAGTCAACAAACTTTTGTATTCCAGATAGCATAAATCTTCCATCTGCAAAATCAACTATAGTTTCTGTTACTGGTTGAGGTTTCCATTTCTTTCTTTGCTTGAACCAAGTTTGTAACCACTTCCAATTATTGATACGAAATAATCTGTCACCATTGCCTGTATTTGCAGTTCCGTAATTTTCTCCCATCTTTGCACCTAGGGCAATTTCTTGATGATATGGAACATCTTCATTTGGATTTCTCCATTCATCAATTCTTTTACGTCTATCTTGTGTTGCTACTCCACTTGCAAGTTTTGTAGTTTCTCTGAATGCACTTTTCCAAGCATTGAAAGGAGTTGTTGCAAATCTAGTTTCATTTGATACTTCATCTATAGGCAAATAAGGATATCCTCTTTTAGCTACTTCTGTAGTTACATCAACTAAAGGATGTTGAATATCAATATATGCTTTATCCATGAAAGCCTCACGGGCAAATAGTTTAACCCCTCCATATCCATATGTTTGGCCTGTAGCAGGATTTACTGCTCTCCAAACATGTGTACATTGTGCAGTACTTGTTTGAGGATAAACTTCATCAGTTTCGTTTGGAACATAAGAGAAATCAAAATTACCTAATACCCACCCGTCACCATCAATTACAAAAAAATGTTTTGTAGATGATTTTAATGCACACTCTTTGTGTCCATTATATATTCCGTCAATATCTTTTATATGGATTACGTTTTGACCAGGACAGGCCAACTCTTTTATTCTTTCGAAATTTTCTTCTGAGTAATCGTCAAGATATGTTAAGTAGAATATGTCTAGCATTAGACACCGTCTGGTTTGCCATTTTCACTTATGCCTAGGATACCATTAGGATCACCCATCCATAAACTGACACTTTCTCCATTAACATCAATCTTGTATTCTTCTGTCCATCTACCGTGTTCCATTAGAACCCAATCGCCTACTGAAACGTCTTGTTGTTCTGGACCAACTGCATAGACTTCAGCCCAACGAGGTCTAATACCTCTTTCGCCTGCTGACATCTGTGAATCATCTGGTATAATTAAACCAGCCGCCGTTTTTCTCTCACCTTTTTCAATCTTGGTAAGAAGAACTTTATCCCCCAATGGACGTATACTAGACATTAGCCTTCCTCTTCTTCTTTAATTAAATTACATGTCTCTGCGTTAGCTGAAAGTTCAGTACCTTTTTTGTGTAGCCATACATAAGAGTAAACTACTGTACCATCTTTTTCCATACACTTCTTACCTAGTTCGATAGAAGGAGGTACAATTGGACTACTGCATCCTGCTAAAAATATTACTGTTAGTAAAGTTAGAATTGATTTATTCATACTTTATTTCCCTTTCTTTTTTTTAGTTGTTGTAGATTTTCTGACAAAGTTACCTTCTTCATCTTCAACCCACGGATCGTCTTTTTTTGCTTCTGCTTTTTCTTTAGTGATACCTGCATTAGCATATTCTTCTCTTTCAGACATTGTTTCTGGAGTAGCTTTTGGTTCTACCCAATCATCCTCTGTCTGCTTTTTAGTTTCGGGTTTAGCTTCTGCTTTCCCTTTATCCAGAACATTATCAACTTTGATAGATGATTTAACCACCGCTCGTGGATTGTTCTGATTATAATGTTCACGTGCAATGTCATCAGCACTTTTAACTACTCTGCCACCTCTTCCAAGTTGGTCGCCTCTGGCATTTGTTGCAGTATTACCTATTGCAATTTCTTTTTCAGATTTTGCCATAAGTTTAGCAAGGTCTAGGCTGACACCACGCATACTTTTATAGTTTTTCATATTGTGTCCTCATTTAATTCAAAGACTTTACGTAGTAAAGTTCTTATTTGTGTTTCTGTAAACATAGCTTTTTGCTTAGGTTGTACAAAACTATTCCCATGATAATAAGTATTATGTATCAAGTTAGCACAACTTCTGACTAATTTTTCTTCATCAGATGTTAATGCTCTTTTACTATTTGGAAATTTTACTACTGTCTCCGTCATTTTAAAAACTCATTTATATCTAATCCATATCTTATGCTATCAACTTTATGTACACCTAATAAGTATAACACATAACTTGCAACACTTGATCCTCTACCAACACCCCAAACAAGATTATTCTTTCTTAGAGTATCGACAATATAGACACACACTTTAAGTACGTCTATTATACCATATTTATCATATAAAGTTAGCTCCTCGCATACTCTAGTCATTTCAGGTATATCGTCTGGGCATTTATCTAAAGTATAATTCCATATATCCATGTTTTTATACTCGTCTGGAATAAACCAATCTTTCTGATTATCATCATCAAATTCGCTTAATTCTTTAGAAATCTTACTTATTGGTTGTAATAAGTCTATTTCTACATTGTTTAAACCTATGGCTTTGTTGTATTTCTCAATATCCTCATGCCACTCTAGTTCTTTAATCTTAGAGATATCCTCACCATTATAAAGCATTTCATAACAATCTTGTCGATTGTATATGATTCTTCCATATTGGTCTTTAAGACTATCAATCTTTAACGATTTTGGGTTTCCAGCCATTAATATCTACAACTTCTCCAGTACCTTCAGGTTTCAAATCTAACTCGCCCACGGTTAATTTTTCAATCTGTTCAAGTATAGTATCAAATTTTGGCGGTGATGTCAAGTCCGTATTTTCATCTACTTCATAATCTTGAGTTTCTATAGTATTTCTACCCCACCAAGGAGCATCATAATAGTATTTTGACTGTCCAATCCACTCTTTTAGTGTTGGAAGCATTGGATAATCTGGATCATTGTATGTATAAGACATTTTGGGATTAGCATATTTACTACCTATGGTTATGCTTAAAATCTCCATATGTTCATGGCAAATAGCATTTAGCTTAGAATGTAGACACATTGCTATGATATCATTTGTAGGAACAAAAGGAAAAACAACTATCTTGTTTTTTATATGTTTCATATCGATAGGAGATGCTTTATGTGTGAATACACATTGATGCATTATATCTTCAATAAAATACTTCATCTTTAAAAATGATGCATTTCCTTGTGCTATTTCATTTGAAATCCATGCAAAGTCTATTTTGATATCAAATGTGTCACTTAAAATAAAAGGGTCTGTTTGTAGTAGTGTAGCACTAAACTGTGTTTCGTATGTTGTATAATTGCTCACTAAGTCTTCATCCATCATTTGTTAAACACCAGCTTTCTCTACCATAAAATTGTCATCTGTAATTTTACCATCTAAAACGAAATATGTTCCCTGATGGTGGTCAGATTCGTTAATCGTATAAAAATCGTACATAATAAACATTTTTGGAAATTCATTACTTACTTCCAAAATTCGTTTAATCAAATCGTCTTTTTTACTTAATGTTTGAAAATGTAATATATTATGTCCTATATCAAATTTCATCATTTTGATATTTAATAGAGGTGTCCACTGTGGGACCCACACATTATCAATCCAATCTACAAATCTGGTAATCGTAACATCGTTAGCATCGCAAGTAAGACTATGATAAACTTTCATATCCTTTTTTGCACTAGTTAGAGTTGCTATCTGTGTCTTCTGATTTTCCATCGTCTTCTCCTATGATAAGGCTATCGGGTGTTCTTTTATTAATAATATCAAAACGTTCTTTTTCTAATCGCTCTGATAATTCAAGTTTTAGTTCCTCTAGTCTAAATTCTAGTTGGTCTATAACTTTAGTTTGTCCCATTCTGAATGCTAAGTTCATTTTGTTTTGAACATCAGCAATCTTTTTATCAAGATCCTCATCGGCAAGACTTTTGTAATCATTCAACATATTTGTATCCTTTTACATATGTATTTAGTCAAAATAATTCTGCTTTCCACCGTCTCTAAGAGTATCAACGGTTAAACAATGTAACCCAGCATCCCAAAAATTTCTGTGTCTAAATCTACAATATATAGGTTCAATGCCGTGTTGTTTTAATTTATCATGTACTTCTTTTTGATAATTCATAGATAAAATTGTATTTTCATTTATACTAAGCATGTTAACTTCGAATAAAGATTCTTCTGCAAATCCTACCCACTTGCCTAACCAATCATCAACAAATTGTCTCACTAGTGTATTTTCAGCTTTTTCAATACCAGGTAACCAGTATTTACCTCTAGTCGCATTTTTTACATGTTCCCAATTATTAAATTCTTTATAATCAGTACTCATATTTCTTGGTTCTTCAATTTGTAATATATCCCAACCAGGCACTGTTTCTCTAAATCTTTCTTTATCTATCCAAGGTGCGGCAATACATAATCCAGGCTTAGGTAAATTAAATGATCCATCGTTATGTCCGCCAATAGCCGTATTTGCACCTTTGAATTCAGGATACATATCTAAAATAACTTTATCTAGATTTGTAACTTCACTTACATCAATAACTAACGTATCTCCTACTCTTGTTATTTGCGGAGCCCAAAATCCATATGTCATACACATTGCGGATCTAAAATCTTTATCATGATAAAATCTGTGATTTGTTCCTTCGTCCCACCACTCTTTAATATTTTTACCTTTAGTCCACATATCTAAATGAGAATCTAAAAACTCTTTACTCAATTTAAAAGGCCCAGATATTTTCATATTCTTTGCATCTTTGATAGTAAAGTTACTAGCCTCAACTCCTAGCTTCTTTGAAAATTCATCTGATATTCTCAAGTCCATACAATCTGGATTAATCATAGTTTGTTCATCACTTGTAAAAAACCCTTGTTGACCTCCCATATTTTGAGTTAATAACATTTTATTACCAAGAACAATAAGATAATCTCTAGGTGATAAGCAAGGTTTTGGTATTGCTTGATGTAATTTAAGTTTTTGACCTTGCTCTTTATATTGTTGAATATGCTCTCCTATTGTAGTTGGTGTAGGACATTTATCGTCTTGCTCATATAAATGTGCATATTGTGTACTGTTAGGGTGCGGTCTAACAACATCAACACCTAAATCTTCTAGTGTCTTTTGTATGTTGTTTAAATCTTCATGTGTTTCATATAATAGTTGTTGAAACTTATCTCTGAGATAACTATCAGCCAAGTCTTCAAAATACTCAGGTAAAAATACATTACCTAGAATAACCTGCTTTAAAGGATCCCAACCATTCCATGAATTTACTTTATTGATTTTATACATTGAAATAATTCTCCATGTGTCCTTCTCTGTAAGTATCAAGTGTCAAGCAATGTAATCCTGAATCCCAAAACCATCTATGTTTGAATGGGATTATATGGGGTGTCATTCCGATACTTTCTAAGTACTTGAATACTCCTTTATTGTAATTACTACAGAATACTAGTTCTGGATTAATCACCAACATATTTACTTCAAAGATACTTTCTTCTGCATATCCTACCCAATCATTTAACCATGTTTCAATAAAATTTGTATACTCTCTATTCTCTTTATTTTCAGGAGTCCACCATCTTTTTATATGTAATCCATTTTCGTCTTTAAACATATTGTATTCATTATTCAATGGATTTTCTGGATTATCAATTATATGTACATCCCATCCAGGAAAAGTTTTTGAGTAATCAGTTTGATAATCAGTAGTTATAATGTGTCCTGGTTTTATAGGACAGAATATGCCGTCACTATGTCCTCCATATGCAACATGATTTTGTTTATATATTGGAAACTTTTCTGATAACCATGTACTTAGATTTTTTCTGTAAGTAACATCTACAATTAATTTATCACCAGCACGTGTAACTAAAGGGGCATCATAAGACCATGATTGACATATAGTCCATGGGTCATCATCTGTTTTACCGTGGTCTTCATACCATTGAGGTGTAAGTTCAAAAGGTCCTTTAGTTTTTACAGGGTGTCCTTTTTTATTCTCTGCTTGTTTATACCCATCAATTAATTGAGTATCAAGTATATCACTGCTAAATTTGAAATGTTCTTTTAAGAAATGTACAACAGG
>Ga0163179_10002969_pt1 | contig 11640 bp, 14 predicted proteins | sample AtlANTMetagenome_FD_109643 | JGI IMG/M metagenome (GOLD analysis project Ga0163179, IMG submission 109643) | Marine eukaryotic phytoplankton communities from the Atlantic Ocean - Atlantic ANT 2 Metagenome | ecosystem: Environmental > Aquatic > Marine > Oceanic | place: North Atlantic Ocean... | reverse complement strand
TGTAAAACTGTGTCCAAGTACCATTATCCGACGGCATGTAATAGCCTTTTTTAATAGTCTGCCACTCGGAGCCATCATAATACTTAGCATTACCAGAAGTAAGTTCCTGAAAACTGGAGCCATTGTGGTATTCAATTCTACCCATCTAATTGCTCCTTAGGTCTTAAACCAAACGTCGCCTTCTAAAAACGTACCACTGTCTGGTTCAGAACCCCGAACAAAGATTGTTCTACCTGTGTTATTATTTCGAGAAGCCTGTGTTGATAGTCCGTATACTAAGCGGTTGCTAGTAGTCTGAGTACCACCAAACTGAGTAGCAATTTCAGTTTCAGTGTAATACCGTTGATCCAAATCGTAACTTACAACATTAGTAACGTGTCCATAGGTATCAAACACTAAATCTTGAACAACATCATTATTACCATTGCTGGTATTGGAGACGCTAGATGTATTAGCGTGGCTGATGGTCCATGTGCCACCCTCTGCTCCAGTAGTACTAAGACCAATACCAGCCGTACCGCCAACTGTACCAGGACTAAGATAGCCAACGTAATTACCTGTAGTTTTAGTACCCAGCGCTATAGTGTCATTGCCGAAGTTTCCAGCAGCAAGTTCGCCGTCCACAGCACTGGCATTAACTGAACTGATCTTGTCCTTAGTAATGCTACCATCCAACTGAGCGGTTGTCACCTTACCAAAAGTAAGATTGCCAGTAGTTCTACCAAGAACAGTATTGTCAGTATTGGCTACTATTTGAGTAAGGTTAGCAGGAGAACTACCAACACGACCCAAAATAGCGTGCCCTGCAACCTGTTGCATCTGCTCAACATCAACTGCATTGGCAGTAATATTGTCTGTATCAATTTTAGCAAATGCAAGAGAAGTGCCATTTCTAAGAAGCACCTCATTGTCGTTACCAGCAGTAATGTCTGCTATTGCACCACTAGCGTTTGCAGAACGACCAATCACAGACAAGCCAGCAGAATTCGCTATCTTATCAAGACTTACTGTACCAGCAGCAATCCTAGCGATAGGTAAAGTACCGTCTTGAAGTTTTCCAGCATCAATATCTGAGCCAAGTTTAGCGTTTAAAATAGCACCAGTACCAATCCTACCCACGTCAAGAGCACCAGTTGTCATCTTTGAAATATCAAGACCAGAGGCGGCAAGTTTATCATTTGTCACATGAGCGTCAGTTATCTTTACCGTAGTTACAGCATTATCAGCCAACTCAGCAGTATCAATAGCATTATCAGCCATCATTGCGTTCGTAATAGTGTTATTTGAAATACTGTGCTTGTGATCTGCACGTGCAACGAGCGTGGAGGAGCCGTTCGCCAAAGTTCCATCAATCGCTACAGCAGAACCAAGTTTTCCTATCTCGAACCAAGCCGCCCCATTGCAATAAGACAGCGTTCCAACATCAGTGTTTGAAGTGGAGTAGTGAAAAAATCCTTTATACTTAGCAATGGCTTTAGCCGTTGGAACCGTTGATCCGGCTTGATCAAATCCAGCGCCCAACGCCTCTAACTTGTCGTGAGACGTGTTCATTTGAGTACGGGTAAACGTATCAGCACCCGAACTCCAAGTGAAAATTTCTAAACGATCTGTTTGTGAAGCAGCCATGATAATCCTTTCCTATGGCTTATTGTACTAGGTTATTTGTGAATTCATTAGTGTAATTTCTGCATCAGACAGCCTTCTATTGAAGTAAGCAAACTGTGCTAAACCAAACCGTGCATTCCACGCTCCCGCTGCACCTTCCCCAAAAGAAGCCGAAGATGTAGCAGAAGAAAAAGTTGTTCCCACAGCAGATGACGCAGTAGACTGCTCAGTTCCGTTAATAACCAAACTAAATCCAATATCAGCATCTCTTCGAACGACAACCTCATGCCATGATCCGTATGTTGGAGATTCAGTCCAAGTTACAGTTTCAGTCGCTGTACCATCTGTAAAAGTGGCTTTTATCGCAGGGCCATCATAATAAATATGTAAGCCCTGATTTGCGGCATTTAATAATTTAAATATTGTGTAGTCTGTGCCAGCAGAGGTCGTCCAAAAACGCCTAACTTGCATCGCTACAGAAAACGGGTGATACGCCTCAATTTCAGGAGGGTTGTGCATGGTGGGTGTTCCCTCATACGCATGAATCGACTCTTTGTTTACCAACTGACTAGGAGCATATGCAACTGACGATGCAGGAAAGTTCCTTGTCAAAGTCCATGTATTGTTAGCATCAACGGAGTCTGCACCAGTTGTTGCGCCTGTGCCGATAGTCGTCGGCAAGAACTTAGCAACATTTGATCCACCACCACTTGGTTGAACCGCAATTTGATTTAGGGTTGTTCCACCATAAGTAGCCGAGCCACCGTCATAGATTGTAGTTGCAGTAATAGTCAAAACTCCAGAGCCGTTTGTAGTTAAAGAATGGGTAACATTTGATGCTCCACCTGTTGTTGTGTTCACAACTCTTGGTATAACATCATATGCTGTTGAGTTGCTCAAACCATTTATTGTTAGTGTGTCCCCACCTGAAGCGGCATGTCCAAAGTACCATGTGTCTGTGGTTCCACCGATCCTACGCATAGCAAGAACATCAAAATCATGAGTTCCCGTTAAAACTTTGTTGCCTGTAGAGCCACTTGCTGTTCCATCAGTAGTAAGAGTGACCGCTACTGTGCCTGAATCCGGCGTGGAAGCGTTGAATGCACTGGCATCTGGCATTGTGTACACAGACACATCGCTTAAGTCAACATCAACACTTGGAGAATACGTAAACTTTCCGTAAGTTTTCGTTGCGTCCCCATCAATGTAAGCATGATTATTCGTTGAAGTGTCGCTATCACCAGTAAATGTTAGCGGAGTTTGAAAGATCATAAATCTTTTCACACCGCAAGAAAGTGGATTAGCGTCCGCCCAATTGTCCGAAGCATCTAGTTTTCCTAAAACTTGTAAGCGTGCATGCGCACTACCCGCAGAAGATGAGGCAGGAGTAATTGTGGCTGTACCGACTTTGTTTCCTTCCCAGTCATCGTATAAAGATGATTGAGCATAAAATGTAACTGAAGCGGTTCCACTAACGGCACCACGCTTTACTCTTAAAACTATATCTCCCTTGTTCCCTACTGTAGAAAAATCAATAGGGTCAGAAGCGACATAGTTAGTCGCCCCAACAGCGTTAAACCCTTCAACAAGAAGCATTCTTGTATCATTATCAACTGCTGCTGTAGCGCCAGACACTAAATATAGTGCCCAGTCATTATCGCCTTGACTATCACTATCCACACCACAAGCAATTAGGCGCTTTTCTCTATAGAGCCAATCCGCTGGAGTGTTCCCTCCGCTTCCTGCGCTATCCACGCTTGCTGTAGGGACAGTAACATCAGTCAAAACCGCAATCAAATCGAACCCAGCAGTATTTCCACCTATGTCCGCATAAGTTGTAGAAGCCGTTGTTAAACTTCCAAAAGTTGAGCCACTTATTTTGCCAAAGTAATATTCTGAACCAGTGGAATGATGAGCGTAGCCTATCCCACCACCAACTTCAGATAACGCTGCTGACACAGAAGAGTTTAATAAAATGTTTCTAGCAAACCCATCTTTATCAGCAATGAAACTAGGCCCATACGTAACGACACCTCCACCGCTACCGTTCGTAACAGTGGCTGGATAAAAAACATCTGTAAAACTGTATGCCCCATTACCACTATCTATAACTTGTCCAACCTTTGTAGCAACCGACCCAGCAGAAAGACCATTGTTCACAGCGTCAATAACAAGCGAACCTGAAGCGTCAGGATCTGAATTGGGATCAACAAGAACTTCAACTAAAAACGGATTATCTTTGTTGTTGCTATTCACTGACACTGCATCTGTTGATGCCGTAGCGCTTGAAAGCATGGTCCTAACAAAGGCTTCAACCGTGTCAGCCCTTCCTGAGTGTATGCCTGTAAATCCTGTGCGAATCTGATCCCTAAAAGACTGAACTGTGTCGAAGAAGTCTGGATCTGCTGCTTGAAGTGCAAGCCAGTCAGAAAAAGACTCAATATCAGTCCACTCACCTGGGTCGCTTCCTGCATCTCCACCGTCATAAACCTCTAAGGCACTCCATGGAGTAAAGCCTGAACTTGAAACTAACAAAGTTGTTGCAGTTACTGAAGCCAACCACGCCAAGTAAGCGGAAGCAGCGGTGTCAGGATCTGTAAGTTTTGATTTACTTTCAGTGCCTTCTTCAGCACGAGTGTAGTCAAACTGAGCCGCTTCATCAGCGATCATGTCTCCGTATGATGCTAAAGACTCCAAGTAGCGTCGAAGCGGTACGCTCATTTGTCCGTCCGAAACAATGTCATTTATTTTTTCGTCGTCTAAACGCATAAAAGAAGGAAGGCTTTGATAAGTTTTGTATGAAACTCTACCTATTTTGTCAAATGCGTCTTCACAAATAACAGGATCATAAAAATAACCACCGTCTTTATCTGCTAAGTTTCCTCCAGATCCGCCAGATATTTTAAAAACCATTTTAGCGTATTTATCGGATGCCCTAGCAGTAAAAGATTGAAAAAGTCTAGAGCAATCACTTAATGTAGAAAAAGTAATTGTTGTTGGTGCTGTTAAGGAAGAATCTGTAGCATATGTATCTCCAGTTCCGCTGTTTGTGCTGTTGAATTCCATGTCAAGAGTGACATCTGCGTCACCTTTGCCTTGAAAATAAAAAACCGAAGCCATGTAACGTTGAGAACTTTCAATAGGAATCCAGTCCGACTTAATTGTTATATCAGCAGTTGAGTTAGTTACCCACGCTAATGTTCGACCAGGAAAGGTACTATTTGGATTATACTTCTCGTAAAAATATGAATCATCGAGGCGAAGTATGCGACCATACGTAGAGGTTACTTCCCAACCAGCATTATCTGTTCCGCCTGCGACACCAAAATTAGATTGATTTGCAGAAAAAAGATTAACATCTCGAACTGACACGTTATGCTCCTAATCCTACGACACTGTGATAGTTAGAGTTCCAGCGGTAACTAAAGTTCCTAAGTTGGGTAAAACAATATCTGTGCTCACAGCCCCAGAACCACTTAAGGCAACAAACTGATTAGAACTAGAACTTCCTCCAGTTATCGCACTTGTTGAAGAAAACGTGATGTTTGCGTGGGTGGAGCCAGCCCAATCTCCAGCAACAGGCGTCCATGCTGTTGTACTTGCTGGAATGTTTCCACCATTGTTGGCATCATTGTAGGTTATACCGTTATCAACAGCCGTGTATGTTACGCCAGACACCCCACCCGAACCGCTCGTGGTGAACGTAGCATTAGAATATTGGTAAACGGTGGGAACCGCAGTTGAACTACTAGAGTCAACATAGTAGATAGATGCTTGACCAGCGGTATATTCTTGACTGTTTTTGGCGCTCGCAATAGTTACAGTGAAACTTGCTGCCGTACCAGTCGTACTCAAATAACCTACGTTACTTGTACCAATAGTTGAAGTACCATCCATTGTTAGCGTGTTTACATAGTCAACTCCAGAAACAGCGTCAATAATAGATATTATTTCATTTCTTCTAACATGCTGCTGTGACCAATCCCAAGCATTAGGGTTTAGGTATGCTTTCAACGCTGTTTCAATATTTGCTTTAACTGTTGAAGCAGTTTCACCTGATTTCATAACAACAGCCGCTGTCACATTAATTGAAGCCAACTCTGCTGACATGACATCAACAGATAGACCAGTAGGAACCCTCTCGGATAGTGAAGTATACAAATCAGATAACTTTGAATTTGGTACAGGAAGTTCAAGCGTTGCAGACGCAGGAGTGCTTACGGTTTGAGCAACCGCAACTAAGACGCTACCATCGTGGGTTGCGTAGGAGGTTGCTAAAGTGTTTCTGTCTCGATACCGTCTGCGATTATATACTTCAACCCTATTGACATATGATGCTTTGTTGGCTGAAACGTAGTACTTTATTTGGGATGCGCTCGTTGAAGCAGAAGTGTAACTGGCTAGCAAATTAATCCCTCTATCAAAGTACTCCGAGTCTGACTCAGCATTTGAGCCACCAGAAGGACTGACGCTAAAAGTTGCAGAAGCGAAAAAAGATGAACTAGTAAGCAGGGATAAACTTGCTCCGTCCGCTGAAATGTTATAGGCTGATCCTACTGCTTGTGCGCTTACAGTTGCTGTTCCAGACAACGCACCATCAAGGCTAAATGCGGAGTCCAAACTAAATATGTATGAAGTGTTGTTTGCCGTGTTTGTGTATAAAAACTGTGTATCGGCTGGAAGTGACCTAGCCACTGTATCGGAATCGGTAAACGTAATTGTTAAAGTTGCAGACGCTTTGTCGCCGTTGCTTCTCGTAAGGCCAAAAAGTTGCAAAAGAACTTCAGTTGTTGCCGACGGAAGCCTGTTGATTCCACCAGCCAACTCTGATGATCTTGTAGCAAAAGATTCTGCCAATGCAAGTTCAATCTGACCAACTTGGGGTATCCAGTTCGGTAAAGTGCCCCTAGCAGAAGTAAGCATACTATTTAGAACATTAACTGGATCATCATCAAAAACTGTTAAATCTACATATTTTGAAACATCAGGGGAAGCCATTATGTCCTCACTTAAAAGTAATCTCTACGTTGGTTAATGCGCCTTCTGACTGCACAAGACCAATTTCCATAATCTCAATATCGTCTGTAGTGTAAAAATCACTAAATGCATCATAAAACTGACCAGAGTCAAAAGTATTAAAAGTTGGCTCTTCAATGCCAAAATTTGGAAATATACTACGTTCGGTAGTTTCTGTTCGAACAAATGCTTTAACTTGTTGTGCTTTGTACGTGTCCGTACCAGCCATCACAACTTCCGCTCTTCTGTTTTTGTTGTTAATCCTAAACGGATACGAAAGAACATACTCAGACATTAGATTCTCCAAAAAATACCTACATATACATTCTACCTAAATTTTAAGGGGTGCTGCCACTACTCGGAAGTTTCATCGGTTATCGAGTCGTACCATTCGCTAAAATTAGGGTCATCAACAGGTATTATTTTTAGATCCACTAAATCAACTTCCCATTTACTACCAGACATGGCCCACGCAATCTCCATTGAAGGTTGAGCAGGGGCTACACCAGTATTGGTTTCTAGTCCGTATGTGTTAATAAAGTAGTTAACCACACAGGATTGGATTCCTTCATGATAGCAAGGTGCATCTTCCTGCGCCCCAAATGGGCAAATACTTGGAGTTACATCAATTTCTGTGTTGTTTACGTTGATGAGTATTCTGTGCCCATCAACGTTCCAAGCCAATTCTTTAATCATTTTTTCTTGGTGGACGTGGTTTCTTCCTCATCGGCTGGAGGGTTAGAAAGTTCTTCAATCTGGGTCGTAAGCGTTGTAACAACTTGCTCGGCAACGAAAAGTTTTGCTTTTAGGTATATTATTTCTTTTTGTAACTCAACTGCATGTGCCCAAGTCGTATCTGCAATTAGTCCATCGTCTGCTTCAAACATTATCGTGTAACCTCTAAATCTAGGTAAAAGTTTCCTTCAACTACTCTTTCAACTGTTCCATCGGAAGCAATTATTTCCAAATCGTACACGCCACCCTCTGCTAGCGATGCAGTATCTGTGGCGGAAATCGACAAAGCAATTTCCCCACTGCTGTTCAAGGAAATGCCCCCATTAGCAGTAGTAAGTTCAATAAGTGTGCTTGAAGACGAAACTAAGCGTCTTACCTGCATGCGTGCAGTATAACTGCTTAAGTTCCTAGCATTACCACTACTGTCTTTAACTGTTAAAGTTCTGCTAAATGTAGCGCCTTGTTCACAAGTAATGTCGTATTCTCCGGCAGACATAACTAAACCTCCTTGGTAGTTATATTATACCTAATTACTTACTACTTTTGGACTCTTTCGCAGGGGCTTCTTCAACTGGCTCTGGAGCGTTTGCTAGGGCGTGGGCCTCAGCAATAGCCTGATTCAGAGCCACCCGAAGAGTGGCGTTTTCCGCTGTAAGTGTTTTAATGTGCTCAAGCAAATTCTCCATAACAGCGTTGGGATCAATATTAATTGAGTTATTCGATGTATCAGTCATAATACCTATACTACCTTCCTTATGTCTTCTTGTCAAGTGCCCTCGGTAGGATTTGAACCTACGACCTAGAGATTAGAAGTCTCTTGCGCTATCCAGACTGCGCTACGAGGGCGTGAATTCACACTCTATACACTTTCCACTCACCCGTAGAAGTAGTGTAATAAACCTTCTTAATTCCTGAAGCCTTTATAGCCTCATAACATCTTGGGCAAGGTTTTGCAAGCCCAATATCGCCACCCTTTGTAACTCTAGCAACAAACATCTTAGCGCCATTTGTTTCTCCAGCATTTTTCAAAGCATCAATTTCAGCATGGACAGAACAGTGAAAATACTTGTCGTCTTCCACAACAGAAGGACTGTTTCTATGGCGATTGTAGCCCTTGCCCAAGACAGAGCCACCTCTCCACACTACAGAGCCTAGTTTCCATTTATGATGATTTGATTTTTCAGCCATTGAGACTGCGATTGTCATTGGTGTATTACTCATGGTAGGAGTGGTGGGGATTGAACCCACGATCTTCGGATTAAAAGTCCGCTGCCTTACCGCTTGGCTACACTCCCTAGATTTTAAACAGTAAAGGCTTGTGAAACAGCGCTACGCCCGAATTTCAAAGTCATCTAAAGACTTAAGATGCTTGATGTGGATATCACGACAATTTCCTTTATACTGGGATTCTGTGCCTAACTCCCAAGCATCATCATACTTAATCCAGCCTAAAATTTCAACAGTTTTTAATTCTTCATCTAAAGTTTTAGCGACAAAAAGATACATTCCTTTACCAGTCATACCTTTATCAACTCGTGTAAAGTTTTTTGTTCGCACATGCTTTACTTCAAATTTATGCCCTACATCAGCATGTTTCTTTTTGTTCTGATTGTGTCCAGAGTACCATACGCTACCAGACCAATATCTATTAGTTTTTTTAGCAACGGCTAACTCACAAACACACGCACGAGCCTGCGAGGTTCGATCATCTTCCATTCCACGCCTGTCATAATGTGCGGCATCTTTAGAATTCCAGTTTGCTTCATGTCTTCTGGCTCCAACACTTAATGCGTGGACCCATTCCCAAGGCTCAAGTTTCACAATAGTCATGCATATAACTGTAGCACACTATTGAGGGGTTGTCAAGACTATAGCATCGCTCCTGCGCCAATGCACCATAAAACTACGCCTATAAAAATTAGCCACCCAAGTCCCATTTATCTACGCCATTCTCTATCTAAAACATATATCTGATTAACACCATCGTCTAAATGCTCTGCCAAATCAAGAATTTCTTCTGGCAGTAGCCTAACACACCCCCAAGAATCTGGGTACTGCTCATAAACTGAGTCATACTGATTGGTGCCGTGAATTAAGATGCCCCTAACAACTGAATTAGAGTTTCTTTGTTCTTGGGAATACATCCGCAAAATAACTGTGGTTAACTCTCTAGTAAGTTGCCACCTTTGATCCTTAGGTAAGGTTTGATCAACAGTAGCATAACGACCAAAACAACTTGTCGTCGTCCACTGTGCACCTATCTCGTCCATGTCACACACAGTTGCTTCTGCCCCTATAGTTGTCATATACCCTACAGGTGTTCGGTGTGAACCAACCACATTGCCTAAGCGCACTATCTCTCCCGTAGCGTTAGGCGAGCCATGTCCTGTAGAGACACGGTATTGCCTCCTTATTGATCCATCTAAAACATGCCACATAAATTGTGTCTCAGGATCAACTATAAGTACAGAACTTGACAGTTCTCCAGAAATTTCTAAAAGTTCAGACATACCTGTTTTAACTGGCTCTGGAAGACTAGTGCTTGCTTGAGGAGTAAAAAATAATGAAATTGATCCAACAACCAATGCAACTATTAAATTAAAAATATACGATGAAATGTAGTCCATAGGGCCACTTATCTACGTCTCATTTCAGTATTTAAGTAACGAAGTGTGTCGCTTGTGTCGGTTTTAAACAAAAATGGAAACACAGCATGAATAATACCCAAACATGCTGTCCAAATCAACAAAACTGCGGTGCTAATAGCAAAAGCAAAATGTTGCAAATAAGTCATATTATTTGACTTCGGGTGATTTATGAACGCCCTCTGAAGTTTCTTCAGCATCCTTTCCCCTTTCAACTTCTTCAACTTTCTTTGGTTTTTTAATGGCTTTTCGAATTAAATCCGCATATGGTGGTTTCTCTCCGTATGCTTCAATAGGAACGCCCTCCCACAGATCTGGCATTTTATTTCTCGCTTTTTGTTTGCACAGTTGTAAAAGATGCTAAATCTTTTTCTAAATGTGGCATTGATCGAGCGCCAACTAGACGTTCTTGCTCTTTTCCATCAACAAAAACCACCATAGTTGGTATGCTTGCAATATCAAAGCGTTCTTGTAAAAGTGGTGCTTTATCTACTTCAACCTTTATGACTTGAACTTCATCAGCGTACTTGGCAGCAAACTCATCAAGGATTGGTGCTTGCATATCGCATGGACCGCACCACTCTGCCCAAAAATCAACTAAAACAGGTTTTGACGCAGTTGAAATTACCTGATCAAAATGCTTTTCTTCAACGGGTAAAGCAAATCCTTCGGCAAGGATTACTCTTTTTACTGTATTTTGTTTACGACTCATAGTTTTATGATACCATCATAAAGACAATAAATCAATTACTCTTCCCAGCAACAGCAACCACAGTTACAGTCTTGGGTACACATACAAGTTTCACACTCACACATGACACACACTACCCTTCTACGCAATACCTTCTTCATCTTGTCGTTGTTTCGCTGTTTTAACATTAGCGTTATTGATAACTGTGTCTTTATCCGCAGGGATAGAAGTAACACTTTCATCGTCGGTCATGCGTTGAACTTCTTGATCGTACAAACGATCCTTTGCTTTACGACATTTTTCATGGACAACATTATCCACCCAATCATCTGGGTCTACTACAGCCCAAGCAAACGCTTTTTCTTCAGCGTCAGTTATTGTTATTGTAAATGTTTTAGCCATTTTATCTCCTTATCCTACTAAGTAACCATTAAAGGCATTATATTTTGCAGATGTATACGCTGTTAATGTGTGACCTGAATCGCTTGCAATGTATGGGTAACAGACATCGCCTGCATCTAAATGGAACAATGCTGAAATGCTTTGACCGCCATCAACTCCGTTATCGCCGTGATTAAACCATGCGTTATCGCCAGTAGCAACAAAACCCCAATACGTATCAGTAGTATTTGTGTAACTTGTGTGCATAAACATGTGCCAAGTAAAGAAATAATAGCCATCTACAGGTGCAGTAAATTTACCTGTAGACGTATTAAAGTCATTTCCATTATCGAAAATTTCAGTATCACAAACCCATATATTTGGGCCTGCTTGCGACACTGTACCAACCCCTGATTTGAATGCTCTAAACGCAGGAACATCAGATGTAGTAAAAATACCAGAATTTGAAAGTTCTGCCTTTACATTTCCTTCAATAAGCCACCTATGACTATAAGCATTGTACTGCATGTAAGCGTAACTACTTGCATTCCCAGCAACGTGCGCTCT
>Ga0163179_10002968_pt1 | contig 11640 bp, 11 predicted proteins | sample AtlANTMetagenome_FD_109643 | JGI IMG/M metagenome (GOLD analysis project Ga0163179, IMG submission 109643) | Marine eukaryotic phytoplankton communities from the Atlantic Ocean - Atlantic ANT 2 Metagenome | ecosystem: Environmental > Aquatic > Marine > Oceanic | place: North Atlantic Ocean... | reverse complement strand
TGTTAGTTCCTATAGCTGCGTATTTAATACCAGCATTATCATCCCAATGATGAATAGCTCTAGCCGCACCAGTTAATTTATCATCACCTAACTGTGTCCAACCACCTATTTTTTCTGGAGTGCCATATCTAAATCTAACATTGTCACCATCAAACCATTGTCCCTCGGCCCCTGTCTCTGTGACTTGTTTATTAAACCCAGGTGCAAATCCTAATTTTTGTAACATATAACCTCATTATATTATGTATTCCTTATTGGTGGAACACCTAACATTGGCCTTCTGTCGAACCTGTTCTTTTCAGCAAAAGGACCATTTACATGGTTATAATGAAGAAATACCTGTCCGCAAGTATTACCTTCAAAAGGTTCTCTCCAATGCTCTAATTCACACCCACTATATACCAGCATATCGCCAACATCAAGCAGGACTTTAGTGCCTTTAGGAGCGTTAGGTTTATGTATATTTTTGTATTCGTCTATTACATTATCAGCACCAGTGCCATCAATAAATATAGGCCATGGATCACCACCTAAATTTATTGTAGTTGATATTTCACAACTCGGTCGGTCTTTATGTCTTTTTAATTCATCGCCGTTTTTATACAATCTTGCATATGAATAAGTTGGAATTAAATTTAAACCTGTTTCTTGCTGCATTACTGGTAATACTTTTACTAAAAGGGTCTCCATTACATTATCCGCATAATGAGAATAAGTGTTTGGAATTTGTTTATCGGTCCATGTACCAAGTAATCCTGTATCATACGTAATGTTATTGTCATACATCCATTTAACGGCATCTCTTTTAAGTAAAAAATAGTTAAATATAAAGTTAGCTAACTCATAGCTTATTGCATTTTTAATTACTTGATATTTATTAAAAGCCATGTTGTATAAAATTAAAACTTACTGATATTCTTATATCATTTGATTCGTTAGGCATAACATTATGCCAAAGATAAGAAGGAAATATTAAAATTCTACCTTCTTTAGGTTCTAAATGTACCTCTCTCCATAAATGTTTTGGTGGTTGACCTTCTTTTCTTACAGGCATATTTAATTGGACTCCTGGTCTTGGATCATTACAAGCTAGTTTACCAGAATTTTCTGGTGCTTTTATATAATACACTCCACTAAATAAACTATTGGGATGTATGTGTGGAGCGTTGTATCCACCTGGTGGGTTTATGTTAGCCCACATATTTCCTAATATAGGTTCTCGATCTAACCATTCTTCTTCCCATATATCATTCATCATTAAAAATAATTCGTTTACCAAAGGTTGAAATACAGGCATTTCATGCATTTCAGTTGTAGAGTGCCAACCATTACGATTTGTTTTCTTTACACCAGGGTCTCGTTTAGACCACATTACAATTTCGTTGGCAAATAATTGGTTATCTAACTTAACATCTTTGCCATATATAATTGTTGGAAAAAATGGTTCTTTAATCATCTAAACGGTTTACCTCCAAACCAAACAACAAGTGATTGTCTAACCCCTCTTTTTACAGGGTTAACTCTATGATTTAAAAATGATGCAAATATAATTGCATGACCTTGTTTAAGTTCTGCAAATTTACCTGGTGCCATTAACTCTAAATCACCTCCTTCAAACTCTGATGGATCATTTAACAATAATGTCATTGATATTTTTCTTACCGGTGGTTCGTGAGTCATGTTTACATCACAATCCATATGCCAATCATAGAATCCACCTTCTGGATATTCTGTAAACTGTGCATTTTCTGTAACCTGTATGTCTCCAAAACCAAAATGATTTTCATTTGCTTTTTGTATAAAATTATTAAGGTCTACATACATATGTCCCATTTCTTTAAATGGTATCCAACTAATTGTTGTAACTCTTTTCTTTGTATCTGTTCCTCCACCTGGTTTACCCATACCAATTTGTGCTGTCTGTGGTTTCTGTCTTCTACCACATTCAATAATCTGTCGACATTGATCGGGTGTAAACAATGGTGTAGTTGTTTGCACTATCCAACTTTTCCATTTAGGTTCTGTAATAATTTTATTTTCGTACATTAACTTACTCCTCTGTTTCTAATTGGGTCATACTGAACGTCCATATTTGCAGCTAACGTTCGTCTCATACCTGGTCCATTAAATGGATACACCGTATGTCTCATGTCATAAGGAAAAATATAAAAATCTCTTACTTTAATATTTGGTTGATAATCTATATTTGCAAATTGACCATTAGTTGATCCCAATATTTGTAATCTACCATTTTGGGGTGCATCTGGTGATGAATATTCTACACCAAAACTTTGCGGTAATTTTAAAATCATAACACTAGATAAACCTGTAAACAGTGATCCTTGATGCACGTGTACTGGATTATACTCATGCTCAAACATAGTGTTAACCCATACAGAATTTAAATGCATTTCGTATTCTTTAATTTTATTCCATTGTAAGTAATGTCTAAATTTTTGTTCAAACCATTGTAATACATTTTGTGGTAAATGATTATGTCTAATCATTTTTTGACTATCTCTACCATTAAAAAATAAACTATGTTCTTTTTCTATTTTACCAACTAATTGTTTATTAGCAGGTTTTAGTTCTGGATACTTTGTTTCATAAATATGGTTGATTGTATTATATACATCAAGAGGCACTTGATATTTTAATACTGATTGACCTAAAAATACAAAATTAAAATCTGATGTGTTCATATTTTTGTTTAATCCTTTCTGGAATTTTATCCATATAAAAATTATTTACCTTTCTAACCACTGGTCTTATATTATGCATATTCTTTCCTACGATAGTATCGTCATACTTCATACCATTAACTTCTATCTGTTGCAAGTCTTCAAACTTATGATTAAAATAAGGCAATCCCATAAACTGATATACTTTACGAATCTCTTGTTCTGGTTGTGCGACTAAATCATTATACTTTACAAAATGACATATATCAGGATAATTAAAACTATTTTTTATAGCGTCTAAATCTTTAGCAACAGCGCCTTTACTATTCATAATCATACTTAATTTTTCTTCATCAGTTTTTAAATTAAATCTATTGGGAAATGCATCAAGGTTTTCTGTGTACCACTTCATATAACTAGCTAACACATCCATAAGATCTCTAAGTAATACGATACATTTAAAAGGTTGTTTAAAATGTTTTTGCATTAATGCAAAATTGCCTTTAGTCATCACAGGTCCACGGTCTATAATTATTCTTTGTGGCCAGTCTTTGTAATAAGTATCATAGACAATATCTAATACATTATCTAAAGACTTGTGATCTGGATAGTTTTGAAATACATCCGTTTGTTTAAGTAAAAACAAATCTTTCATTATCTCTAGTGTAATAGAGTTAGGTGTGCACGCTATCTCTGGATTCTGATTCATAATACTTGCAAATAAAGTATTACCCGATCTTGGCAGTGCAACTAAAAAGAATAGTTGTTTATTTTTCTTTAGCTCCGAGGTCACTAGTTAATTGTTCTTTCTTGTTGTAAATCATTTCTCCTGATTTTTTAACTCTTTCTATAGTTTTTAATTGACCTAATACATTAAACACTTCTGGCTGTGATGAGCCTGATGTCAATGTCTCTGCTTTATTTTTCATAATGTGATGATATGATTCTAATTGATGTTTGTTAACATCTTTAGTATCAAACGTGCCATCATCAAACTCTTTCTTTAATGTAGACCAAAGTTTAATTTCTCTCATTCTATCACGTGCCACTAATTGCATATTAGCTAAACCGTATCTAGCTTCATCAAGATCTATTTTATATTTTTCTAATTTATATTCGTCTTGTTCTGTCTCAATTTTTTTTTCTAACCATTTAACTTTAGCTTCTGATCTTCTACAATCAAATGATAAACTCATTAAGTTTTCTAAAAATACGTTTTGCTCTCTAACACACTGCCAATACTTTGCAGCTTTTGTTGGATATTTCATATCTTGAAGAACAGACATTCTCATTTCTGTTTCTGTTCTAAATACTTGTTTCTTGGTCCATGTGTCACGAAGCTCGGTTGTCATAGCCTTAAACTCTTTTACATCTTCTGGATCTAATAAGTTATTTAAACTTGGTGCTTCTTTTTCTATAAGCGCATGTATATTACGTTTTTCTGTCATATTTATTCCTTTATGTTATCTTTCTAATATAGCTATTATTAACTTGTTGTCAATGTGTTAGCTGTAATTGTTTCTATTTCGCCAGTAAATTCTTCTGTTGCATTAGTATAACCTGATCCTGGGTTTCCTCCAAACACCATTGAAGAGGAAGTAGTTCCCTGTAGGGAAGAGGCTAAATTATGTCTTCCAGTTGACATAGAAGGTCTAGCTGACCAACTGCTTCCATCATACTCTAGAGTTAAACCTGAGGCTGGATAATTTCCCGCTTGTAAAGCTGCAGTTTGAGTTCCTGCACCTGAAGTCCTTGAAACAGGAGTTAATAAATTTCCTCCAGCTGTCCATGACGAACCATCATATTCAAATGTAGAAACACTTGCGCTTGGTGTATTACCAAAAACTAGGGCCGCAGTTTGTGTTCCACAGGATCCTGCATAAGAAGTCCCCGCAGGTTGTGCTCCTCCTGCTGTCCAGCTAGTTCCGCCGTATTCCTCTACGGCACCGGGCGATGCGGCACTTACTCTTCCACCAATAGCCAACCCTGCTGTTTGTGTGCCAGCTCCATTTAAAGCATATCTTGCTGTTCCTAAATCGCCTTGTTCAGACCAACTTGATCCATTATATTCTTCTGTTTCTCCTGTATCTGGTTCACCACCAAATGCCAAACCTGCTGTTTGTGATCCAGCACCAGCTCTTGATCTTTTAGAAACATTAGTAGTTGCAGTATTTCCCCAATTAGTTCCATCATATTCTGCTGAAACGTTAGTAACTCCAGGAGCGACAGTTCCATTAAAACCTAAACCTGCAGTCTGACTTCCTATACCATAAAATTCTCTAACTGATAAAGGATAAGCTCCACCACTAGCCCATGCTGCTGCAGTAATTACATTAAATGATTTATTATATCGTTCCGATGAATTAATATTTGATGATCCATTATATCCACCACTGATAATTCCTTCCGAGCTGCTTGATCCACCACCAGCAAAAGTAGTTCTAGCTGTTGCCATTGTTCCTGCTTCAGTAGACCAACTCGTTCCATCAAATGATTCTGTTGCTCCTGTTGCGGGTGGAGTATCTCCTCCAGCAACAACCATTGCTGTTTGAGTGCCCCATCCAGCTAAATTATTTCTAGCCGTATTTAAATCTGGTCCTTCAGACCAAGATGAACCATCATAAGATTCCGTGTTACCATATCTCGTTGCTGGCGGACTACTAAGACCACCTGTAACAATTGCTGCTGTTGATGGTCCAGTTCCACAAGAAAAAGTATATCTAGCAGTTCCCATGTCTGGTTGCTCTGACCAAGAACTACCATCAAATGCTTCTGTGGCAGCTGTAAATTCTGGAGAACCTCCTTTATTTCCACCATATATAAGTGCAGCTGTTGTTGTGCCTGAAGCACTAATTCCATATCTTTTTGTATTTACATCTGGAGCTTGAGTCCAAGATGAACCATTATAAGTTTCAGTATCAGCAGTTCTATTGCCAGGAGGTCCAGGATTATCATAACCACTACATATAATTGCAGCTGTTAGTGTTCCAGTTGCTCCAGCAACATAGTGAGCAGATCCTGATGTTCCACCACTTGAAAAAGTAGCACCATTAAATTCTTCTGTAACTTGACTTATTGGGAAAGAACCAGGAAAGCCACCATTCCAAAGAGCAGCTGTTAAAGTTCCAGCACATGCACGTCCTCTTGTTGTAGTAGCACAATTAGCTTCAGAGTTCCATGAACCAAAATTAACTAAAGATTTTAATGCACCTGTAGATTTGTCGTACCAAACCTGTCCCTCATAATTCGAATTGAGTGTGGGATCAGAGTCAAATTCTTTTACTCTCTTACCGTATATTTCTTCGTAAGTTGCCATTTAGAATATCCTTATGGCAATATTACATCAACTGGTCTTGTATTACCTGGTCTAGCTTTTTCTTCATCAGACTGAGCATCCCAAGTTGTTTGAGCTGCAGTTACTTCTGCATCAATCAAAGCTTGTGCTTCTGCTTTTGTCTGTTCACGAGCTCCTTTTTCAGCTAACCACATAGCGCCATCGACGTTGTTGCCAACCATCCAGACGTTTGCAGGATAACCTCTAAGGAAGAATTTTCTTCTGTCTTCTGCAGTAAAAAATCCTTTGCCAGTGTTTTCAGCTACTCCATATATAAAGTGTGCCATAGTTTAGTCCTCCTTTTTAAGTTTGTATATCATAGTTTAACTCTGAGTCAAAGTCTTAACATTTAATGCTGTTGTTTCTGGTGAAAATTCTTCTGTAGTTGCTGTAACAGCAGTTAGTACTCCTTTTGCTGCAAATGCTGTTCCTTTAGATGTTGAAGATGAAGAAGCCATATGTTGTCTTCCAGTTGATAAACTTGGAAAGGTACCCCAACTTGTGCCATTATAATTTAATACTTCAGTTAAATTAGTAGGAGTTGTTCCAGGGTTTCCACCGATAGAAAGTGCATCTGTTTGAGTTCCTGAACCACCTGCTGATTTACGAACAGCTGGTAAATTACCACCTGATGTCCAGTTAGTCCCATCGTACTCTAAAGTTGTATTGTATTGAGTGTTTGGTGTGCCAGGGTTTGTATCTGCATAACCACCCCAATATAAAGCTGCTGTTTGTATTCCCGCAACTCCTGAATATTGTCTAACTGCAGGTAAAGAAGTTACAGAAGTCCATGAAGAACCATTATACTCTTCAGCATTTGCTATTGATCTTGGCGCTCCTGGTACTCTATCTCCTCCTGCAATTAATGCAGCTGTTAAAATTCCAGCAAGTTGTCCTGTTGAACCTGTTGCTGTATTCATAGTTCCACCAGCTGTCCAATTAGTTCCATCGTAATGTCTTGATGTAGTTGATGCATAAGCTGGAATATTTGCACCTCCAGCGAGTAAAGCTGCAGTTTGTGTTCCACATCCACCTGTATAACTAGTTGCTCCTGGTAAATCTTCAGCTGTTGACCAACTACCATTATATTCTTCAGTAGATGTTAAAGAACCTGTACCTGTGCTGTTAGCACCACCCATAGCAAGTCCTGCTGTTTTACTTCCAGCTCCTCCAAGATTATAAGCTACTACACTTGCAGTTCCACCACTAGACCATGCTGCAGCTGTAATGACGTTTGTTGATTTGTTATATTCTTCTGTAATTCCAACAGTGGCTGTTGTGTATCCACCAGCTACTATTCCATTTGTAGATGACCCACCAGATCCTGTATCACCAAAAAATTGTCTTGCTGTTGTTAACGAGGCTGGAGAAGTTGTCCAACTTGTTCCATCCCATGTTTCAGTAACGCTAGAATTTGATCCAGTCGATCCACCTGTTCCAACAGCAGAACTGGAGTCTCCGAAACTACCCATACCAAATCTTGCTGTGTTCATGTTACCAGCTGTTGTCCAATTAGTTCCATCATAGACCTCTGTCGCGTTTGATGCTGATGGTACTGATCCACCAAAAGCAAGTGAAGTCGTTTGACTACCTGCTCCTGAAAGATTTTGTCTAGCAGTATTCATATTATTTACATTTGAAAAATTTGTACCATCATACTCTTCGGTTTTATTTAATAAAGTTCCATCAGTTCCACCAAAAATAACTCCAGCAGTTAACGTTCCCGCACCTGCGTGGCCTTGTCTTTGTGGATTTACATTATTTCCTGTTGTCCATGCAGTACCATTATACTCTTCACTTGTATTATCGTTTGAAGGAGATGACCCATCATAACCTGCTGTTTTTACTGCAGCTGTTTGAATACCAAAACCTGCTCCCTGTCTTCTAGCGGTATTTGTGTTTCCACCTGCAGTCCATCCTGAACCATTAAATTCTTCTGTTAAATTTGATATTGCGGGTGCAGCTGTCATTCCTCCAAAACATGTAGCAGTATCTGCAGGAGCTGATCCAGCCCATCCTGCAAAATTATATCTACCTGTTCCCATAGCTGCTCCACTAGAAAAAGCTTCTGAAGAAATAATACTTTTAAAAGTATCACTATTTGTGTTGTACCAAATTTGACCTTCAGCAACTGAGTCACTAGGATCAGTTGTTACTGCCTGAATTGATCGTCCATGTATTTTTCTATATGTTGTCATAATTAAACACTCGTATTAAAATTTTCTATATTAACTGCTGTTGTTTCTCCAGTAAATTCTTCTGAACCATCTCTTTGTGTTGTGTTAGGTCCACCACCTGCTCTTAATCCTGCAGCTGCATTTGCTCCTGCAGTTTGTGTTCTACCTGCAGGGTTTGCTGCATTAGGTCTTGTAGTAAAACTTGTTCCGTCATACTCAAGTGTAGTGGTTACATAACCTGTTGTTGCACCTCCTACAACAACTCCATTTGTTTGTGTTCCCCAACCACCAATATAATCTCCAGTAGCTGTTATTAAACTTCCACCTGACGTCCAAGAAGAACCATTATATTCTTCTGTAGCCGATTGTTTAGTACCACCTGATACTTCACCTCCAGTAACTAAAGCTGCTGTTTCAATTCCAAAACCTGCTCCTTGGCCTCTTCCAGTAGATAAACTTCCGCCTGATGTCCAAGAAGTACCACCATATTCTTCTGTTTCAGCTCTTGCAGTAGGTGCGGGACTAAAACCTCCCATTGCAACTGCTGATGTTTCACCAGTTCCTGCTCCCATTAAATCACTTCTTCCTTGACTTAAAGAACCTCCTGCTGCCCATTCTCCATCATACTCTGCAGTATTAGTTGTATAAGGTGCTCCACCAAAAATAATTCCCTGTGTTTGTGATCCTGCATAAGCTGCGTAATCCCCTGTATAAGGACCTATAGCTGTGCCTGACGTAAAAGCTGAACCATTATATGTTTCAACTGCTGCTGGTTCTGCTCCTGGACTTTGGTGTCCTCCCAAAACTATCCCTGCAGTTTGTGTTCCTCCCATAGAAACATTTATTCTTCCTTGATTTAAACTTCCACCACTAGCCCATGCTGCAGCGGTTATTGTGTTTGTTGATACATTGTATTCTTCTGTTAATGCTGTAGCTCCTCCTGGACTTCCACCACAAGCAAGTGCAGCTGTTGCACTTCCAGCATTTGAACCACTGTTTCTTGCAGTTCCCATTGTTGCAGGTTCATTTGTCCAATTTGTTCCATCATAACTTTCTAAGCTACCTGGTGTACCATAAGATATTGCAGCTGTTTGAATACCAGCTCCAAAAGAAACAAGATCTCTAGTTGTATTTAAAGAGTTTACCGAAGTCCATGTAGATCCATTATACTCTTCGCAGTTTTTATTAAGAGGATTACTAGATCTAGCACCAGCAGCTAAAGCTGCAGTTTGTGTTCCGACTGTAGTTAAAAAAGATCTTCCGTCATTTAAATTACCTGGACTTGCTGTCCAAGAAGAACCATCATATTCGTTAGATGTAGCAGGGGTTGGTTGTCCTCCACACCCTAAACCTGCGGTCTGTGTCCCACATCCAGAACCTAGTTCTTGTCCTACTGGATAAGCTCCACCACCAGTCCAACTTGAACCATCGTATTCTTCTGATGCAGTTTGATTTCCTGTTGCTGAATATCCTGTAGAACCTAAAGCTGCTGTTTGTATTCCAAAACCTATCATTGATCTTCTAGCTGTTGACATGGCTCCACCAGTTGCCCAACCAGAACCATTGTATTCACCTGTTGTAGTTACAACTGTAGATCCTGGAGAACCTGCTCCTCCAAAAGATAAAGCCGATGTTTGACTACCAGCACCACCTTGTCCAAAAAGTTCTGCTAAATAAGTACTTGAAGAAGTAAAGGCTTTAACAACACTCAAACCTTTCAGACTACCTGAAGTAGAGTTATACCACATCTGACCTGTTTTAGGTTCACCAGGGTTAGAAGTCACTTTCGTAATCTTCTGCCCTACTAGATCTTTATAAGCAGCCATGTATCTCCTTAATTATTCTTTAAGAGCCAACCTTGTGTACCATCTACATAAACTAAAGTATTCGCTGCTCTTTCTGTTGATACTGTTAGAGGGTCCGTTGATCCTGCAATTTTTTCTGTTCCGTTTTGATCAATTGTTAATGCGTTAGTATCAAATGTTCCTGCATAGTCTATAAAGGAAACTTCATCTCCAATACTTCCTGCAGGTAAATCCATTTCAAATGCTCCACCAGTTGTGTTGATAAAATACCCTTCACCTGCTACTGCTGTGAATGTAGAAGTTTTAACTGCTTGCCAAGAAGTTCCACCTGACACGGTTGCAAAAGATAAAACTCCAGAACCATCTGTTTTTAAAAATTGATCTGCATCTCCATCATTTGTTGGTAATGTTAAAGTTACGTTTGAAGCTACAGTTGCTGGTGCTTGTAAAGCTACGTATTGTCCACCAGATGCATCTTGTAATCTTAAATCTCCTTGAGCAGCAATTGATAAATTATTACCATCCCAAGTTAAATTAGCAGAACCACCAAAGGAACCTGAATCATTAAATTGTACTTGTGTATCTGAACCACCCGGTAAACCACCTACAGTAACCTCTGCAATATCTGGGTTTGTACCATCATTAGCGGTTGCATAAATAATTTTCCAACCTTTATCTGTTGTTGCCCAAGTAACAGAATCACCTGAACCTGAAGCATATTTAAGTTGGACTGTGTAACTACCACTTGTGCTGTTTTTAATAAAATAAAAGTTTTCTACATCAATTGGAATAGTTACAATTTTGTTTCCTGAAATTGTTTGTGGAGATTCTGCCCCTAAAACTATGACTCTTGTTGCAAGAGTTGCACCTGTTGACCCGTCAGATACAGCTAAAGCTGTTGTATTAGCTCCAGCTCCTGCTGCATTTAAAGTTTGTACCTGATAGCCACCAGAAATCTGTTCAAAAATATTTAAATTAGTATTTGTTTTTGTTCCCCATGTACCGGCGTTCTCACCAGTTGCCATTAGTTCAACACCTAGAGGTGTGTAAGTTGAAGCCATAATTTTTTTCTCCTAAGCTACGTGCGTTACGTCTGTATACGATGTTTCATGCGTCACGTCAACATTGTTATAACTTGTATTTCCAGTAATATCAACATCTCCATATCCTAATGGAGCAACAATTCCTACCGCAGAAACAGCTTCTTGTCCAGTTAATCCTATGACATCTGCCGGTGAAATTGTCCCTACAGAAACCGTTGCAGAAACACCTGTTAAAGGCACACCTATTTCAGTAATAATTGCTCCTACAGAAGTTGTGGCTCCTACACCAGTCGGAGTAAATACTTGTGCATCACTTGTTGTTAAATCACCTACGGAAGTAGTTGCATCAACTCCAGTTAAATCAACACCTATTCCTATAGTTAAAGAACCAGTTGCTGTAGTTGCAACTAAACTTGCTAATCCTTGAACGTGATCAGCACCAGCATTAATACTTAATTGACCATCAGAAATAGTTGCTGCTTGACCTGTTGGTGTAATTGTAGGTGAAAGAATAATTGCACCCGTTCCTGTAAATGCACCAACAGAAGAGGTCATTGCTTGACCAGTTAATCCCATTACATCTGCAGGACTAATAGATCC
>Ga0163179_10002967_pt1 | contig 11643 bp, 10 predicted proteins | sample AtlANTMetagenome_FD_109643 | JGI IMG/M metagenome (GOLD analysis project Ga0163179, IMG submission 109643) | Marine eukaryotic phytoplankton communities from the Atlantic Ocean - Atlantic ANT 2 Metagenome | ecosystem: Environmental > Aquatic > Marine > Oceanic | place: North Atlantic Ocean... | reverse complement strand
TTGGATGCGTCTGCATCTCCATGCAGAACCAGTGCGTAACCATCACCTGTCATCAAACACCCCTCCAATCACTGATTGATGAATCCTCGCTTATTCCTCAAACGCTTCCCAATCGTCGTCATCAGGGTACTTGTACCACCATTGTCCGACTTCATCTTTCCACCATTCAACACCTTCTTCATCGACATGGTAATCGTCATCTTGGGTGTAATCCCATTCACCTTCTTCCGATTCATGTGTCTCTTCTTCGGTCTCAACTTCAGTAATGGCAGTGGGGCGTACACCGGCTCTGCGGTCAACCCGCTTGGATTTCTTCATCGAGACACTGTTGCCTTTTGTCGTCAATTCGTCTAGGCTACGGCCAGTAGGCAAATCTTCGAGATCTGGTTGAGTCTTGATTCTCTTCTTGGGCTTGCTCTCAAACTGTTCATCCCCAATATCCTCCGCATCTTCGTCTTCATCTTCGCGCATCGCCATTCTTAGGCCAACGAATGCGAGAATACCGAGAACAACACCTACGGCAATGATGAGAAGAACAAGGTTGGTTCCACCGTCTCCCTCGTCGCTGGTGCCTTGGGTGTTATCTTCATTATTGTCTGGTTCATCGATAACTTGAGCTGGTGTGAACACATATGGAACAATCCAGTGATCGTCCACACCGTCCCAACCGGTTGCAGTCAAGGCCACGTTGACTCGGACCGTCCCATTCTCGGGGATGACACCCTCTGCCCAAGCGGTTGGAGATACGGTCACAACCAGAGATTCTCCGGAGGCGATGGGGACTTCACTGGCTGACAAGTCATCTGTAAAGGAGGGTGCATTATTGCTGTAAACGAAATCGATTACAGCAAAAACTGTGACACTATTCGGATTCAGCAAACTACACTCCATGGAGTAGGTCTCGACATCGGCCATGGTTTGTGTGCTGTTGTCCAGAATTTGCCAATCTGCATTGCACGATACTTCTACGAACACCAATTCTGGGTTGTCATAGGTACAACTGTCATCATCGAGTTCTGCGTTGGCATCGTAATTGTTGGCTGTGGAATCTGTGCACCCTTCAATGGGCGGAGGATACAAGTCAATTCGAATTGTTCCTGGAGAAAGGGACATCCACCACGGCGTCATTGGAATGACATCAAGCCAACCACCAGTGACAAAATCAATCGGGATTGAACCAGCCCCAGTTCCATCGAATTGTGTTGAACCCGATTCTCCGAGTACTTCGGTTCCATTACCTAGTTGCCAATTGGCAGGAATATCTTCGATGTGAATTTGGTTCGATGTATCATCGGCGATTACTGTCATCAGCGCAGTGCCCGATCCTGCTGAATCCAACTGAATCGAAGGTGTGCTGGTCGAGAAGGTTGCAGTCATCGTCGAGACGATATCAGTACTCACTGCAGATGGTGAAACGGTTTGTGCCGCCATTCCATACGTGCCACCTGACCACGAGATTGTGACTTGGCCAACCCCTCCATGTGATTCCCATGACCCAATGAAATCAGCCCAGTCTGCCCAACTCTGTGATGCGATTCCAGTCAATCCTGTGGTCAGTGTATTGGTCCATATCGAATCGCCAAAATCAACCGTCACAGAGAGTTCCTCATCTGATAGAGGGACTCCTTCACTGGACAATTGTGCAGAGATGGAGAATGGGGCACCTGCATGCACGTGTACACCGTTGCGAACTCCATCATCATAGGTTCCATCTCCTGAGACATCCAGCGTGAGCATACTCTGTCGAACTGAATTGTTCACTGAAGAGATTGGGCCAACGGTGGAAACATTCCACCAAACATTGTCATCCTGATCCACAGCCACTGCGGCCGCCCAATGCTGCTCTCCATCGGTTAATCCCGAAATCAGCATTGAAGTCGTCGGATTGTCGCTGCTGATATTTGCATAAGGTGTCAATCCTGAGGCATTGGAAAAGTCACCGCTCTCGAAGTAAATTAGAGTGTAAGCCAAATCCGATGAAGGTGATGGTGTGAACGAGAGATTCAGTACACCACCGTTGTCATTGGGCACGTCTGCCAGTGCAACGATAGCCGCATCAGGTGGAGTCGTATCGTAAACTGGAGGGACATCTGGAACCAGTACTGAGACGATGTTTGAGAGATTTGAGTATACACCGCTGTTGTGGACTGAACGAACCGCATAATCCCACTCTTGATTGGTGACGCCATCCGTATCTTGATATCCGAATGCAATAGTATCAGCCAGTGGTTGGTTGATTGAAATTTGGCTTCCAGTCGCCGCTCTAAATATCTGATAACCAATCAAATCCTCTTGGCTGGTTGAGTTGGTCCACATCAAGGATACTTGGCTGTAATTGTAATCGAAAATTTGCAACACAGGTGGTTCGGGAATCTGAATATTGTCGGCCCCTTCTGTCCAGGCAATCGATACAGAATCCAGGGTCACGGTTCCGTTTCGCGTACAGGTCAGATTGACTGGGACATCGATCCCGCCTGTGCCCATCAACATGAAACCATTCAACACGTTCGACAGATTGCCATTGGTTGGATTGGTTTCGACCACGAATGTGGCAGTGTAGGACATATTGAGTGCAGATTGGGTGATGGTTCCCGCTCCCATACTACGAGCGACGGGAGACATTGTTCCCCATGGTGTGTCATAAGCATCGTAATTGACGGTGGTCGTAGTCAATTCTGAGTTGATGTTGGTAATCAGCAGGCCTTGATCAGATTCGCTTAGCGGACTGCTAGAACTGGCATATCCAGACATTTCCATCTCGATGATACTGTCACTTTCCAAGTCCCACTCAAGAGTGTGCCAGGCGCCAGCAAACAGACCAGGGGTGGCTTCACCTGCCGCGATAATCTGTTCAGAAAGGCCATCGTCATCCATGTCTACAAAGACCATCGCTCGAGGAGAGGTATGTGGATTAAACGAAGTTGAGGTAGATGTATTGACCCCGCCATTGGCATTGAATGCATACATCTCAACTGACCCGGTTTGTGTGCTATCTGAACCGTCAGGGGTCCCCTCTAAAGGACGGAAGAAATTGACTGCACCATCCCCATCATGATCGCCAACGGTGTAATTTTGTAATCCAACCAATGCGGAGGTTGTAGTTGACCAATCGGTCCCGTTCCACATGGCTGTACAGGCTGCAGTGGTGGTTGGCCCCATCAAATCATCAAATCCATCACCGTTCCAATCAAACACCTCAAAGGGCCCGGCTGAGCATTCAAATTCATCCATTGAGACCACCCAACTATTGGCAGAAAAATTCCACAAGGTGTTGTATGCGGTCATCATATCATTCTCTCCAACCAAGACCGAGAGGTTGGTACCATAGAATGTACCAATGTCGATGTTAACGAAGTTCTCAAGACCGGTCATTTGGTTACCTGAAGGAACGGTGGTTGTGATTGCAGTAGAATAACTGCCTCCGCTAAACGAGCGGAAACCGAGAGTTCCGTCCGCATCAATAGAAATCAAATCATCCTGAGAGTCGCCATCTAAATCGGCTAAAACAGCATCTTCGAACTTTTCGTTCATCGAAACATTGGTGGTGTAGGACCAACTGTTTCCAGACATGTGTTGACATAATTCATCCTCATCAATTGCCACAGCGAGAATGTCGGTGCTGCCATCTCCATCAGAATCACCCAGAATGAGCTCGTCGGCATCCAAACAGGTTGGAATCCAGTTGGCCACCAAACCCGTCCCATTCCACTTCATCCAACCAATGTGGGGTGAAGTGGTTCCGTTGGCTGCTGTGTGGTCTTGAACCAAGTAGATGGGGTCCTCAATTCCGTCACCATCCATATCTCCTACTTGGAGGTCAGCGACGGCGCCAATACCACTAAACTGAGCGCCCAAATCCGGTGCGAATTCAACTGTGATTTCAGAAGATGACATTTGTGCAGAAGTTGGCAATCGCCAACTTCCTGCGGTCAACCAAGTCTGATTTCCGTTGGCAGAGATGGTTGTTGAAGTGGCGCCATTTGAGAACTCCGTTTGTTCTCCAACCCCACCGTCGCCGTTGCTGCCAAGATGCCATTCGTATTGTCCATCGCTGTCCAAATCAACCGTGAGCGACCCTGGCGAAGGGTCATTGATGTCGTATGTGATGTGGAAAGAAGCGCCTCCAATCGTCGTGTTTCGTTGCAAAGTCAGGTTCACAGTAGAGGTGGATGTCGAGTCCGTTTGCAATGTCAAGCTGGTACTTCCATCGGCAAAGGTGTCAATCACACCGGATGCTGGATTTGCTGCAGCAAAGGGGATTGAAGCAAACAAACTGGAAACCATCAACAATGCAAGAATTACCGAGCGCGTAGCGCTCGATTGTTTCGAGTGCCGAGAGTGGGGCATGACGGTCGGACGTTAACCGAAGGTTAAGTCGCCTTCGGCGAAAGTCTTGGAAAAATATCAAATCGATTTGTTTCACCAAATCTGCGACAATCGAAAAGTAGGTGGTGTAACTGTCTTTTTTTGAAATCGATAAAGTTACCATCGGAACGATTAAAATAACCCGTCGACTGGTTGGAATTGGTCAGGTGGTGGCTTCGTGACAAGTTCAACTGGAGCAGGAAACAGCCGATTGATGATTCGGGTCGGTGATGTCGAAATTGATCTCACAGGCTCACAAAAGGATGTGGATGCTGAGATGATGAATATCCGTGAAGGAGAGGAATGGTCTACTGCTATCGCCAAAGTTCGAAGTGCACGGGAAACCGCCATCGCCGCTGCCGTTGAAGCCGCGAAGAAAAGCGGGATGCCTGAGCGTGGTTCTGCCTTCCGTTCATTGATTGAAAACAGTAGCTTGACCAAGAAGCCGGATCAAGTATTGGCCGCTATTCAATACCTCCGCGAGGTCGAAGGCCTTGATGACTCACCGCCCCGTGTGCTCAAGGAATTGTTTGACGACAGTGGATTGACATCCCCAGATAACCTCTCACTCTATCTCAATCGTCTTGTAGAGCGTGGATTCATTTCATGTCCACCTGGGAGTTCTGGAAAGAACCGATATGCAGTCCTCACACCTGAAGGGCGTGCTCACTTGGACCGGCGCTCGGGTGCTTGAGGGGTTACAATGGACGAGATTGGTCCCGATGCGGACCTCTCATTCCAATCATTCATTGGCCATGATTTCCGAGACATGGATTTGTCTGGTGTGAATTTTCGCCGTGCTATTTTGGACCGCTGTAATTTCCAGGGCTCAAATCTCTCTGGCGCTGATTTCCGTAAGGCATCCTTGGTTGGAGCGGATTTGATGAAGTGTGCATTGGATGGGGCAGATTTTCGTGGTGCAAAATTGACCAAGGCGAAGCTGAACCTCTCAAATTTTCAAGGAGCCAAGTTGGACAATGCGGATTTGCGTGGAGTACGTGGACGCTACGCCATTTGGCGAAGAGCCAATTGGTGGGATGCGAAATTGAACGATGATCTTCGTGAAGTTCTCAAGAAAAAGTGGCCCAAAGAGGACTGATTACTCTTCTTCTGGTAGTTTTAGAGATACATGCTCTCTGTATAATGCAGCTCGACCCTCTGGGATTAGGACAGTCAGTAAGGGAAGAGCGATACAAAATGCTCCACAGGCAAATTCGATGATGATACTTGTCCATCCGATTGTTGCTTCGAAACCATAATCTTCAGCTACAAGATGGATCCAAACGTTCTCAACAATGTTGGCAATGAAGAATATCGAACCAGCGGCCATACCAACTTTGACTCCGAGTGGATTTTTTCGAATTAGCATGATCCCTGCGACAATCAAACCGAGCCCCATCAGACTGTACAATATGGCAAACGTTACTGCCATACCCGTTTCCTTCAACATATCGAAAGTTCGTATTTCTTCATCACTAAGGCCGGCCTCATTCAGGGTTTGGTCATCAAGTAGATACACGCCGCCACTACCTAAAGCCAGAAAGCCGGCGAGAAGAGAACCAATAATCAGCATGATTCCAATGGCAGTTGGGATTGCATTATTCGGTCGAATTGGGATCTCTGGCATTACCAGTTCTTCTTCGACATCCATCATGACTGAGCCGATTTCTTCGTCCATGATATCGCCTCTGCTTTGACACTCCTTAATCCTCGGTGCATTTTCTCAATGCATCCGCAACATCATCGGGTACGTCTCGCTTTTCGAATGTCTGCATATCCACACAAACGGTTACCACGCGAGCTGTCCAGCATAGTATTTCATCTTGATTTCGAAACTGATATTTCCAGATGATAGAACTGTTACCCACAGATTCAATCCACAGTTTGCAATGAACGATATCCCCATAGCGAAGAGGAGCCAAATGATCTGAGGAAGTGTGAACGGCAGGGAACCCGAGATGCATCTGTTGAGTGATGACTGGATAAGCGATACCACAAATCTGTTCCCAAGATTCCTCAAAGAAGCGATGGGCCAAGTCGAAGTATTCGGGATAATACACCACCTGTGCCAAATCAATCATCGGGAAGTCAACTCGACGTTGAAGGATAATCGCCATGCCATTGGCTAACGCCTCCATACGAAGAAGATGGCGGACCCACCGCGATTCGAACACGGGTTTGAGGCTCCGCAAGCCCCAGTGATATCCAGGCTACACTATGGGTCCTGTGCGCGGCCCACCGGCCACTCTATCTTAATGAGAACGGTTCACACAGTGTTGGTGTAAATCCGTTTTCCAGTCAATGAATCCTGTTTCCAAACCAACTCTTTGCAATATCTTGGGATGAAAAAGCCAACCTTACGTGGCGTCAACCCATGGTTCTTCATTTTCAGGTCAATGGACAACCACGCAACAATTTGCGATGCTGTACACCCAGGGTTGACACTCACGAATTTGAGAATCTCTTCTCGCAAGCGCCGCAGCCGGGCTTCCTTCTGTGCTCCTTTGGCCATACTAATCATTAGTCGCTGGAGGTATATGAGGCAAGGTAGGGGGTCCCCCAGGGGCCCCATTCAACAATCAAATCAGTGGGAGGGTGATTTTCCAGCGTGGCTCGGCCAACTTCTTGGCGTTTGGACCCGTTCGGGGTTGCGGTGTCTTATGGGTCAAGGTGCCATGCATACCATGGACACTGAATTTGATTCTGGCTTCGACATAACGGTCTCGCTCAGCCATTTGAACCGCCTCATCATCCAACTCAAAACTGGCAAGATATTCTTGTTCGTTGTCGTCAAGTTCAACGAAAAGAGAAAGCATGTTGTCCTCTAAAGAAGCACGGGGTGAAAAGTCGTAGTCATCGGGATGATCCATCCAGACGTCCAAATCGACCACGACTTTGTCTCGGATTGAGACCTTCTTGATGTCGACAGAACTTACCATCAGGCTTGTCGAAGAGGCAGTAGTTCAAATCGCTTCCCATTGACCAGCATTGGATTAAACACCGACTTCGCTGATTCTAGGAACAAGAACTGTGAACTCTACGAACAACTCCCAATCATTACCTTGGTCAGGGTCAACATCGTCAATCGGTAGATCTGGGTCAGCCTCCTCAGCTTCAATAATCCACAACCAATCTCCTTCACCAAATCCTGCCCCTGATTGTTGATCCATCATTTGGAGAAGTTCTTCCAAAGAATCGGCGGTTAGGTTGTATGCATTTTCGGAGGTTGGATTCAGGTTTGTGTGTTCCATCGATGCTGAAGCATTCCGAGTGATGTTGGTTTGCTCGGTACGGATTGTGTGGCTCCAAGCATCTTCGCGAACATCCACAGTAAGAGAGAAATTATCCTGAGGAAGCATGATTGGAAGAATGTCCATCGCCAGTGTCAGAGTCGCATTGATTGACATGATTCGGCCCCAATCTCCAGGTTGGTGGGTGATGGTGTGGATCTCACCTTGAGCAAGGTAACCGTCCCAATCTTCGGTAAACGTCTTCTCTTCCCAAATGACTTGGTAAGTACGAGGTAGTACGGTCAAATTCCACAAACGGGTTGCAGATGCATCAGAATTGTCAGTAATGGTTACTGAGCCTGTGTAATTCCCACTCTTGTATGGTGTGAATTGGTGAGTTGCTCCCATCGCATCATTGTCATTGGTGGGGTCGCCATCATTGTCACTATCGACCTCCAAGTCAAGATCCCAAATCGTAGTCAGTTCGCCTCCTTCAGGGTCAGTTGAGCTTGATGCGTCAAGCACGACCATGTCGCCTGTTCGAATCGCCTTGGGCATGGAAAGAGAAATTTCTGGGAAGCCGTTGACAATCAACTGGGTAGTGGCCGTATCGTCCCCACCCAAGTCGTTAATCACCGTAACCGAGATTTCATACAACCCTGCTTCTGTAAAAATATGGCTGGTGTATCCCTGTATCGTTTCAGAACGCACCCCATCTCCAAAATTCCATTCGTAACTTGTAATCAAGGTACTTTCCGGTGTAGTTGAGGCCCGTGCATCGAAGTTTACAGATTCGCCCTCATTGATTGAAGCACGATCTGCTTCGACTCGGGCATTGGGCTCAGGTGGCCCTCCAAGTCCTGTACAGCCAGCCAGCATCGGTAACAGTAGACATGTGGTGAGGACCAATGCCAATGGCCGATCGAATCGGAGAGAAAACGTTCGTACCAAGGACATAACACAGGGGCCTCGCGTTATCCTTTAGAAGAGTGACGATTGATTGTTCTTTCATCGCTGATTTCCAGACAATTTTTTCGAATGCGGAATCTATGTGAGCGACAAGAGGGTTCAAGCAACGTCGCGAATCCATCGATACTCATGGCGACCGACCCACTCTCTGGATATCGAGTACTTGGGTTCGATTTGGAGACCACTGGATTCAATCCAAAGTCTCAGCGAATCGTTCAGTATGCTCTGGTCGGTTGCGAAGCAAATGGGAATGCCATACAAATCGATGAATTGGTGAATCCAAGGATGCGGATTCCACCTGAGACAACCAACGTTCACGGTATTCGTGATGAAGATGTTCGGAATGCGCCAGAATTCAAGCAATGTGTTGATGAAATTTCGACAATGATGGAAGGTGCTGTCATTGTTGGTCACAATATCGACCGCTTTGATTGGCCTTTCCTTCAAGCAGAGTTTCTTCGCGCAGGTCAACCTATGCCACAACCATTGGTCATCTTAGATACGCTAAAAATAGCCCGGAGATTGAAAATTCCACCTAGTCACAAGCTGGGGGTACTCTGTGAACGATTTGGAATATCCCTAGAGAATGCGCATACCGCAGGGGCAGATGCAGCAGCAACTTTGCTATTATTGCACAAAATGATGGAGGCAAATCCGCAATATTTCCGACGTCCAGTAGAGGATATTCCGGATTGGGCAGATGGTATCAAATCAGCTGACAAGTCAGCAGACAGACTGGGCCCTAATATCGAAGATTTAGAGCCGGTTTCTGGGAGTCACGGGTGGTTGAGAATGACTACGAGCGGATTGGTCATTGGTCGGGGAAGGAATCGTGGACGGACTGTGGCCGAGCTCGAAAAAATTGATGCGAAATATCTCAATTGGTTGCAGTCTCCTGCTGGGCCGCTCGATGAAAACGCTGTCACTGCTCTGCGAAACGAGCGGTTATAATCATGATTTTTTGATCGTAGCCTCGATCGTGTAGGGAATCATACCCAACATGACAAAAATTGAGCCGAACAAGCCAAGCCCATACAAAATTGTGCCCAGAGAAACATTGTCCGAATCAATGCTCGGCATCTCTAGAGATGGGGCACCTTCAGCCAACAGCCAAAGACCCGAGATTTCAATCATCCAAACGACAAACAACGTGAGAAACGCTTCAGCAAAGATTTTCATTCCCAGTTGCAAAGATGCTGACCAACCCAGAATTGGGATATCTGGGCCATCTTGAGCAATTTCACGTTCACGCAAGGATTGATTCACAGAACTTGCAATCATCTGAATCAATGCGATGGTTGCCATGCAAATACCCAGAAACACCATCACCAAATTGGCAATGGCACCATTGGTACCATCCATGCTCGATGAAAGGGAATCGCCTGCCCAAACCAGTGCTCCTGAAATCACCAACAATGGTAGTCCAATCATAAATGACTGAACGCCCATCAATAGGGCCTTGTGCCCCTTGAGCAAATCCTTTGCTTTGAATCCAGATTCCGTTGTATCCCAATCATCCTCGATACTTACCCTGTGCTCACTGGATTTACCATGATATTTTTTCTCAAAATATCTCTCCAGTTGTTCACCCTCGACTTGATCCGCTGAACTCATCTCTGGTCTGCGGACTGCAAAGCCACCAAAGCCACCATCCTCCGATTCGGATTGATCTACGATGTCGTCAAACCACTCTGAATCATCTGAATGCCCCGGATTTGAATGAGACGTGGAATCTCGTTTCGAGGCTGAGGGCCCTCGACGACGCTTGCCAGGTGGGCCGCCTTCCATGGTTGGCAAGAGGGGTGACGATTCTTGAATGCCACGATTGTTATTCGGTTTTTTCACGGGTCCTACCCTCTAGTAGGGGGGACCAAGGTAGAACATCACACCAATCACCAAGTTTCCAAGTTTCTCCATCCAAGCGCACCCCTCCGAGGAATACTGGACCCGTATGACCAGCCTCTACCAGAGCCTTCAGTTGCGACAATGCTTGTCCGGCAAAAACTGCCCCAGCGCGCTGTCCGGTCGATGCAAGTTCGCCTTCCTCATTGATTGGAGCCATCCTTTCAACCAAGCAAATCCCATTTTCAATCTCCACCTTCTCAAACACTGCTACCATGTCTCTGAAAATTCCACTGGGCTTCAACTGGCCTTGGGTTTGGGCCCACAACCATGCGGGGCACCAGGCCTTCCATTCACAGAAACCACAAGCTTGCTCTTCTGGAATCGCCTCCATTGGTGTACTGGTGAGTTTGCTCGCTTCCCACGCTTCAAAGGCCTCAGGAAGAACACTAGGGCCCTCTGCTTCGAACACGACTGATCCATTGGAGTACCAACCTTCAGCACGTACAGGAGGATGGTCGGGATTGTTTTCACACAATATGTCACGATAAAACCGAAGCTGACGACTGACTGTATCGTACAATTCTCCATCTGGAGGTTTTCCAGTTTTCAAATCAGCAACGATCCAACCCACGACATTGCCGTCTTCGTCTAAATCAGAGACGAGAAGGTCAAGACGGCCCATGAGACGACCACAGGAGGTACGCAAGGTTCCTTCAGCAGCGAGGACCATCTTTTGGATGGCCCGCCAAGTATCAATGGTCACTTCGCTCAACTTCATTTTCTCAATTTGCGCTTTTGCAAAGAGAATGTTCAGTGAGCCAATCAGGAGTTTTCTAGCACGAGGAAATTCTTCTTGTTTCCAGCGAGGATGGCGAGGCGTCTTGAGGAAGTTCTCTTTCTCTTGTTCCCATTGCTTTTCGAGAATTGCATTCGCGGTGGGTGGAAGCCATTCAACTTCGTCGCCATCCCTAGATGACAAATCGATATTGCAGAGGTCTTCAACACTGTTGTGCACCGCGGTACCAATGGCACTCGCCATGCCTGCCTTTCGTGGCAAACGTTGCCGTGAGAGCCAGAATTTACGAGGGCATGAGGAGAAATTGTTCCAAGAGGATGGGGACAACTGGTGCCCTCTCTCATCATATGACCACTGTTTCATCGTCATGTGTTCTGCCCCCCTGAAGCCTCGGGCGGTCCAGCCCTATTCGGCCCAAGCATTAACACCACCGATGAG
>Ga0163179_10002962_pt1 | contig 11649 bp, 6 predicted proteins | sample AtlANTMetagenome_FD_109643 | JGI IMG/M metagenome (GOLD analysis project Ga0163179, IMG submission 109643) | Marine eukaryotic phytoplankton communities from the Atlantic Ocean - Atlantic ANT 2 Metagenome | ecosystem: Environmental > Aquatic > Marine > Oceanic | place: North Atlantic Ocean... | reverse complement strand
TGTTTGATATTGCAGGAACTGCTCTTGCCTATGCTGCACCCATGCAGGGAGAAACCGCCGGTATGAGCCCTGCCGAGCGTCTTGCTATGGCTGTTACACAAACAAAGCTACTGCCGACTATTGGTGCACGGGCTCAACAGCAGCTTGATACTAAAAAGGCCGCTACAGCCGCAGAACAGAAAATGAAGCTTGGCGCATTGGGTGCGGCTGAAGCCGATGTAACCGCGCAAGCTAAAGCCAAGGCTGAAGCCGCGCTTGCAAAACAAAAAGCCGAAGCGACCGCCGTAGAGAACGCTTTAAACAGATCAGCAGATGTTTCTAAAATACTTTTACAGGGCTCTGTAGACATGGAAAATGCCGCGACTAAGGAGAACTGGAGAGCCGCGGCAGCAGACACTACAAGGTTGGCTCAAAAAGATGCTGCTGCGTTACTGGCGTCAAATAATTTAGCGGCTATGGAAAGAGGCAAACAATTACAAAAAGAAATAGATGTTTCTAAAATGCTTTTGGATAGCGAGCTTACTTTGGACCGGTTAGGTGTTGAGGATGCTTATAAGCTTAATCAACAACAAATTGGGCACGGCTACGCTATGACCTTGCAAGAGGCTAATCTAAAAGTCACTAGAGCAAGAGATGCCAACACGACAGCTTTGAAACTAGCGGACCAAGAGCTTAAAGAAGCTGAAATGTTGCAAACAGCTAATAGAGATGCCTCAGTTGCTAGAATTGCTCAGCGAAAGCAGGCTCTTGAAGAAGAGAAACTTGAATTAGATAAAGCAGCTAGAGGTCTTGAGACATTTGGCAAGACCGGTAAAAACAAAGCCCAGTCTATTTTGGCTAACCCCAAGCTTCTTGAAGGCTATGCTAAAGATACCTTGGATGAAACTCAAACAACACAAGTCAGTAACGCCATTGACTTGCTTTCTACGAAAGAAACTTTACCCGGACCGGATGGGACTACTATTAAAACTGGCGGCAGCATACCAGAAGCCGCGAGACTTGCGGTCATTGAAAGGTCTAAATTACCAAAGCCGAACGATAAAACACGCCTCATGCCAAGAGATGTAGAAAGAATAACCGCAGAACCTTTAGAGTTTGGTGAAGCCGTAAATACATTAATGACGTCTGTTCCAGACGTTAGCGTTGCTTTTGGATCTGACGCCGTTGCAAGAAACGTGTTGAACGTCGCGACAGAGGCTTTATCCTTTGGTTTCGCTAAAGCTCCTTACGAAGCAACAGAAAAAGCTGTTAGCGCGGTGAATCAGCTTAATTTAAACACTCTAACTCATTTTCAAAAGGTCTTGGAGCTTAGAGATAGCGTTGCTTTGATGAATAAATTAGAAAAACAAACAGCTAATCCAAAAGAGTTTCTTACCGGTGACACTAGAGCTAAAAGCAAGACTAAAACTGTTCTTGATACGATTGATGAGGCCGTGGCTATCCTTGATTTACAAATCGAGAACGCTACTGACGTTCAAGAAGCTAACAAGCACAAGTTAGCTAAACAACGTACTTTTCAGTTACGAGCCGGTTTTGAAGCTATAGAAAGAGCTTACGAAAAAATAGGTTCCGGCGGAACCGCTATAACAAGTGAGATAGAGGCTGAACAAGACAGCATCCTTAAAAATATCATTGGGAAAAAGAAAGAGGGCGCAGAATAATGGCTGACTTAACCGCAGCAGACGACCTAGCTCTTGGACCGCCCTACGTCGTAGGGGCAAACAGGACCGAGGATACAGCCCCCGCGCCAGAGGTTACTGTGCCAGAAGACGAGCCTTTTGTTAGGTTTTCCAAAGATGAAATAGACCTGTTCTATGAAAAATTTGGAGACATAGAATTAAAGGACGCTGACGGCAACGTCTATGCAGAAGGGCCTGATGCCAATTTAGCCAGTTCATTAGTTCGTCAGTTCTCCAGAGAAAACCCGGAGTTGTTTCCCGGCGGCTATGAAGGACTGGTTAAGTCGCAAACATCTCAAGATTTTAAATCGCATCCTTTATGGTCCGCGCTTCACGGTCCTTTTGAAAAGTTGCAGAAAAAACCTATATCAGATGTAGATCTTATCAATTTTTTCGCTCGTAATGAAGATGGAGAAAAATTTGAAGAGGGCACCTTTTTTGGCGGCATGAAACGCGAAATACTGCCTTCCGTGTTTTCAATGTCTGGTGCGGTCGCGGCTGGAAAAACAGCCTCAAGACTTACCGCACCTATTCCCGCAACCACGCTTCCTACGGCTGCTATTAAATTCGGCGTTCCTTTAGGTGCCGCAGTAATAGGAGGTCTTACAGGATATAAGGTAGGTGAAGAGGGTACAGACCTTCTTATGGGGGAAGAAGGGCCAATCAGCCCCGGAACTCGCATTCAGTACGAGATGGGAAAGACCGCGGCCAGCGGACTAGGATGGTTACCTACGCCTTATCTAATAAGTTCTAAAGTGAACCTTGGTGGCGCAGAATACCTAACAAACCTAGCTAAACGTCGCGCAGAGCTAATGGGGACAAAGGTTGATGATGTATCTTTTGTAAAACCTAAGTCTAAATTTGGCTTTAGATTACAGGACACTACGGTAGTACCGTATCTTAAAAGCACCAAGTATGTTCAGGATCAAGGCCCTCGCGCTGCGCGTATGGTTCGTTTTGCAGAAACCATGCTATCCACCACCGGTAAAGCTGCAAAGGTCGCGCCCATACCTTTAGCTATTGGGGAGGTTGCAGCAACCGCCGGGTCTACTTTAGGCACCGGTGTAGCCGAGTCTCAGTATCCGGGAGAAGCCCTACCTAGGATAGGTTTTGAGTTATTATTTGGTACTCCTTTTGGTTTAGCTGGCGCGGGATCAGAAAAGTTAGTTGCCGCTACAAGCGCGGCGGCGGAGGGGTTTAAAAATTACGGCGGAATTAAAGGCATCCTTAAAGCTTTTTCTGTTTCAAGGCAGAATAAGGGCGCTCAACGCATTGTAGAAATTTTAGAAGGTCAAGGCTACACCTCAGAAGATATTGCAGAAATAGCAAGAAAGCTGGGATCTGACGATATCGACAATATGCTGGTGGATGAGGCGGGCAACAAAATATCTTTGACGGCAGGAACCAAATCTGGCGACCCTATAATGATGGCTATAGAGGCGTCTATTGCTCAAAGCAGCCCTACTTTGGGCAGGGCCAGAGATACCGCATCCGAAGAAACTTCTAACATGATTAGGAATCAGATTAACGCTTTGATCTTGGCGGCTAAAGGCGGAGATCAAGCTCTTAATCAAGGTGCCTTACAAGAAATCGCACGTATAACTCAGTCTGTCTTTGAGCGTGGTATGGTTGAAAGACTGGGCAAAGCTACTGATAATGTGCTGGCGGCTACGCGACGTGTTAAAGGCGACGACATTGATAACGCTACTTTAGGTAGGCAGCTTTTTAATATTGTAGACACACAAATGGAGCTCGCACGTAAACAGGAAAAAGCTCTTTGGCAAAATGTACCTAACATTGAAATAACTACGTTCCGCAACGCTGATGGAGACGACATAGACGTTCCTAATTTTATCTCAGCTTGGGACAATTCTGTGCCTCGTACAAAAGAAGCTAAAGATGAAGTAGACAACTTGTTATCTCCTCTTGCAAAGTTTGTGGAACGTAAGCGAGAAGAATTAAACTTGGCTGGGGACCCTATGCCTGAACTGGACATGGGTTTTCAACGTCGGTTAACAGAACTAAACGAAAGAACTCAGGGTCTTTCTGTTGAAGCCAAAGCCCGAGAAATAAAAGCAGAACAGGATAGTCTCATACGGGTGGACGCAGGCAGCCCGCAAGGGGATTATTTCCAGTATTTACAACGGATGATGGACGATCCTGCGGGAGAGGTGACGCCTCTTACCTTAGTGGAAGTTCAAGAGATGAGACAAAAAGCCTTATCTCTTGGTCGTCGTCTTAGAAGCAGCGGAGATGATAACGAAGCCAGAATAGCTTACGCCTTTGCTGAAGGTCTGTTAGATGATTTAAACGCTTTAGAAGCTGTTGCGGATGCTTCGTATCAGACAGCTAGGTCTTACTCTAGGGCTCTAAACGACACCTTTACCAGAACTTTTTCTGGCGATATTTTAGGAACGGCAAAAACCGGTGAGGCCCGCATAGCGCCCGAGTTACTTGCAAAAAGAGTTTTGGCGGGTGGGGTTGATCCAACATTGCTTCGGGTAAATCAATTAAAGAACATAGCTACGTTCATGCGTACAGAAGGCGTTCCCGGTTCAACTCCAGAAGATACACTAAACACTGTTTCCGGCAGCATTGAAGACATGCTTCGTAATGTTCGCGCAGAAGTTTATAGAGAAGTACGAGACCCGGAAACCGGTGATATAACTCCGCGTGTAGATGAAACAGCCTTACGAGGCTGGCTGGAAAAAAACAAGGAGTTGTTAGGTGATGATGGTTTTGCAGCCTTGCGTAGGGACTTAGAGGACAGCGAAAAAGCTGAAGTTATTCTAAGGCAGACCCAGCTAAAAAACAAAAAAAGAACGCAGCGTCTTAATAATATGAAGGTGCTTCAAAACATCTTACCGCAAGTAACGGAAAGCCCTATACATGCCGTTGGCGATGCCATAACAGGAAAAGCCCCTGTACGTGATTTAAATAGATTACTTAAAATGGCAGATAATAAAAACCTTTCGGAGTCTCAGAGAGCGGCGGCTAAAGATGGCATTAAAGCTTCCATTCTTGAGTACGCTCACGTCAAATCAGGAATAAGTGGCGGCGGCGGAGACGCTCGTACCATGTATAGAACTTTATTCACTGGAATGGAGGGGTCTCCTTCCAACATGTCTCCCGTAGATTACATGAAAAGCAAGGACTTGATTACTGACAGTGAAGCTAAGACTATGGAAACATTTCTTACTGAGCTTGCTAGAGTAGAGACGGCGGCTGTTAACGGTAATCTTGTAGATATTGCTAAAGAAATGGGACCAATGGTTGACTTCTATGTATCTATTGCCGGTTCTGCGGCGGGTACAAGAGCGTATAATATGATGGTTGGAGGCTCTGGACCGGGTGCTATTACCGCCGCTTCTCGCGGACAAGAGTTTTTGCGTCAAGTGTTTTCAAAAGTCCCTGAGTCTTTAAAGATGGATGTTATGGGTGAGCTTATGACTAACCCAAAACTTTTAGCGGACCTGCTTAGAAAAACTTCAACGCAACGCGAAAGAACAGGCTTGTTGTCTAGTATAAAAGAACAGTTTCAAGAGCTTGGCTTTATACGGCCTGTTCGCAGAGAGCTTGGCTCCTCGTTCCGTGAAGTTGATGATGAAATAGATCAGCAAATCACTGAACAAGAGCTCTCCTCTCCCCCTGTAGAAGAACCAGTTCCGGCACCAGTGCTCGACACTCCCACCACGAGTGCTGTGCCGGTTAGCCCTATGAGGTCGCTTGCGCCGCCTCCAATGTCACCAGTTGCTATGGCTCCACCGCCCGCGGCCAGCGGACAAGTGGACAGACGTAGGTTTGCTGCAATGTTTCCAGAAGACCGCGCCCTGATAGAAGGTATAGGGAGCTTGATGGGTTAATTATGCAAACAGTCTATCGACACATGGAAGCAGCGGACATTCCTGTAATGATAGAGCTAGGCGCGGAAATGCACGGGGAGTCAGCGTTTAGTCGGTTAGACTATGATAAAGAGAAGTGTTTTGATTTAGGAATTAGATATCTTTCAAACCCAGAGAAGTACTTTAGTTACTGTGCGTATGAAGGTGATGAGTTAGTAGGAATGTTTATGGGATACCTGTCTCCATATTATTTTGGAAACGATCTTCTCGCAAATGACATTCTCTGGTATGTTAAGAAGGAACGAAGAGGATCTATGATGGGACTACGTTTGTTAAAAGCCTTCCGTGTTTGGGCAAAAGAACGTGGTGCAAGTGAAGTTTGCATAGGAGTTTCTACTGCGGTGGACGTTGATAGAACCCATGAACTACTATCGCGAATGGGCTTTAAGCATGTTGGCGGTACTTTTAAAGAGGCACTTACGTAATGTTAAAATTTGATAAACTGACGTTAGAACCCCAGTGGATAGATACTAACATTTGTTTTTGCGGCGGTGGTAGTGATGACGGCGCGGGCAGCGACACTGTAGATCGTAGTAATCCCAATGAAATGGCGGCTCGTGAAGCCGCGGCTGCAAGGTCTGGTACGGTAACTAGCGGTGACGGAAGCACTGTAACTTCCATAAATGCTGACGGATCAAGAAGTGCTGTAACGTCAGGTAGTGATTTTGAACAGGCAATGGCTCAAGAGTCTTTTAGACAAAGTGATCCACGAGCCAGTGCGGAACCGTCTAATTTTCAGGCCGCCCGTATGGAAGGGTTAATGAACTCTGAACAGATGGCCTTGGAACGCGCAGCACGGGCCGGTAAGTTAGCTAGTGCTACAGCGGCACCTGTCGCTGCGGCACCTGTTGCCGCACCGCAACAACTGCAAGGTCCTCCTAGATCTGTTGTTGCTCGTGATGGATTAACTTTTCAACAACAATTAGATTATCCCGGAACAGCTTTTGATGTAGTTGGTCCTGCAAGACAGTATATGGGGTCAGGTGTTACACCTGAAATGGTTAAAGCAGATTTAAGTCAGGACGTTCAAGATTTATACGGTCGTCAAGCGGCTCTTGCAAACACCGGTATAAGCAGCTTGGCTCCATCAACGTCTGAAGAAAAAAGTCTGGTAGACACTCTGTTAGGCAACATAGAGCCGGGGTCGCTCAAAGCTGATCCCAACTATGACTATCAAGCTCCAAAAGAAGATTTCTATGCTGACGCATATCAGGACATGTACGGGCAAACTGCACCCGGTACAAATTTTTATAGTATAGGGTCGGCAATAGGTAATAGCACGATACCAACTCTAGGAAGAGCCGTTTTTGGTGGCGAGGCCCCGCGTAGTGGAGCCGATGAAGCTGCGTTTCAAGCAGGACAAATGTTTAACCTTGCCAGTAGAGGAATGACAAGAGAACAGGAAAGCGATTTGTATAGCGGTAAAACAGATATGTTTGACGCTGAAACAGGAAAGTTTTCCGACGTACCCGTTGGTACAAGAGGCGGCACCTTAGATACTAACTTTCTAGGGCTACCCGTATATTCCGGTATGCCCGATCCTTACTACAAGGGCGGACCGTTTGAAAACCTAGTAAACCCTAGCCAAGAAATGCAGGGTGGGGCTTCAGACGGCATGAGTAGCGCGGTAAACCCGCCTCTTATGGGTCCTATTCAACGTCCCCCGATTCCCGGTCAACCGCCCGCGGACGGCGGAGATTTTAACGACTATGGAAGGCTTAGTGACGGGCGTTACGTTATCCCTACAGAATATGCCTATAACCAAAACCCTACTATATTACCAAATCCTTTTTTAAGAACAGGTCAGGGTCTTGGTAGTCTATTCTACCGGAATGTTTAAACCAGCCACGCCCTAACCTCTTCGCCAAGCACCTTACCGGCAAGATCAATCTTACCGCGCAATGCTTTCAGTATCTTCTCATCAATCGTCTTTGGCGAGACTAGGTCAATATATGTGACCTTCTGGTCCTGACCGATGCGATGCGCCCTGTCCTCAGACTGCAACCTGATCTCCAGATCGTAGCTGTTACTAAAGTATATAACAGTGTTAGCCGCCGTCAGCGTGATACCATAGCCGCCCGTGCGGGGCTGCCCCACAAAGAAGCGCAACGGGCTGTTCTTATCTTGGAACGTATCTACAATATCTTGCCGCTCATCTTGAGCCGTCTCTCCGTAATAGGTTGCGACCGCTTCGGGCCCAAAGCGGTCGCGCAGGGCATAAGCTATCTGTTGGATGTCGTGTGTATACGTCGCCCAAATGATCGCTTTTCCCTGTAACTCTTCAGCTACATCAATTAATTCCTTATACCGGTTGCTCGCCAGCGTGACTAACTCGCCCTCGTCGGACTGCAAGTGACCGCAGCATATCTGTTGTAGCCTCATAATTTGTGTTAAAACACTAGATGTAGTGGCAAGCTCGCCGCTATCCAGCTTGGCAAGCGCCAGCTTCTTCATCTGAATGTATGCTTTTTCCTGTTCTGTAGTCAGCGGTACGTCGCGGCGTACATACATTTTGTCCGGCAGATCAAGGCAATGTTCTTTCAGAACTCTATTACTAAACCGGTCCAGCTTCAGATTGAGCTCGTCCAGCCGCCGATAGCCCGATATCTCTTGAAAACTTCTGGCCCCCATTGTGCGCTTTTGTACAATGGCGTAGCGGTTCTGAAATGCATAGTAACTGTTGAAGCCAAGCGCCTCAGACGACAGGAACGAACACTGACTGAACAAGTCCATAGGGGACTTGGTAACAGGAGAGCCGGTTAGGATACGTTTGTACTTAGCGTCCTTTGCCAGCATCATCACGTTCTTGGTGCGCGTAGCCTTACGGTTCTTGATCGTCGTGCTTTCGTCTACTACCACCATATTAGCAGGGTTCTTAGCCAAAAAGGCATACGCGGCCTTCGTACCACGCGGCGTGGACAACGCCTCTACGTTCATTACAAATATCTTCAGCCCGTCAAACGGCTGATACACAATCTCTTTCATCTCTTCTTGGAATTTTTTAGAAGTGGACGGCGTCCAGCGCACAACCAGCCGCTCTATCCGGTCAGGTAGGTGTGTAGGTATTTCACCCTTTACCCAGTTGTCATAGACGCCCTTTGGTGCAATGATAAGGACCGCTCCAAGTTCCTTGGCTTCATACAACATACCCATTGTATCAATAGCCACCTTGGACTTGCCTGTTCCCATCTCCATGAACAGCGCATAGAACTCCGCGGACCACGAGTCTTCAAGCGCCTTACGCTGATGGTCAAACGGCTCAGTCTTAAATTTGTATTTTCCCATAATTTTCTCCCTTGACATTGAGAGTATATAAGCATATATAGGTATTTGTCAAGGCCCTAACGGTGCCTTTAACAACGAACGGAGAACCACGATATGGGTGATATCTTTGACCAGATGGAAGAAGACTTTGAAGCAAGTCTTACCACTGGTGTAGAAAAGCTAGACCAAGATGGTCTAAAGACAGTGGCCGAACTGGCCCGCAAAATCCGTGATGAAGAAGAGTATATAGCGTGTCTTGAGAATGATCTCAAGAAGGCTAAAAAAGGCTTGCAAAAGCTCACGGATGAAGACCTACCGACCATGCTTCAAGAGATAGGTTTGTCTTCAATGAAGTTGGATGACGGCTCAGAAGTTGTTGTCAAACCCACCTACGGTGCATCAATCACCAAAGGTGAACACGGCACGGTGGATAATCGTCCTGCGGCCTACGAATGGTTACGGGAGAATGGGTATGACGACATCATTAAAAATACCGTTGCGTGTACGTTTGGCCGAGGGGAGGACGAACAAGCGTCAGCCTTCAAAGCCTTTGCGGAAAAAGAGGGCTACATTGCGGAACAAGACACGGGTATCCATCACTCGACGCTTCGTGCCTTTGTCAAGGAACGTGTTGAGAATGGTGACGACTTCCCAATGGAGTTATTCGGAGCCTATGTCGGACAACGAGCAGTTATTAAGAGAGGTAAATAAAATGGCTGACAAAAAGAACGAAGTAGCTGAAAAGAAATCAGCAGAAATAATCGCATTTGACCCAACAATGTTTGAAGACGATGCTGGTATGGGTATGGAGAATATGGGGCAAGAAGATCTTGCGCTACCGTTCCTCAAAATCCTGTCCGGACTTGATCCTCTTCTGGACACACATGAGACAGCCCGCAAGGGTGACATATACAATACCGTCTCAGGAGCCGTTTATAGCGGCAAGGAGGGCCTCAAGGTCATTCCGTGTGCATATCAGCGTCGGTTCATCCAATGGGCTCCTAGAGGCACTGGAACGGGCGGCCCGACAGCTATCTATGCTCCGGGCGAGTCGATCCCAAAGACTGAGCGTTCTGCTGAAGATAACAAAGAGTATGTGCAGGACGGATCAGGTGAGTATATCGAAGAAACTCATCAGCACTTTGTGATCGTTACCCATGAGGATGGATCGTCTGAAACAGCGTTGATTGCGATGAAGTCTACGCAGTTAAAGAAAAGCCGTAAGTGGAACAGCATGATTTCTTCACGGGTCATGCAGGGCAAGAACGGCCCGTTCACACCACCACGGTTCAGCCATGTCTACAACATCAAGACTGTGTCAGAAGAAAACAGCAAAGGAAGCTGGCACGGTTGGGAAATGAGCCTTGAAGGGCCGGTACAAGACGCCGGTGTATACGGACAGGCTAAGACGTTTGCCCAAAGCGTTACAACCGGAGATGTAGTTGTAAAGCATCAGGACGAAGCGGCAGCAACCTCGTCAAACGACGACTCTGACGTACCGTTCTAACCAGTTGGGGTGGTGAGACGGGGGAGGCTCCTGTCGTCTTGCCGCCCCATCCTTTTTGGGGGCAACTATGTCTGTAGAAAAGTTTCAACACATATTCCGCGGCCTTGATGCGGCGTATGGCACCTACAAGGTGGAGAAAACCCAAGCGAATGGGAAGAACTCCGGTAGGGCTGCCATCTTACGCGAACCACGGACCACGGAACTATGGGAAGGCCACCTTTCGGGAAAAGGCGCGGCCATTGGTATCATTCCAATTAACGAGCAAGACCAGTGCGTCTGGGGCTGTATCGACGTTGATCAGTACCCGTTAGACCACAAGCTGCTCATACAAAAGATCAGGAAGCTCAAGCTTCCGTTGGTAGTGACTCGCTCAAAGTCTGGCGGAGCACACTGCTTTCTGTTCACTACAGAGTGGATAGATGCCAAGGATATGCAGTCTACGCTGCAACAGCTATCGGCTGCGCTGGGTTACGGCGGCAGCGAAATCTTTCCAAAACAGGTCAAGCTGCACCTAGACCGCGGCGATGTAGGTAACTTTTTAAACTTACCCTACTTTGATGCTGAAGACGGCCTGCGCTACGGCTTTGATGACAAGGGCGTCAGTATCACGCTGGAAGACTTTATAGCTCAGTATGAGAAGTACAAGCAGACGCCCGAAGAGGTGATGAAGCTACAACTGTCTGACAGTGACAAAAGCGCAATCGTCATGCGCGACGGACCGCCTTGTCTACAGCATCTGTGTAAAGAGCTAATCAGCGAGGGTGGCCGCAACAACGGCCTGTTTAATATAGGTGTGTATCTGCGTAAGGCGTTCCCCGACTCTTGGGAGACAGAGATACTAAAGTACAACAACGAGTTCCTGTCACCGCCCCTGCCGCTCAGTGAGATCAACATCATAGCCAAGCAGCTTGATAAGAAGGAGTATGCCTACAGATGTAGCGACGCACCAATTGTCTCGCACTGTAACAAAGAGCTCTGCATGACCAGAAAGCACGGGATAGGTGCCGCGGCTCAAGGAGCTATTGTTGCAAACCTCAGAAAGTACAACTCCGACCCGCCGGTCTGGTTCATGGATGTAAACGGCGAGCCGCTTGAGCTAGACACAGAGGCCCTGTTGTCCCAGCCCGCGTTTCAAAAAGCCTGTATGGAGCAACTTAGCTTCATGCCGCGCACTGTTAGCAAGGTGGTGTGGGAGAGCCGTATCTCTGCGATGATGACAGAGATGAGGGACAACGAGTCCGCTATCATGGAGGTGTCAGAGGATGCCAGTACGAGCGGGCAGTTCTATGATTACTTA
>Ga0163179_10002961_pt1 | contig 11652 bp, 14 predicted proteins | sample AtlANTMetagenome_FD_109643 | JGI IMG/M metagenome (GOLD analysis project Ga0163179, IMG submission 109643) | Marine eukaryotic phytoplankton communities from the Atlantic Ocean - Atlantic ANT 2 Metagenome | ecosystem: Environmental > Aquatic > Marine > Oceanic | place: North Atlantic Ocean... | reverse complement strand
TGGTTACAAGCATTAAACGTTGACACAAGTGAAGAAAAACTTCTTAAACTTAATATGTCAATGATTGATGATGTAGCAAAAACTATTTCAACATTTATGGATGACTATAAAGCAATGGCGGAAGAAGACCGTCCTAAGGTATTGTTTGTAGTTGACTCATTAGGTATGTTGTTAACCCCTACTGACATCGATCAGTTTAACAAAGGAGATATGAAAGGTGATATGGGTCGTAAGCCTAAGCAGCTGACCGCACTTGTTCGTAACACAGTTAATATGATTGGTACACATAATGTAGGACTAGTATGTACTAACCATACTTATGCATCACAAGATATGTTTGATCCAGACGACAAGATCAGTGGTGGACAAGGCTTTATCTATGCATCAAGTATTGTTGTTGCAATGAAAAAATTAAAACTAAAAGAAGATGAAGCAGGCAATAAAATTAGCGAAGTACGTGGTATTCGTGCAGGTTGTAAAGTAATGAAAACACGTTACAGTAAACCGTTCGAAGGCGTACAAGTTAAAATTCCATATGAAACAGGTATGAATCCATATAGCGGTCTTGTTGAACTTTTTGAAAAGAAAGGTTTAATTGAAAAATCTGGTAACAGGCTAAAGTATATAGACGTAAAAGGTGAAGAACATCTTGAATATAGAAAAAACTGGACTGGTGAAAAGTTAGACTTGGTTATGTCAGAATTCAATGAAAAATCTTCCTCGGAGGTAAATACCGCGGAAGTTGAAGATACTGAAAATGCAACCGAGGAGCTTAATGGAAATGGATGAAACACATATTGTCGAAGTTTGGACAATGTTCAAGGAATATTTAGATAAAAAATCAATACATGCTGCCGCTGAAAGGTATGTTGATCTACTTGCTGACATGGGCGTAGATGATCATACTTTTAACGAAATACTTGGTTCTGATAATGAACTTGATGATGCAATATACTATTATCTAGATATGGATAAGGTTGATGAAGACGATAGCGAAGATATGTATGACGAATAATGTTACAAGTGTTGAAAACTAAAAGTAATGGTGTACATACATTTAGGTTAGGTAACGTACTTAGAAAAGTTTATTTTGGAGACTATGAAAAACATTTTTATACTAAAAACCTACAACAACATATTAATATTATGAGCGAAGTAATGCCAGGATATATTTTACAACACGGAAGTTTTAATAAAAATGCATACTTTGTTGACTCTAAATTTTTCACAGGCAAAGCTCTTACCGACACTTTAAAACCTAGTCCTTCAGGATTGTATTTCACCGAAGACTTTATAAAAAGATTCCGGAATTTTTGTATTCAATCTGCTAGAAAAACCTATCCTTATTCACATGGAGATTGGACACCGGCTAATGTTATAGAACACAACGGTGAATGGGTTTTAATTGATTGGGATTGGGTCGGTCAACGATCAATATTAGAAACTACAAAAATTATAAATCAAAGATTGCAGCAAGTATTTGGCGATGTTGATATAGTAACAAAAAAAGACATATATCATTAATGGAGAAATATTAATATGCAATTACTTCAAGCTAAAGAACGTAAAGATCGATATACATATAAATTAGATGATAGAATTCGAAAAATTTGGTATGGCCCGACACCATCTTTGCATTTTAAAGTAGACAGCTTACAAGAATATATTGATATAATGAATAAAATTATGCCAGGATATATTTTAGATTATGGTGAAACTACAGACGGTGCATATATAGATTTTAAATTTATACCAGGAACTAATTTATTAAGCCACAAGCATACTAAAGAATTTGTAAATAAATTCCGTGAATTTTGTATAAATTCTATAAGGGATACCTATCCTTATTCACACGGTGACTGGATTTTACCAAATGTAATAGAACACAACGGTGAATGGTCTTTAATTGATTGGGACAATGTGTTTTTACGTACACCTGCTGAAACTAGACGCAGGCTTAATGTAAACTTAAAAGAAACATTTGGATACAATGTTGATATAGTAACAAAACGAGAATTATATTTTATGGAGAAACATTAATGGGATTTTATTCAGAAGTAGCAAGAGATGTTTCTAAGATTCCTGACGCTATAAAACACTTTGAGATGGAATTAATAGATGCCCGTAATGAAGTAAAACTTAAAGGCAATGTTGAACGTGCCGCAGCAGAAATGCCGGGTATTGTTGAACACCGTTTTAACCAATTGCAAGAAATAGAAGCAATACTAAACTATCTTAATATTGAATTACGCAGATTGCGTAGCTCATTTTTTAAAACATATCTTGAAAACTATCAACGTGCATTAAGCAGTAGAGATGTTGAAAAATATGTTGATGGTGAAGCAGACGTAGTAGACTATGAAAAGATCATTAATGAATTTGCTCTATTACGTAATAAATGGTTAGGATTACTTAAAGGATTAGATCAAAAACAATGGCAAATTACTAACGTAGTTAAGTTAAGAGTTGCTGGTATGGAAGACGCAAGCCTTTAAATAACCACAACCAAAATGTGTGAGATAAGTAATATAAACTAATATATGAAAGAGGTCTTATGCATTCAGAAAAGTATCTAAAAGAACTACAACGCCTACATAGCAGAAAAGGTTTTGGAGTTGCAAAAAACATTCCACAAGGTGTACAAAAATTAATTTCTGAAAAAGGACTTAATTCTGTCCTTGATTTTGGATGTGGCAAAGGTATGCCATTTACACAACTTCAAGAACAGATGAATGTATATAATTACGATCCTGTAACATCACCTATAGAAATGCCAAAAAAATCCGATTTAGTATATAGTAGTGATGTACTAGAACATATTGAGCCGGATCAGCTAGAATTAGTTTTTAATAACTTGTATGATATAGCAGACAAATACCAATATCATTTAATAGCTTGCCACCCTGCAAAGAAAAAACTTAGTGACGGCAGAAATGCACATTTAATAATTGAAAAACCAGCTTGGTGGAAGGATATTATTGAACGCAAAAACACAGAACATGGTTGGAGAATTATTAGTGAAGATATTACCGAGCGTTGGGTAAAACTTAAAAAAGCCCCTGAAATATTTGTGGTCAAATACATTGTGTATTTAGAGAAAGTATAAAATGAAGCAAGTATATAATTACTGGATGCCTGACACAGATAATCATTTTTATAGGATGATTACTAAAAGAATAAGTCAAGGTGGCCCAGCAGAGTACCAAGATGACGTAAGAGATGCGGCATACAAGTACGTAAAAGATTTTGATGTAGCAATAGATATTGGAGCAAATGTAGGATTTTGGGCTAGGCCATTAACTGAAAAATTTAAACAGGTAATTGCATACGAACCAATGCCTCAAGTACTAGAATGCTTAGAATTAAATGTTAAAGGTTTACCTGTCACGATTAACAAATATGCATTAGGAAAAACAGAGAGTACTGTTAACATGATATATGATAGTGTAAACACTGGCAATAGTTATGTAGACGAAGGTACATTTGGTACAGGAAATATAAATGTAAAAAAATTAGATGATTTAGATATACCTAAATTTGGTTTGATAAAGATAGATTGTGAACGTCATGAACTTCCTATATTAGAAGGTGCTATACAAACCATACTCAAACACAAACCTATTGTTATTGTTGAACAACATGCTGATACAGAATATTGTGCAGGAGAGTATTTGAAGTCCTATGGGGCAAAAGAACTTACAAACGTAAGAAAAGATTATATATTTGGATGGTAATATGCAACCGCATGAAATTTTAATAATACAAAAAATAGATAAACTTAAAGAACAACTTGATCGTATAGAAAGTAATCAAGAAAAACTTGATCAAAAATTAAGTAAGCACATTAGTTTTATCGATAGTACATACGAAGGCCTTCGCAATCCAATTGATGCAGCAAAGAGATGGCTAGGTAGATGAAATATGTTTTAGTTACTGGCGGCTTTGATCCTATACATTCAGGACATTTAGAATATTTTAAAGAAGCAAAAAAACTCGGCGATGTGCTTGTAGTAGGCATTAATTCAGATGAATGGTTGACACGTAAAAAAGGAAGACCTTTTATGCCATTCAAGGAACGTTTAGCTATTATAAATGCATTAGAAATGGTAGACGATATTATTTCTTTTGATGACTCAGACGATACTGCCTGCGGCGCAATTTTTAAACTTATGTGTACAACATCTAGCAGGGCAGATATTATTTTTGCTAATGGCGGAGATAGAAAACAAGGAGCAGTACCTGAAGAACAAACATATGCGGACAAAGTAGAGTTTGTATATGGTGTAGGTGGAGATGATAAGAAAAACTCTAGCAGTTGGATTTTAGACGAATGGAAGAATCCAAAAACAATTCGTAAGTGGGGTTGGTATAGAGTTTTAGATGATAAAATAAATTATAAGGTAAAAGAATTAGTTATTACACCCGGAGAATCATTATCAGATCAAAAACACTTTTACAGATCAGAACATTGGTATGCATTAAAAGGAAAGTGTGTTTTAGATACAGAATATGATAGTAGAAAAGATAGTAAAGTACTTGAGGCATGTACTGGTGGATATAATATAGGGTGCGGAGTATGGCATAAGGCGAGTAACCCCTTTGACGAGCATTGTCATATACTAGAAGTACAGTACGGGGAGAAATGTGTGGAGGAAGATATTGAACGAAGAGATTAAGCCATTAAAGATTTTTGTAGGATACGATAGTAGAGAAGATATAGCCTATGAAGTTTGTAGACAAAGTATACTACAAACAGCATCTGTACCTGTAGAAATTTTGCCGTTAAAGTTAGATAAATTACGTAGTCAAAATTGGTACTGGCGTGACGAAGATAAACTTGGATCAACTGAATTTACCTTTAGTCGGTTTATGGTTCCGTTTCTAACAGACTATAGCGGGTGGGCATTGTTTATTGATTGTGATTTTATTTTTAAAGAAGACATTGCAAAACTATTTTCTCTTGCTAATGACAAGTATGCAGTAATGTGTGCCCATCATGATTACACTCCTAGAGAAGGTGAAAAAATGGATGGACAAGCCCAGTTACCTTATCCAAGAAAAAATTGGTCAAGTATGGTACTTTGGAATTGCGGACATGAGTCAAATAAAGCAGTAACTTTAAATTTAATTAACCATAAAGATACTACTGGTGCATACTTACATAGATTTTCATGGTTGCCTGATAAACTTGTAGGACAAGTAACACATGAATGGAATTGGTTAGTAGGATGGTATAAGGAACCAAGAGATGGCACGCCAAAAGCATTGCATTATACCGAAGGCGGTCCTTGGTTTGAACACATGCAAAATTGTGAATATGCATTAGATTGGGTAAGTGTACAATCTGATTATCTAAACAAGAAGATTTATAAGCTAGAAAAAAAAGAAGAAAGGAGACAATTAGAAAGAGTAAATATTGAGGATTTAACTTTAAATAAAACTGCAAAAAAATACTTAACACTATGTTTGCACGAACTCTCCGATCCTGACGAAGTTGTATACAAAACTAAAAATGAAATCAAAACAATAAAGGAGGAAACAATGGGAATAAAGGTTGCTGCAATTAATAAGCCAGAGTTCAGCCCATTAAGCGAAAAGTCTAAAGGACTTGCATACGATCCTTTTTGCGAAGACTTTATACTTGGTAGCGGCGGAGTAATTAGTGACTTTGATAGAGAATCAAAGACTAAGAATGCATTAGTAATAAGAGGTCTTGGCGGAGGAGGTCAAAAAGCAATTAAGTTTTGCCGAGAAAATGGTAGAGATTTTTATGCTATAGATACAGGTTATATGCAACCTGTTTGGACTACAAGAAAAGACTATCATAGAGTTACAAAAAATAATTTACAAAACTTAGGACCAATTTTAGAACGTCCTGATGATAGATTACACAGGCTTGGCTGGCGCCCTAGTAAATTTAAAAAAGGAAGTTATATTTTAATTTGTCCTCCTAGTGCAAAAGTTATGAAGTTTTATGGACAAGATGTAGACACTTGGATGAATACCACATTGCAAGAATTAAAGAAACACACTGATAGAGAACTTATAGTAAGATTAAAACCTTCCAGAAGAGAACGTGTTACACAAAATACTATATGGGACGCACTTAAAGAAGCTCATTGTCTAGTAACTTTCAACAGTATTGCTGCTACAGAGGCGCTATTAGTTGGCACTCCGGCTATTGCTCTAGCACCTAATGCTGCTAGTTTGTTATGTAATAATAATCTAAATGAGGTTGAAAATTTAAACCGTCCAAGTCTTGACGAAGTACATGCTTTTGCAAAGCATTTATCATATTGTCAATTTACAGCAAATGAACTTCGTTCGGGATACGCTTGGGATATCCTCAATGAAAGTAGTTAGTTATTTAAAAACTGTTCCAGGTAAGAACATTAACCCTCAAAAAGAACAACTGTTGTTTGACTTTGCTGAGGGAGTACGACAATCAGGTGACGAAGGACTTGTACACACACAAGAAAACTTGATTGAATGCGATGCTGGCATGATACAAGGTTGGGTATATGATAAGATAACAACTCCGCACTTACGGTTACGAAGCAATGTAATTAGAACACAAAAAGAATACGGCAAACATACAATTACGGCTGATGCTAACCTTTTTCTATTTCATGATCCAAGAAACACTAAAGGATATTTAAGATATAGTTTTGATGGTATATTTCCAACAACAGGAGTTTACTGTGATACAACAATAAACGAAAAACGCTGGCGTAATATTTCTAAAACATTAGGACTACCTTTATCTGATTATACTAGAGTAGGTAATCATATTGTTTTAATGTGTCAACGTCAAGGTGGTTGGAGTATGAAAGGATACGATGTTGTCCAATGGATGCAAGATACTATTAGATTAATACAGTCACATACGGATAGAAAGATTGTTATACGTAGTCATCCAGGCGATAAATTAGCTGTAGACTATCTAGCTAAACGTCCAGGTCATCCTTTAGAACACTTTTCTAATGTAGAATTAAGTCCACCAGGACGTACTTTGGATCAAGATCTGCAAGGTGCATGGGCAGTAGTAAATCATAATAGTAGTGCCGCAGTAGGACCAATTATAAAAGGTTATCATGCATTTTTAACTGATCCAAAAGATAGTCAATGTAAAGAAGTTGTTAACACAGACTTTAGTAAAATCGAAAGGCCGGATTACTTTGACAGGTTAAACTGGCTTCAACGAATTAGTATGTTCCACTGGAACTTTGAAGAACTTAGAAACGGTTCTTGCTGGAAACATATGAGGGAGTATATATGACAAGTAAAACTATAAAAGCTAAGATACGGTCATCAAATGGATCTGTAACTACATCAAGAGTTAAAAAAAATGTAGAAAAAAATTACAAGACAGAGATGATAAAACAACAAACTGATCCTAGACATAATCAATCTGCATTTAAAGGTGGGAGATAAAATATGGAAATTTTAGTACTTACAACTTTTCATCAGCCTGGCCTTGATACATATGGACAAAGGTTTCTAGATAGCTTTGCAAAACAAGTTGACAAACGTATTAAGTTAATTGTATATGCAGAAAATTGTAATCCTATAAATCCTGATCCAAATCAGATAGAAATTTTAGATTCTTTTGAAGCATTACCTGATCTTAATAAATTTAAAGCAACATGGAGCAATGTTCCAAAAGCAAACGGAAAATGTCCGTGGCCTGAACGTAGACCACGCGATCATCACAAAGAATTTAAATGGGACGCCGTTAGGTTCGCTAACAAAACATATGCTGTGTATGACGCTGTAAGACGATCTAAGAACTGGTGTGTATGGATGGATGCTGATACGTTTATACACAGTCCGTGGAGTTATGATCAATTTGCAGGACTATTACCAAATGATAAATGGATTACATATGTTGGTAGAGGTAAAGGTTCAGCAACTTGGCCAGAGTGTGGATTTTATGGACTTAATGTAAACAATGAAGTTTGTAAAAAATTTATAGCAGAATTTGAACGAGTATACGAACAAGCAGACAACGGAATATTCTTACTAGAAGAATGGCATGATAGTTTTGTATTCGGCGATATTTTGAATAAAATGAAAATTGACAACCCAAATGTTTTAGACTACACAGAAGATATGATTCTAAAAGGAGCAATTACTGGAGGCGGCGGACATCCATTAATTAATTGTGAATTAGGTAAATGGATGGATCACTTAAAAGGCGCTCGTAAAGATACAGGAAAAAGTTTAACCAAAGACTTAATACAACAAAGAAATGAAGCGTACTGGAATGAAAGTTAGTTTATGGACCAACTACGGTGCTAATAATAGTAGACCTGTTTTTGATGCTTTTGCTCACGGGTGTTTACATCATGGGATTGACGTTGTGTATAATGATCCTAGTGCCGATGTTGATGTTATCTGGAGCGTATTGTTTAATGGTAGAATGGCACCAAACAAGAATATTTGGGAACAACAAAAACCTACAATAGTATTAGAAGTTGGCGGCATTAAAAGAGGAACGACTTGGAAGGTAGGACTTAATGGTATCAACCGTGCTGGGGATTGTCTTCCTAGTGGCAATAATAACGATCGTGCTAGGTTGCTGGGATTAAAATTAAAACCTTGGCAATTAAACAACGAATACGGAGAGATTATAATTGCATGTCAACACGCAAAAAGCCATCAATGGCGTAATCAAAAAACTGTACAAACATGGGTCTTTGATAGTATTCATTTATTAAGACAATACACAAATAGAAAAATAATTATTAGGCCACATCCAAGATGTCCTATTCCAGATATAGAATACGAGTTTAAGAATGTTGTGCAACAAACACCTGCTCATATTCCTAATACATACGATGACTTTGATTTTGATCCTTCTAATGCATATGCAGTGGTTAACTGGTCAAGTAATCCTGCAACACAAGCAGTTATACAAGGTATACCTGTTTTTGTAGGTCCAGACAGTTTAGCTTTTGATGTAGGTAACACAAATCTAGCATGTATTAATGCTCCTAGAATGCCTGATAGAACACAATGGTTAAATGATATTGCACACACAGAATGGACTGTTGAAGAAATATCTCAAGGAATTCCGCATAAACACTTGACTTCTAAGCTATAATCAGCTATAATACTACTATGAATACAAAAACAATTGAAGATTGTCTTGAGCTATTAGTGGGTTTACAGAATGCACCACATGGACAATTTAGTGTTAAAAAAGAAGATTACAATATTCTAACAAGCATAGGTAGACAAGTTGTTAGAGGTATTGGGTTAACTGATAGACAGTATGCATTAGTAAAAACAAAACTATTAACTTATAGTGATATGTTTGAAGATGATTTATCAAATGCTTTAAACTGTTTACGTATTCCCCTTAGAGAACTTAATAGAGAAAAAACAATTAAATTAGTTTACAACGAATCTAAAGAATTATGCATTGCAGTAAAGTTTATTTTCAACAAAAAACTTTTAAATGCAATTGAAAAGGCAAAAATAGGCACGTCAGGTCATTTATATAGCAGTCAAAAAAAGATACATTACTTTCCGTTTAACGAAAAGAATGCACACCAAGTAATAAAAAATTTTAAAGATAGCAATTTCAATATTGAACCTGAATTGATATCTTACTACGAAAAGGTAGAAGCAATGAGTAATAACAAAGAAGATTATATACCAGGCATTTATTCCTTTAAACTTAAAAATTTATCTGACCGTGCAATTGATTTTATGGTTTCATCAATTGGAGAACCGTCAAAGGATAACTTAGCAATATACAGCGACCGTAAAGATCAACTAGGTTTACATTATTTTGATCAGCAAGCGTTAGAAGATAGTTTAAATGCATTAACTGTATTAAGTAAAAAAATAGTAACTAGAGAAGAGTATAATGTAATAGTTCCACCTAATGTATATCCGATTGAAAGAGTTTTAGAAAGTTTATTAGAATTAAATAGATTTCCTATACTGGTTGTATTGCCTAATGAGTCACCATTAGATGGACTAATAAAATTACATAAAGGATTAACCAATATTATATTCGAACAAGATACAAGTGTATTGTTTAGAATAGATAATGACAAAGAGTCTGGCAGGGACTTTAATGAGTATATTAAATTACACAAATTAAATAATCCTCTTGACACAAATACAAAAGTAGTGTATATTAATAGTAATAAGTTTCCTAAACCGTTACTTAAAAGTAAATGGAACCCTAGCACGGTTTTAGCATTTGGTAGTCAACGAATGAACACTAAGGTTGCTGATTATATTAATCCGCTAGACTTAGTTATTCATTATGATACAGATGTTAGTCCATTTCATCGTGTAAAGGCACAAACTTTATAATATGGCAACATGTAGATTAATAATAGAAGATGAAGTAAACATCAAGTTAGAAGGACTAGAAGTTGATGTACGGAGAAAGCTCTCGAATGCTCTTAAGTTTGAAGTGCCTTACGCTCGATACATGCCCCAATACAAACTTGGTCGCTGGGATGGAAAGGTTGCTTTTTTTGGTATTGGTGGCTCTGGGTACGTTAATCATCTTGACGTTATTACTGACGTACTTCACAAACAAGGGGTCGAAATAACTGATATTGTTGATCGTAGACAACGGGTAGATTTAAATTTTGATTCTATTGCAGAAGACTTTTGGACAAATAAAACCTGGCCAAAAAGACATCCAATGGAAGGAGAACTTATACGTCTACGAGATTATCAAGTAGAAGTAATTAATAATTTTCTATCAAACCCCCAATCGTTACAGGAAGTTGCAACTGGTGCTGGTAAAACTATCATTACAGCAACACTATCTAAACTGACAGAAAAATATGGGCGTAGCCTTGTAGTAGTTCCAAACAAGAGTCTAGTAACGCAGACTGAAGAGGATTACATTAACTGTGGTTTAGATGTAGGAGTGTACTTTGGGGATAGAAAAGAGCTAGGCAGGACTCATACAATTTGTACTTGGCAAAGTTTAAACATACTTGACAAGAAGACAAAGGATGGATCCACTGTACTGAGTCTTGCAGAGTTTTTAGAAGGTGTAAGTACTATTATTGTTGATGAAGTACACCAAGCAAAAGCAGAAGTACTTAAAAATTTGTTAACACGTAACTTACGTAATGCTCCTATACGTTGGGGATTGACTGGCACTATACCAAAAGAAAAATTTGAATTTGAAAGCATACATGCAAGTTTAGGTCCAGTTACTGGACAAATCAGTGCTAAAGAATTACAAGATAAAGGCGTACTATCTAACTGCCATGTTAATGTAGTGCAATTAATTGATACTGTAGCACATACTAATTACCAAGAAGAATTAAAATATCTTGTTACTAACAAAGATAGAATAGACTATATAGGCAAACTTTTAAACACAATTTCACAATCAGGCAATACTTTAATACTTGTAGATCGTATTAGTGCAGGCGAAATGTTAGCAGAACTAATACCTAATTCATCATTCGTAAAAGGCGATGTTAAACTGAAAGACAGAAAGGAAGCATACGATGAAATCAATGAAGGTACTAACCATGTGGTTATCGCAACCTATGGAGTTGCGTCGGTGGGAATTAATATCCCTCGCATTTTTAATCTCGTCCTTATTGAGCCTGGCAAGTCTTTTGTAAGGGTAATACAATCAATAGGCAGAGGCGTAAG
>Ga0163179_10002960_pt1 | contig 11653 bp, 3 predicted proteins | sample AtlANTMetagenome_FD_109643 | JGI IMG/M metagenome (GOLD analysis project Ga0163179, IMG submission 109643) | Marine eukaryotic phytoplankton communities from the Atlantic Ocean - Atlantic ANT 2 Metagenome | ecosystem: Environmental > Aquatic > Marine > Oceanic | place: North Atlantic Ocean... | reverse complement strand
AGCATTTGCTTCAGTATCATATAATTCAATAGTATTATCATCTACCTTTCTTACCCAATAACGAGTAGTATCAATTAAACCTGGTAATGCAGTTGTGTTCTCATCTTTGCTGTATACAACATTGTCACCAGTAACAAAACCATGTCCTGTGATAGTAATTCTATCAGTTGTAGTATTAATATAATTAGTGCTACCTCTAAATGATACTGTCTCTCTTTCGCTGTCAATAGTATGCTGATAAATCTGGTTAGAGATTGTTTCTAGTTCTGGTCTTAATGATTCAGCATCAGCAACGTCAAATCTATCTGATACACTTGCGTTGTTGAGGTCAGTAATAATATTATTTGCTACAGCATCATAGAATATTTTCTCAGCGTCTTGGAATACATCGTTAACACCTGATGTAATTAATATTGTTACACTACCAGTTGAGTATGGAGAAGCAGTAGGACCTGTAAAACTAACAGATTGAATTGTACCTAATGTTCCTGATGATCCACCTTGAACAAAATAACCAGTTTGTAGTGTTGTGTTACTACCTGTATGGTTAGTAAACGTAACACTGAATATGTTATCTCCACGAAATTTATCACCAGGCACTGCAGGGATCTGTGATATTTCTGGTTCGTAGTATAATCTTTGTTTGTCATCAAACACAAAGGCATACTTCCAAGTATGAATTACTGTACTTTGTGGGTCTGATGCGTTTTGTAATGCGTCTCTGAATACAACACCGAAGATGTATGTTTCGTTAGACGCCTTGACCATGTGACGATCTTGGTTTAACGGTCTAAGAATAACTCTTCTTAAGTTGTCACCAATTAGTGAACAGTTCCTAGGAAGTGAAATTGGGTTATCTTCTAGATACTCACCACCAGATACGATGATAGAAACGTATTCATCACTAGCATCTGGAACAGCTTTCTGCAATCCATAAGCAATTTGTGCTGCTTTTTTAACTGTCTGAACAGGTCTTGCAGCTGAACGACCATCGTTTAGATCACTACCAATAGTTTGTGATACGTATACACGACCACCAGTGTCATTAGTAGCAACTTTATATACAAAGTCAGTGGTAGCAACCCTTCTAGACTGATCACTTAGAGGAGGTGTGTCAGCAGTTGGGAAGAATGTAGTTCCAAAAGTAGGACTTGTTACGTCTGTATCTTCAAAGTTAATTAAGTTTGGAGCACGAAGATTCAACGCAGGGTTGATAATAGTGCTGATGTCAAGGTTTGTGACCTGTGCAGTATCAGAAATGATAGAACGAGTTGTTCTAATCTGACCTTCTACGTCCAGTTCAAACTGAGGATCCGTAGTATTGATACCAACTCTGACGTTTTCCTGTGCGTTTTTGTTTATGAATAATGCGTCTTTCTCTAGTGCACCTGTACCCACTGACATTTCAATGGATGTATCTCCTTGTACACTTAATGATCTTACTCTTTTATATGCTAGAGATGCACCCGCTGTAATTACACTGTTAGCAGAACCTGTAAAACTTAAATTATCGTCATCTACTTTCGTTACTAGGAAGTTACCATCTACCTCACCACCAGATGTAAAGTCAATGTATAACGTATCTGTCCCTACAATACCATGTGCAACAGAAACGATGTTACCTACACCAGCTGATGTTCTGCTGTATGTGGCATTCGTCCAGTTTCCTGTCGCTTTTGATCCGCTAGCTTCAATTCGCTGTTGGTCGGTATTAATCTGAAAACTCATTTCGTTTCTAAAAGGTTATGTAACAACGGTTAAATCTAAATTGCCAACCCACTTAACCGTGGATGAGGTTGTCACACTAGACACTTGGAAAGTAAAGAATGGTACACCACCAATTTGTATGGCAGCTGGAACCACATTCCAAGTTTCCTGACCTGGTGGATTGTTTCTAATGATTATCTTCCTTTCAGAAGCAACAGTAGGAACTCCTCCAGATGTTGTAGTAATTACGATATCAAATTTTACTGCATAAACATATGTATTGTTTGAGGTTTCCTGTCCAAAAATTGTTCCACTTGCAAAAGCAACAGTACTGTTTGCTAACGGAGGTGTATTTGTGGCAAGAGGGTTAGTTCCATCTAGTGACATTTGCATCGTATTATTAGATGCATCAGTTTGCCTTTTAAGAATAAAAATGTCTTTGTTTGCATCAGTAAAGTGATCGCTCACCATATGCATTGCAGAAATATTTTTCAGAGCTCTAGAAGTATTCAACACCTCAGTAGCTGCTACTGAGTATCCTCCTATTGATGAAAAATTCTTTACGGGCATTGTCTTAGGTTACCTAGAGGTTATTTATGCTTTAACTTTGGTAGTTGTGAATCTACCAGTGAAGTTTGATGATGAACTAGCAGCACTAGATTTTGCTAGTGAAATTGTAACGTTGTTACCAACGACACTAATTGTTGCATCGACCAAATCATTATCAGAAGTTACTGAGTTAGTTACTGTAGCATGTGCAGTAGTTCCTGCTGCAGCACATACAGTTGTCACTTCTAACATGTGAACTTTACCATCGTCACTTTCAATAGTTACGAGAGTTTTTCCACCTTTGAAAGATGTCTTATCAAACTGAGTTATAGTTGCAGTTGATGGGAATGATGCTAACTGACCACCTTCTAAACGACAATCATCTAGTTCTAAGAATGTCGCAGTAGAATCAAATAGTGTTAAGTATGATAATGTTCCACCATTCCAACCACGATTGATTTTAAATAATGCTTCTGCACCATTTGAATCAAGAGACATAAATGGTTTGTTGTCCATTCGTGTCACATAATCTTGACTTAGAACATCAAGACGAGCAAACTCAGCAACAGCACCAGAAATAGCAGTTACTGCAAATGTTAGGTTATCAGTTCCTGCAATTCCACCAACTAAATTACCTGTGATTGTTATAACTTCACCAACCTCAAAACTAGATCCTGCTGCGTTTACTGCAACTGATTGTATGCCACCACTAGCGTTAGTGACGACATTAAATGTTGCTCCACCACCCTCAAAGTTTCCTGTTCCTGCTACGCCAGTGTATGTTTGAGATGTGGCATAATTATTACCGTTTGATGTAACAGTACCTATAGTTGATATTCCACCTTGTTGTGGAACTGCTCTTAATCTTAATGCACCAGTTGATCCGTCGCATATTTCTAAATCTTTTTTATCTCTAAACTTAGCAATGGATACTGTTCCTCTTCTAACGTCAAGAGGATCACTACCAGCTGTTATACCATCAACTACTAATGTTCCTGCAATATCAAATGTCTTAGCAGTTCTTATTGTAAATTTATCTTTATTAATTGATAATGAATTTACACCTTGATTATAAAATTCAAAGGTATCTTCATCAGAAGCTGGTGCAGACTCAGTTAATATGTAAGTATCTTGGTCAACGTCACGAACACCACCAAGAGAAACAAAGTCATTTCCATTGAAACCTTCAAACTGTTGTTGTTCTGAGTTAAAACGTATACCACCAGTTTGACGATCATTTGTGCCTGGTCTTTGGTTTGTATTTCCTGCAGGTACCACAAACATAGATGTGGCATCTACCATAACGTTCTTACCCGCAGATGGTCTTAATATTAAACCCGCACCTTCAATATCATTTACTAGAATACTTTTGCCAGAACCAGATCCAATATCTGTAGTGGCAAGAGTGATTGTCTCCCCTCTCTTATATCCTTTACCACCCGCGTTTACTACGCATGCTGTAATATCACCACCAGAAATGGTAACATCAAAAGTAGCACCAGTTCCAGATCCGTTTGTAGTTGACGCTACGTTTGTGTAAGATCCGTTTGTATATCCAGTAGCAACATTCGCTAACGATACTGTTATAACTTGACCGAATGATGTGGTTGCAACAGAACCAATATCTGATGAGATTGTATTATCTTGTACTCTAACGTTTGAACTAACATCAAGTTTTCCTTTTACTTCAGTATCACCAGTATTAGTGTCTATTTTAAATCTTTCAACAGATCCATCTGTAACAGAGAAGTCTTGATCTAGACCACCTGTAAGAACTAAATTACCTGTTCCCTTTGGACTAAATTTTATATCAACATTAGTATCTGTACCAACTGATGATATAGTTCCATCATTACCGATTTGAAGTTGTGTAGCAGCAGCACCAATAGTTACTGTTTCTGCAGCAGCATCTATCGTAAAGTATGGAATTGATTCTGTAAGAGTTTGATCAACTACAAAGTTTGTAGAGATGTCAAATCCAGATCCACTAATACTACCACGTTGTGTTCCACCAATTGTCAATCCAATATCATCACTACCCGCACGATATAATCCAGTTGTAGGACTACCATTAAGTGCTAGTGTTGGAGCTGTTACAGTTCCATTTCCAATCTTGACGGTTGCATCAGTTAGACTATTAGTTCCTGTTGCTGTTAAACCATTAATAGTTGCAGATGTTGAAACATTTAATGTTGACCCACTAAGTTGTAAGGAAGAAGTAATATTACCAGTAGAATTTATTCCTGATGAGTTAATTGATCCACAAGAAAGACTTCCAGTTCCTAAACTAGTAGTTCCATCCTTTAAGATACTCCAATTTGTAGATCCTGTACCATCATCACCAGATAAAATACTACCATCATATTTTACTTCAATTGGAGTAATTGATTTAGTAGCATTTACTCTAAGTTGAATTGCAGTTCCAGTTGTTGTAGGACCTGCAACTATGAATAAATCTTTAGAAGCATAATATCCAAATCCTGCTAGATCAACAACTAGACTAGCAAGATAACCAACTTTACTTACAGTAAAAGTAAATCCAGATCCAGTTCCAACAGTATCAAATGTTGGGTCTACTGCTAATACGTCGTTTAGTGCGTAAGGACCTCCAGAAGTGGATATAGCTGTAACACTAGAAATAGAACTATCATTACCTGTAATGGTGTATGACATTCCAGATCCACCGCCACCACCAATATCTTGATCGTCTACAAATAATACATCAGTTACTTTATAATCAGTTCCTTGATTTACCCATGTGAATCCCGTAACCGTTCCACCTGTATCAACAGTAATGTTAGCAGTTCCATCATATCCATAGTCACCTTGACTTGATGCACCACTTGATACCGCAAAATTATTTCCTGTGCCAGGCACACTTCCATAGTATAATGTAGTGGTTCCTGCAACAAATGAAGATTTGATAGTTAAAAATACTTTTGCGTTTGCTGTTCCTGCTACTATACCATTTGTATCTTGAACAATTTTATCTGGATCATTTGATCCCAAACTAAATGCCACACCAGACATACTGGAATCAGATACATCAAAGGTATATGAGTTATATGATAGTAACGCTGTAGCAGGACTCTCTGTTCCACCAATAAGTATTGCTTTTATATCAGCTGGAGTTGAATTGATAGTTCCAGTAACAGATCCGTTTGAAATTGACTCAGTATCTTGGAAAGGTCCGTTAGATACTCCAGATACCCTGACGAAGAATCCATCAACAAAGGTTACAGTTCCAGTTGCACCAGATGTACCACCTGTAAGAGTATCCGCTGCTGAGAATGTTGATCCACTGTATGCATTAACTGTGATGGTTCCAGTCATAGCAGCATGGTTTCCACACACATAATAATATGTGCCAGGTGCTACGTTTGCTAAGTTCCAAATAACAGTTCCACTATCAGATCCATTTCCAGTTACACCTGTTGCTAGTTGAGCAGAATTGTATGGAGCAGCAACATTTTGAATATAAAATGGATGTCCCGCAGCACTCATTGTGAATGTTAATGTATCACCTACTTCTGCAACAATACTAATATCATCACCAGAAGCTGTTCCAGATGATGAGGTTCTGGTAAACGTATAATCAGTTTGACCACTTGCTGTTACATCCCATGCATAGGCATCAGATTCTGAATATACAAATGAGAATGAATTTCTATCTGCTGCTGTGACTACAAGAGTTGATGTTGCTTGGTTTCTTACTTTTACAGCACTGTAAGGAGATCCAGTTGAACTATAACCAGAACCCGCAACTAGTGTTCCAGATAAACCAACAACTGTTATTGTTGCTGTAGCTGGTGTTTGAACACCACCACCGACTAATTGAACACCAGTATAAACGCCAGGTTTGTATCCAGAACCACCAGTGCTAATAGTTCCTGCAACTGGTTCAATATTTAATGTTAATTGGGCATCGGATCCTTCTCCACCAATTATATTTAAAGTTGGAGTTGATGTATACCCAACACCCGCATTTGTGATTGCAAGTGCAGTTATGACTCCAGTTTTCTTATCAAATGTTGGTGTTATTTCTGCAGGAGTTGATGGATTTCCACCAACAGTCTCAATTGTAGGTGCGATTGAATATCCTCTACCACCACCTGTTAAACTTACAGATTCTATTATTTTACCAATTACCGCAGTACCAGCTGCTCCAGATCCTGTTGTATCTCCTGTTGCATTTGCAAATGATACGCTAGGTGCACTACTATATTCAGAACCAGAATTTCCTATTGCTATGGTAGCTAATCTATAACCAACTTGAACGTTAATAACTCCACCAGTTCCACCAGAGTCTGTAATTGTACAATTCGGGTTGCTAGTATATCCAAAACCACCACTTGTTATAGTGACTGCACCTAATTCTCCACTACTTTGAACTATAGTACCAGTTGCAGTGGTTCCTCTAATTGAATGAACCTCAGTTCCAGACCCTGCAGTTAGGTTAATCGCAGTTCCACCCGAAGTTGCTGCTAATTTAATAGTATCATCGGTTGAAGAAACAACATAATACGTAGTGCCACTTGTAAGACCGATATTTTGCGTTCCACCTTCATTGTTATAAACAACAGTGTTGCCATCTGCAAATCCATGAGATGCTAATGTAATAGCCTCAGTTGTATTGTTTATTTGAGTTAATACGTTAAATGTTACTGATTGTGGAGCATCAAATGCAATAGTTGGTGAAACATATCCAGAACCAACAGAACTTGCTGCAGCTATCACTACACTACCAGAGTTATTTGATAAAGTTGTTGATGCTGTTGCTTGAGTTCCACTACCACCAGGTGCTGCGATTGTTATATCAGGAGCTGCGGTATACCCAGAACCTTTATTTGTGATGGTAACAGATGCAAGTGACCCATTAGTTGCTAGAGTTGCAGTTGCAGTTGCTTGAGTTGTTGGGTTAGTAACAACTGAATATGGTCCTGTTGATGCAGGATATGCACTACCTTCGTTTATAATGCTAACAGTGTCTATACCTAAACTATAGACTGTTAAGTTTTTATTTGTATATAATCCATAACTAGAGAATCCTGCTTGTTCGTTACCATCTACAGTATATGATAAGTTTCCAGTTTGAGGACTTCCAATACCAACAATCTTGTTACTGGAGAAATATAAATTTTCTGGAATTATTGTTTCTGCATTAAGAAGAATATCTTCGTTAGCAGAAGGGTCAACTATAACACTACCAGATGTTGAACTAACTGTATTCCCAGATAATCTTAGATTACCAGTTTCAACAAATGCAGGGAATATTTTTGTTGTTCCAGTAGCATCACTTAATGTAATGTTTGCTGCTTCTTGTGATGTGCTAGTGGATTGGAACTGTACGTTACCTGTTGCTTGATCAACTACAAATGCATCGCCAACTCTAAAGTCACCATTTTGATTAGTAGCAGAATAAAATATACGACCACCGTTAGTTTCTGTAACCTCGTTAGCAGGAACTGCAAGAGATGGGTCATTCGTAAAGTCTGCACCAGATCCAACATAAGCAAAGTTATGTGCTGTTAATAATATCTTGACACCCGCACCTTCAGCAATAGCACCTTTACTTCCATAGATGTTTGCAGATGAAATACCACGCAACTCAGCACCAAACTGAGCATAGTCTGCAGTTAGAATGGATGTAGCAGAATCACCACCACTAGAACGAATATCTTTTACTCCTCCACTACTATCTGTCACAGTTGTAGATCCATCAGTTCCATCAAAGTGAATAAGAAGAACTGTGTTTAAATCATTTCCTAATGCACTACTCGGTGCTGTAAAATTAGCAGTATATCTTGCTGCTGCCTTTGATATACGAACTTCATCAATATGTCCTGCAAAAGCATTTGCAGCAGAGTTATAATCTGAACCAATTGCTACTGGTTTAGTTGTGCCATAGTTATTAGTATCTGTGTAAGTAGAACCTACTTGAGTTCCATTAAGGAATAATTTTGTGCTACCACCACTTCTAGCAACAGCAACGTGATACCATGTACCAGTTGATAGAGTTCCACCAGTTGCTTGAGATGTATTTCCTACACCAAAATGTAAGGCAGTGCCACTCAAATATACAGTAGGTGCTGTATCTGTAGCAGATCCAGTTCTAAAATCAAATATGTATTGTGTGCCAGTTACTGAACTTGGTCTTATAAAACATTCAGCTGCCCAGTTTGTAGTTCCAAATCCAAAGTCAGGACTTGTTGGATATGTTAAATTATCAGTTGTTCCGTCTAATTCTAGTGATGCTGTGCCAAATTTCTTTTGTGCTGTATCTAATTTTGCGTCTCCACCAACCACTCCAGTCTTTGCTGTAGGGACACCAGTAACAAACTCTCCAGTTCCCTTACCGTTAATAAGAATATATGTTCCATCGTTTGTTGTAACTGTTCCGTAGGCAGTTGCTTTTTTGTAAGTAACGTTACCAGATGTAGTTCCAGATGATGAATCGGTTAGTTCAAATGTGTCAGTAGCTACGTTTGCAATAGCGTAATAATTATCTGTACCACTACCACTTATAAAGTCAGCATAAACTACATCACCATTAGACATACCGTGTCCAGCTCTAGTTACTGTAACTGTTGTGCCACTTCTAGCATATGTACCAGACTTGAAACTATCTTCTAATTGGTAAATTATTTCTGAACTAGAGAATGTTCCTGATACACCAGACAGTTTTAATCTTGTTTGACCAGAACCAGAACGACCTGTTGCTCCTTGAACACCCTTTATACCTTCGTTAGCAAAATATATGAATGAGTTTAACCACTCAACACGAACACCATTGGTTAGATAAAGACCAACTGAGTTTGGTACAATGAAGGTTACCTCATTAAACAGGATAGCAGCTTCAAGACCAGAAGATGCAAATTGTGCTCCGTCTAATAATGCACCTCTACCCGCGTCACCTTGAGCATATCCATAAGGATCTGTTCCAGATGTTACACTACCTTTAGTTAAAACTGTTACTCTCTCTAGATATGGACTTCTATCTGAATCTAATGAACTAGTGCAAACGAAACCATACCCAGTATCGTTACTACTATTATAGAAAAAATCTTTTACTGTTAAATCTGAAATATGAACATCACCACTAAGAACAAATGCGTTAAGATCGTTTGTTCCAGATGTAGGGGTTACTTGAGTGGATCTTAAATTTGTACCCTTTACAGTAACTCCATCAGGAATTGTAAGAGGAAATGTTTCTTGGAAAGTTCCTGCACCAATAAGAACTGTATCTCCTGATGTAGCTACGCTCAGTGCCTTCTCAATCGTTAGAAATGGTGTATCTTGATGTTTACCATTAGCACCACCACTAGCAAGCGTAGTAACGTTAGAACCAGTTGTTGCGACATAATAGGTCTGACCAGGACCGTTTGTAATGTCGGTAGCAAGCATGGACGAAGAAACTGTACCAGTAGAAGGTACTTGGTTAGCAACCTCTACTACGCTAGCTCCATTCCTAACATAGATTTTTCGGTCAGCTATATTTACCGCTACTTCACCGTCTTCTAAATTAGAAGTTGTCGGGACTGTCGCTGCTGTTGTCGATCTCTTTAGCTTGATTCTCGTTGCCATCTAAAGCATTCTCAGATTGTTGGTCATTGTTTATACTATTTAACTGACTTCGTAAGTCTTGGATTTGTGCCTCCATCATTACGTTTATCAGTGTCAATTCAGAAATTTTCTTTTGTAATGTAGAAATAACAATTTGTGCGTTCATGTTTTAAAAAGTACCACCGTCGATTGTGTTTGTCCATACAGGAACACCCGCTGCTGTCACTGTTAAAACTTGGAATGATGTTGTTACATCAGATCCAGTTCCTGGTGATCCAACGTTTGCTGCTGCAGTTACTTGTAAAGCACCAGTAGTGTTACCATAAATGATACCGTTTGTGGTAAATGTTCCTGCTCCAGTACCACCATACTGAACTTCAAGATCACTATCTAGTTCTAAATCACCTAACACAACTGTACCACGGTTTCCTGTGACACCGAATACAGTGTTAGTATCTGTTGCATTTTCAATAAATGTCCATGCACCAGCTCCATCGTTACCACCTGTGCGGTCATAACCGAAGAAACCAAACTGATTGGTTCCAGAATTATTGTAGTGAATTTTAACACCACGATCCAATGCATCATCAGCACCACTTACTGTAACAAGGACAGAACCAGCTGCCATTGTTTGAGTTAAGTTGTTGTTTAAAGTAAGTGTCTTAGTTCCTGCGTTAATAGCACTAATAGTTGTGCCATTAGCAATACCAGTTGTAGTTGAAGTAACAGAGTCACCAACTTGTAGTTGATCCACAGCATCTACAACAACGTCTGCCTGTGACCCTGCTGCTGATGCAGTTAGAGTAACAGGAGTTGTTGGATCTCCTAATTCGATTGTAGGATCATTAACTGACATTGAAGCAGAGTTCACTGTAGTTGTAGTTCCATCAATCTGTAAGTCACCTTTAATGATAACAAGACCGCCCGCATCAGTTGTGGGGTCAGGGTCAAGTATTAATTCTTGAACAGAGTTAATTGTTGTGATTGAGTTACCATCAAGTTTTAGGTTGTCAATCTCAATTGAACCAGTCTGAGATGTGGTTCCAGAAATAGTTGTTGTTCCGTTGAAGGTTACGCCATTCTGGAAGGTTGTCGTTGCATTAACGGTGAGGGTGTCTCCAGATGCTGTACCAATAGTAGTATTGTCATCTACATTCAGATCTTTAATGTATGCAGTTGCTGCTACACCGAGACCTCCATCAATTGTAACTGCTGCAGTAGAGACGTTAGACGCATCTGTAGTATTTGCAAAATTTACTTTACTGGTTGATGTAGTTCCAATCTTAATGTCTGCACCATCTATGAGCAGTTTATCATTAGTTGTCTCATCATACACAATAGAAGCATCTTTGTTATTACCAAAGATTAGTTTCATATCGTCAGCAATACGCAAGTCGGGGGTTCCTGCTACTCGCTTGACGTCTAAAACTGCGTCTGAGTCATTGAATGAGAACTCTACATCTCCTGTAGTTCCAAATTCTAGTTCCTGACCATCTTGGATAACAACCTTACCTGTTCCATTTGCTGCAAGAATAAGGTCAGCATCAGTAGTAGAAGTTGTGATTATGTTGGCATTAAGGGAAATGTCGTCAACTAACCAGTTGTCAATCTTTGAATTACTATCAACTAAGACCGCTGAACTTGCTGTAAGAGTACCTGTGACATGATCTAACATGTCCATAAAGTATCTACCACCTACAACCTGTGCAGCACCATTGTTATCTCCAACAAATAGTCTGTCTCCTGCGTTTGCTTGAGTACCGTTTGCTCCTATAGTAGTGGCGAGTTCACCAAATGTAATACTACCAGGTGCGGTTGAACCAGTACTCCTTTT
>Ga0163179_10002959_pt1 | contig 11653 bp, 7 predicted proteins | sample AtlANTMetagenome_FD_109643 | JGI IMG/M metagenome (GOLD analysis project Ga0163179, IMG submission 109643) | Marine eukaryotic phytoplankton communities from the Atlantic Ocean - Atlantic ANT 2 Metagenome | ecosystem: Environmental > Aquatic > Marine > Oceanic | place: North Atlantic Ocean... | reverse complement strand
GGAACAACGGTTACAAGTCTCAAATCTTCTCCAGAAACTGTAACATCAGTCCTAAGACCAATTGGATTATTTTCATTATAAACTCCTGAACGAACAATAATAGTATCTCCTGCCAATGCAATTGCTGCAGCTGCTCCAATTGTTCTTTTAGAATCTCCTTCTAACAATCCAGTATTATTATCATCACCATTTATCGAAACCCAAATAGTATTCTTGGTTTGTACACCAGATGGTCTCCATGATACACCAGTACCAACAGATGCTAACCTATAATCAGTTTTAGCAGCACCTACACCAATATCCTGATTTACATCTGATATATGCCAACCTAAATCTAATGTGCTTCCAATTCCTACCGCATCTTTAAATGTAGATATACCAACATGTGTGGAAACACCAGATACATTTAATGTATCTGTTTCTGTATGGCCAGTTATATCAATTCCAGTTGATGTAGTTTCGAATTTCTTACCAGGATTATCAGTACCTCTCCAATGTAAATCTACAGCACCATCAGCATTATATACTGCTAAATTAGCACCATCACTACTCCTTTCAAATACTATATCATGATTTCCAGAAGGCACTTGGAATCGCATATCATGATCCCCAGAGTGTTTAAATACACTACCTCCATTAGATCCATCACCATCCGTATAATATATTTGTAAATCAGGATTATCTGAAGTATTACCAAAGGTTGCCTCCGCATTGTCATTAAAGTGGAGTGCATTTTCCGACTTATCCCATTGTGCATTGTATGAAGAACCCGTAAAAGTTACATCATCATTAAACGTAGAAACACCAGTAACCTTGAAATTATTACCAACATTTAAATTTTCACCAATACCAGTCCCACCAACAACTTGTAAAGCACCACTTGTCGTATTGATTGAAGTTGTATTAGATTCTACTTTAGTATCACCACCAACAAATAATTTCCCAACAATACCAGTTCCACCAGCAACTTGTAAAGCTCCACTTGTAGTATTACTTGCTGCTTGATTGGTTTCTATTTGAGTAACACCAGCAACATTTAAGGTACCTTCAATATCAGTATTACCAGTATTTGAAGCAACCTTAAATTTATCAGTTCCATCTTCTGTCTCAATAGTAAAGGTCTTATTATCAGCATTAATGGTTACATCATCTTGGAATGTAGCAGCACCATCTACATTCAAAGTTAGATTCAATTCTGTATGCTTATCAACTGTTACTTTATCTCTAAAGTAAGCTTCTTTATAAACATCCAATCCATATACAGGATTTGTAGAACCAATACCTACAGAACCAATTCCAGTAACAGCAAAGGCAGTTGAAGCAACACCTACTTGAAAAAGAGCCTCAGGTACTGAAGTTCCAATACCAACATTAGTTAATCTGTAAATACCAGTATCTAACCCAACATGACCATCAACAACTCCCCAGAAATCATTCGTGAATATTGTTGCTAAACCAGTTGATGCATTACCAAGTGTAGGTATAAGAGTATCAGTACCAGTACCATAACTATTAACTTGTGAGAAATTAACAATTGAGAATGTTTGTGCCACACCAGTATTAACAGGTACAAATACACCTTCATCCTGTATTAAAATACCTTCCTGAAGACTTGGTTCATAGGCAGTCCAACGAATACCATCTCCATCTCTCTGAAGGAACATTCCATTGACACCAGCTGAGTCTCCAGAGTCATAGATATTTCTAGAAATTCTTATACTGCCATCAACTGAAAGTCTTAATGTACCTTGACCAGAATCACTAAAACCACCATCACCAGTATTATCAGTCCAAGCACCATATGGTGTAGTTGAACCAATGGCCATTGTACCACCAGCAGTAACAACGACAGATTTTGTATTTTGATTAGCCTGAAATACTCCATATGGAATAGTGGTTCCTATACCAATCGAACCAGCAATAGAAAGAGTTTGATTTTCATTATAAAATTTTAAATCAGGACTATCTGTTAATGTGCTACCTGTACCAACAAAAACAACACGGTCTTCTGTTAAATCTGGAATAGATACTTCATCTTTAAAAGTAGCAATACCACTAAAAATAGAACTTTCTTCTACAAATAACTTGGTTGTACTCGTAACACCTAAAACATCTAAAATTTCAGTTGGTTGCGTACTTCCAATACCAACTTTACCAGGATCTAAAAGAGAACTTGCCGTAAGAACTGTTCCACCAATACCTACAGTTAATTTTTCTCTAACTTCTAAATCAATAAAAGATAAAGTTTCAGTAAAATTAACCTTATCATAAAAAGTGGTAATACCACTAAAGGTTGCTCCATCACTTACGGTTAAATTCCCAGTACTGGTAAGACCAGATATAGTAGCATTATCTAAAGTAATACTATCAAGTTCAAAATTTGGGTAATGTAATCTTCCATAGATATAGACATTCTCAAATACAGAATTTCCAGATTGTGAAAAATTAGCATTAACAGTCATTATCCCATCCCCTTTATAGCAGCCGTCATATTATTAACAAAATTCTTACCAATTGATTTTATAGAACCACTTAAACCATGAATAGAAAGAAGTACTCCTGTATTTCCACCATTACTAGAAATATTCACAATAGATCCATTAATAGCAACATCACTTGTGCCACCATCACCAATTTGAATAGCATTGGCTTTAATAATAATATTATCAGCTTCTAAAGTAATATTCTTATCTGCCCTTATCCTAACATTACCGTCATCAGCAACTACATCCACATCTCCAGTGTGAGTGACTAATACAAAATCAGAAGTACCAGAAGGAGTTTTCTCACCACAATTCAAATGCATTGAACCTTCAGTTTCTACTCTAGTAATTCCCGAATGATGATGTGCCATTAAGAACCTTTGACCTTCATCATTGGTCATTTTTATACCACCAGCTTCAGGCCCACATATACTATCTGCAGGATTTCCTGTTTCTGTATAAAGATAAGCACTTTCTACATTACATTGTCTTACTGCTTCTGAATCTTTATCAATAGTCATTATAACTTACCTACACAATCAATTACGTCAATTACTTCACCTTGAGGAGGTCTAAATTTAGACATTATTGGTCTCAAAATAGCTCCAACTCCAGTGTCACTATTAATATTTAGATCAGGTAAATCATCATAAGAAATTGGATTAACCACATTAAGACATGTAATGCCACCATTAGAATCTACACCACAAATTTCAAAATTCTCTAAAGTATCAAATTTACTATAACCACTACCTGGATTTACGATAACAACTCCCTTTACATATAATGGTTCTTCATCAACTTCTGCAGGGTAATTTACACCCGTAGAAGTCATTGTTATACTGGTAACTTGTCCGTAAGTAGGAGAATTTACATTCTGGTCTATTGTTGCTCTAGCAAAAGCACCATATCCCTGACTGCAAGTATCATCAATATATATCTGTGGTTCGCTAGTATAACCAGACCCAGATTTTGTAATATTAATTCCAACAATACTTGCTGTTCTATTTACACCAGCATATGGATCGTCTACATCAATTTTATCAATATATCTACCCAAAAGAACTTCACCAGTGGCACCAGATCCACCTCCACCAATTATCGATACCATGCAGCTACATATTGTTATAGGCCCTGTGTAACACGGACCTAAAGTAGATGCCTCTGCTAAAGGACTACCAAAAACATTCCAAGCACCATATGTTTTTTCAAAATCTGATGATAAATCTGTTGCTGCCTGACTAATTGCAGTACCACTAAAAATTTTATCAAAACTCATTTTATCTTGTAATTGTGAAGGAGATGGTATTGCACCTACACCAATTTTTATTTTTGTACTTGGAGGACATTTACCTGCTGCTCCTCCAGCACCACCTCCAGAACCAATAGCACCAGCACATTTTGATACGGTATCAAGTTTCTTAAAAAGATCTACTCCACCACCAAGAAAACTTTTTGTATCAAAATCAAAATCCAATACCGAAGATATTGGTTCTAAAAGTGGAGCTATAATCTCATCCATATCATTAATCATCTTATAATTTGCCGCACCCATAATTTCTTGCACAGCACATGCAGGAACATTAGTTGTATTTTTTAATGCTGCTGATAGCAAATCATTCATAGTATCATTTAATTTTGCAGATATATTTGGAGCAAGACATTCTAAAGCAGCACCTAAAGATTCCAATTTACTAGGAATAGGTGGTAATAAATTACCAGCAGCATCTACTGGTGCAGAATTACCTATAAGTCTTTCCTGTATCTCTTTAATTGATTTCATTGCTGCTGTTGTAGGAAAAGTATCAGATACTTTAGCAAATTCCTTTGCAGCTACAGCATCAACTGCTTGTGTAATTTGACCCATTATTTCATCATTCAGAGCTCCACTCATTTTATTCACAAATCCCTTCATACTACCACTCAATGAAGCTGCAGCATTTTTAATTTCATTAGGTAAATTTAATGAGGCATTAGGACGTGTAACCTTATTAAAGAAATTACCAAGTTTTGATGACATCTTATCAAGAGTAGTATCCTTACAAGGACTTGCTGTTACTACAGTCTTACCCATAGTATTAGTATCAGACTTATTTAATTCTTTTGCTGCTCTAATAAACTTACTTCTTGCCTTTTGTGCAGTTTCTGAAAGTTGATTTAATGGTATAGGATTTACATTATCAAAATCTCTGGGAAACTTATCCTTAACATCTGAAATAATACCTTGTAATTTTGCTGTTGGAGGATTTGCCTCTATTAATTTAGTAAAATAATCTTTCTGAGCCTGATCTAATTCTTTAGGTGCTGGTGTTTTCATATAAGTATATCCTCGTATTGATATTTATTAGCTATGGTGATCCATAGGTCTCCCAAAATCAGTTGGAACAGGATGTCCTCCACCAACAGCTGAAAATGGTGTTCTTCTAAATTCTTGAGTAGATATATTAATTTCAGAAGCAACTTGTTCTGCTTGATATGATGATGTACCTTCCAGATTTTTATTAATATCGTGTGCTACATTATCTTTCCAATTAGGATCTGATTTCAATTCATCAATATACCCTTGTAATTCTGGAGGAGCTCCTGCCTCCTTTAATAAGGATTCCCCTTTAGTCATTTTTGCATCCCCAAGTTCAACAGCATATCTACCCATATCTGGTACATCTCCATCCATATGAAGTTTTACGCCCTCATAAACATCACTAGATGGTTCAATTTCATTGTTATATTTATCAACAAAGTCCCTCATCTTCTTCTTCTGTACAATATCATATTCATCATCACCAGTATCAGCTAACACACTTTTTTTAGGTTGAGGAACCGCACCAACTTTATTGGGTTGAATACCTGCCTTTTCTAAATTCTGTGTTGGTTGTTCTCTATTAGACTGACTACCTCCAATTCTAGCAGAAGGAGTCTGAATACCTTCATTCTCACTTGATTCTTGACCATCTAACAAATTTCCTTTTTTTACTGGCCCAACAAATCCAGTTTTAGATTGAAATCTTCCAGGCCCATAAAAAGTACTTGAAGTTCTCCCCAATACATTCATTATAAGAGGATTTTGTTTATTATCTCCATCTAAAAATTTTCCCAAAACAACATCACCTTGTGATAATGCTGGTTTCTTTTGTCTACCAGCAGCACCACTTCCATCACTAACACCTAAAGCTGTAGTAGCAAAAACAATTTCCTCATCTTTTATAGAATTATCACTGGGATGATTACCCATAATAGCAACTCTATACCTATGACCAAATCCAGCATTACCATCAATCTGATCTTTTTGAGACGCATACGGTAAGATTATACCAATAAACTCATGAGTCGCAGTCCCATAAGAGTTAAAATCAGCCATTGAATTAAATTTTTTCATTATCAATTACCTCTATTTCTTTCAGCTTTTCTTGCAAGAAAGGCTGCATACTCTGCATCATATGCTGCTTGTCCTTCTGCAGTGGTACTATCAGCAGTTGTTCTAGTTGTTACTGTGGTTCTATTTCCAGATGTTTCAACAGTTCTTGTAGTCTTAACTCCAGGACGACTATCCTCAGAACTAACTAATTGTGCTGATGGTTTAGATGTATTTTTAGAACTATGCATTCCATAAGAATCCCGTATTAGAGTAAGAGAAGTTACAGACTTTTCTGCTTCAAAATAATGACAAAGTGCTTGAATAACATAGTTACCACTTGATTTTTGATCAGGGCCCTGTTCCTTTTTATCAGTTATTTCCTCAATCTCAAGAGACAATACATCTCCTGCCTTTAAGTCAGTATTACATGGAATAGTTATAGAATATCTTTGAGAAAATAATATATTATATCTGGTGCTTCCAGCAGCATAATAATATTCTGGACTATTATTAGGATCAATATCTTCTTTTTCAGCACCAACATTTAATATAGCAGTCTGTATTCTATGGTATTCGGTACCTTCCTGAAAATCTTCATCAACAACACTAGGAGTATCTGGTTGTTTTCCAAGAGTAGAGAACTTTGGATCTTTATACAATTTTCCATCCTTTACGTTAATATCAATTTCAGTAAACGCATATGTTTGAGGATTAAAAAACACAGTTTTATTCGCATACAATCCAGATTGAATCTGATTCATTAAATTTTGATCTTGACTTACTTTCAATGATGCGATTTTATAATCATTTTCATCATCCTGTACTTGTTGTGTTGCCTGTACCTTTCCATCATAATGATATGTTTTTTCATATGGATCACTATTAATAATATTATCAATAGACTTAAAATTAAATCCATCTTTAGTTTGATAAGCAAAATAACCAGGATTTGCCGTATTTGTTGGGATTGTTTGTTTTGCCAACATCAAAATCAAATCAAATGGTCGTTTAGACATTCCAGCAAACGAATAAGAATTACTAGCAGTATCAGAATTTATATCCTGTATAGGTACTTTCAATTCATTTATAAGAATATTTCTCACTGAATGTACAATATTACCCTTATAGTGTCTAGTAAGTTTTTTTACATTATTCGTCAGGCCTAATTTGGATATAAATCTCAATTGAAGAATTTCCATTGTGGAAGATTTTTCTATTACCTGCACCTCATTCACATAAAATCTCTTATGCTTATTCCATTTTGATGAAAAATCAATCCCTTCTCCTATAGGATCTTTAATTTTCATAAAAATTTCACAACCAGCTTCTAATGGTAATGAAGTATGTAAAGAACCCTTTCTTCCCTGTGTATCATCCTGTGATTCAGCAGCACCAGATGTACTTATTATAGTAACCACTCCTGTAATATAAGGAGATAGAAGATTTTCATAATAAAAAATGTTTCCAACCCTAAACTGCCCCTTTGCTAAATCAACTTCATTAAAAGTCCGAGTGGTGTATTTGGTACCACGGTTTGGTTTTGCAGCTCTAATTTTAAATATTTCAAATTTTGATGCTTGTACTGACATTATATTTAAGAGATATTAGATGGAACAGGTTCGGGAGTTGATATTGAAGGGCTAGAACCATTTTGTGCAGAACCCACCATTTTTTCTACTTCAATAGGCATTACAATTGTGTTAGTATTTATTTCCTCAAGATTACCTTTCAAATCACCAGCATATCTATCAACTTTACTAATAAGATTTTTTGATAATGATTCCGTATTAGGTGAAATTGATGAAACCTCTTCTGGCATCTTTCCAGCCATTCCACTTCCACCACCACTCTTTCCTAAAAGTTTAGAAGGATCCATACTCAAAAGAGAATCAAAAGTACCTACTAATGAATTAGTTTCTGTTTCATCAGAAGTTTCCTTTGTAAATTTAACTGCTTTGTCATCAGTTCTTCCATCTCTCGTTTCTTGAGCACTTTCAGATGATTTTAATTTTGAGATTTCGGTATTCGTATTTGACTTACCAATATCTATTTTTTTAGTTGATTCTTGCGAATTATCCCCATTCTCATCAAGTTCAGGAACTTTAATAGAATCTAATTCTTTTCCAATAACATCTCCACCTTCAGATAAAGCAGCAACATTCTTTTCCGCCTGATTCTTATTAAACAACCCAATGACCCAACCTCCAAATTTAAATAATGCATTAGCAATGAACTTTATTACATTCCATGTAATTTTTATAAGAGGTTCAAAAAAACTATAGATACCCTTTAACTTCTCTATAATAACAGGTAACTTTGTCGTAATCCATCCCATCAAAAGATAACCAAAGAAATTCAATATTTTATCCTTCAAACTCATAACAGATCCAGACACATTTGATAATACACTTTTTATAGGCCCTTTTGATTTCTTCTTTTCTATATTTTTCTCAGCAGCATCTCTTTCTGCTCTTAATCTCTGCCTACGAACCAAAGATAATTTTTTAGCATCTAATTTTGCTACTTTCTTATTATTATTAATCAACGAACTTCTAATATTAGAAGCAGTGAGTTTTAGTTTTTCTGCTGAATTTGCCATTATACAATAATACCTAATAAGTCTTTCGCAACATCGACAACATAAGAGTTAGAAGCATCCTGTGAATTAATCATTGGCATTGAATCTCCACCACCGCTACTATCAAGACCAGGTTGTTGTCTTGCTGAATCTGATAATTTAATAGCATCCATAACTGTTACACCACCTTTTGAAGGTAATTGAAGATTGGAAGAACTTCTCACACTCCGTGAAAAATCCATATTAGTAGCAGTATTTACTACACTCTTATAATCCTTCTCAACAGCATCAACCTCACCTGCTGCCTGATTTCCCTTCATATCTCTCACCATACTACCAGCATCAAGAGCAACACTAAGAGCAGTTCCTGCACCAGGAATCATAGATGCTGCTCCAGAACCTAATTCTAATGCTGCACCCATCCAATCAGGAGGACTTTGTAAAAGTCTTCCTGCTGCAAATGCTGCACCCATACCCAATCCAACAATTGGAATCTTCTTAAGTAGTCCCTTTCCTCCTGCTTTACCCAATCCTTTAAGCAATCCCTTTCCACCGCCCTTTACTAATGCTTTTGCACCTTTAGCAGCACCTTTAATACCCTTTATTCCAGATTTTCCTAAATTTATTGCACCCTTACCAGCACCTTTAAGACCCTTCCATAAACCCTTACCAAGACTTCCTAATCTTTTTATTATGGCCAGTGCTTGTTTTAATAACTTTGGAAGAGTTCGTTTAACAAAAACTCTACCTATTCTAAATGCTCTATGTACTGCCCTAACAACACCTTTAACAAATCTAACAACTTTTATAATAGTCTTAACAATTTTAACAACGATTACACCCCCAATAAGAACACCCAATCCAATTAAAATTTTCTGTCCATGATCTTGTAAAAACTTAAAGAATGCTGTGACTGCTTCTTTATTATTAGCTAACCATTTAAATGCTTTATCGGCTACAAATCCTGCTGCTAAATTACCAAAGAATCCTACAATTTTATCCAGAATATTTTTTGCTGGTGCTGTTACAGCACTAAATGCATTTCCAACTTTAGTACTTACCTTATTAACTGCCTCTAATCCAGATTCAATTCCACCTCTTCTTTTAGATTCTGCAGATGATCTTAAATCTGATATTTCATTATCTTTTTGTGTAATTCTATTTGAAAAATCTAATGCTAATGCATTTCCAATATCTTGTAATATTGAATTTATTTCTACTAATGATTGATCATCCTTTCTTATCTGAAGGATTCTTTTAATAGTACTAATCTTTTTCTCATTACTATCAACTCTTTTCTCTAAATTATTATCCTTTCCAGAAGTATCATCTTTTAAAAGTTCATCAGTCTTGGGTTCTTTAGAAGAAAGAGAACCACTCAGAAGACTTCCTTTTATCTTACTAATCTTTAGTTTTTTCTTATTATCATTATTAGGAGAAAGAGGACTACTTTCAACAATTCCTTGAGCAGTAGCAGTTTTTGTAGGAGTATCAAAAGTATCCTCTTCACCAATAGCAGATGATTTTTCAATTGGAGCAAGAAGACTTGAACTTACATTTAGTTTTCTTTTAGATACTCTAAGTTTAGGTATTTTGGATACCTCTAATACATCAACTCTTTTCTCAAGTCCAAGAACTCTCACTAAAGTTTTCCTCTGCATTGCAAAGGACTTACTTAGTGTCTTATGAATCTGAGCAACTTCAATACCTAATCCTTTCTCAATCCCTTTAACATTAGACGCTAGCTTATAATGAGGATCAAATTTACCCCTTAGATCCCCTATTATATTTTTATTGTCACCAGTTTCTTTAGGCATTCCGTTGTTGTTGTTGCTTTAGGTTTTCTTCCTCAATATACTGTTGGAGAAGTGAGACATATATTTCCCTTTCCCAAGGTATCATGTTTTCAAGCTCTGTTAAGCTATATTTATGGTGCTGTATGAGAGCAAAATTAGTACGATAGTAATTTTCCAAACTCTCATGTGCCAGAGCTAACTGAAAAAAGATGCTAACCCCTCAATTACCACCTCACTTTCAACTTTTGTGTTTGGATTCATTACTTTGACTTTATGAGATAACTTTGGCATTGTTTCAAAGAAATTTTCAACTTGTTTGAATTGTTTAGAATTCATTTGTTCAACAAAATCTCTTAATTCTTTCTTTGTGCAATTTGAAGCTTCCCATGCTTCTTCTTCATTATATACTTGTTTAATACAAGACATAATCACATTCAATGATTCATCGACCTGACTATTATTACTAGTATCAAAGTTACTTTCAATAAATTGATCTAATGATGGATAATTCATTTGGACTGATAAACTATCATCCAACTTAATAATATCAGAATGATTAGAATCTTTCTGAATTTTTATTGAATCAATATCAATTAACATTTCCACTTTAGTTTGTCCGTCATCTGGACAAGTCACATTCACTTCAACAGTTTCTCCAACAGATTTTCCACGAATATTTAAAAACAAATATTCAATATCAAATGTTGCTAGTTTATCAATCTTTATACCTCTACTTAAAATACAATCAGAAAGAACTGATTTTATAGCAGAAGTAATTTGTTTGGTATCTTCAGATTCTAAAGCCATAATTAGAATCTTTTCCTCTTTAACTAAAAAAGGTCTATATTTAACTTTTTTCCCACTAGATGGTAATACTAACTCATAAGTCGGGGTCGAAATCTTCGGTAAAGGCATAATGTTTTCACACTTCAGTAAATTTATTTATAGGGGTTTATGCAATGTAATAATTACTGCTTGACAAATGCACCTACAGATGACTCTATGTAATAACGGTCATAAGCAAATTGGACATTAACCTTTAAAAGGTCTGCACCGCCATATTGAACAGGTATTGATGTCATTCCTTTAGGAAATGCATTAATAAATCTATAACAAAGAGAATTACTATCAGAATTTCTTTCAAATTTAGTTATTGTTAAACTACCAGATTTATATCCAACCTGTTCATCATTATTCATAGGGTAATTAAATCTTTTATAATAACTGTGATTATCTTGACGGGTTACTCCCAAATAATTATTATCACCTGAAATATAATCCATCCAACCTTCAAAAAATTTAAGAACATTATAATCTTGATCAACATAAAAAGCAAAGTCACTCTCAATATAAATTCGTGTATGAGCAAACTGCTGATTTATTCCGTGAAAATTATCCTTGACTTCTGATGTTGCAAAAGAACTGGTTGGAAGTGTTGCTT
>Ga0163179_10002958_pt1 | contig 11657 bp, 9 predicted proteins | sample AtlANTMetagenome_FD_109643 | JGI IMG/M metagenome (GOLD analysis project Ga0163179, IMG submission 109643) | Marine eukaryotic phytoplankton communities from the Atlantic Ocean - Atlantic ANT 2 Metagenome | ecosystem: Environmental > Aquatic > Marine > Oceanic | place: North Atlantic Ocean... | reverse complement strand
GGGTATTGCGCGATACCGGTGCCTCGCGTGGCGCACCACTTTTTGTGTTTGGAGAGGACTTTCGCGTCGAGGGAAATGGTGCGTCTTTTTCTTGGGAGATGGGCAGCGTTCGAATTGACGATTTACAGCTGTCACTGCAGGGTGATTTTCAGCGAACGAATGCTGCTGTAGCGCTCGCTATTGTGGAACTGCTGGAACGCAGTGGCGTATTTACGATTCCCGTTGGTGCTCGGCGTCGCGGTCTTCAAAGGGCCCGTCACGCGGGACGATTGGAGTGGGTGGAGCAAGACCTCTTGGTGGATGGCGCTCACAATATCGACTCTGCGCGGGTTCTCGCGGCACATTTGGCCAGCTTGCCAAGACGCGGTCCACGGAGTCTACTGTTGGGCGTGGGTTCAGACAAAGATATCCGGATGATTGGAACGTTGTTGGCGCCCCAGGTGGACCAGATTTTTACTACGCGATGCGCTCATCCTAGAGCAGCGGCACCCGATGAAGTTGCGGATGCGTTGTCGGGCTTGGATTTGCCTGTTCGGGTTGCCGGACCGATTGAAGATGCACTCCCGAGGCTGCGGGCAGAACCGGGCCTAGTGGTCGTGGCGGGAAGTCTGTTCTTGGCGGGTGCGGTTCGTGACCTCTTGGGGAAGGCCTAAGGCGTGTTGGTCTTGTGGATCGGACTTGCTGCAGCTGTTGAGTTGCAATTGCCCGCCATGGATGCAGAAAAAATCGTGCTGGATGATGGGGTTGTCACTGTGGCACACGGGGTGCTCGAGAATGAACAAGGGCGTCTGTCTTTTGTACAGGGTCATGTCGTATTGGACACCCGGCACCTCGCGTTGGAAGACGTGGAGGTACGACTTGAATCAGGGTGGATTATTCGTGCGGAGTTACTCACTGGCGTTTTGGATGAAGACGCCTGGCTCACCAACGCATCTCTGACGGCGTGTGACTGCGACTGCCCGGTTTGGGAGTTGAAAGCGGAACGTTTGTTTGTGCCTGATTTAGAAGTGGCTCAGCTGGAAGAGTTGTCTTTTGATTTTCTCGGGAAAATACGGATACCACTGCCGAATAGCCGAATTCCTTTGGAGCGCTCCACTGTGGGGCTTGGCCTGCCTAATTTAGGCTTGGAGTTGAGTGGGCCGCGGGTTGAGCTACCCCTCGTCTTACGACTCAGTCCACAGACGGATGTGGAGTTTCGACCCGGTTGGTGGCGTGGGCCTCGATTAGGGGGAGAGTTTCAGAGCCCCGATACACGTGCAGATTGGACGATTGAGTGGGCCGATCAGTTTGCGGCGCTCGCTGCTGTACAGCATCAACAGTCGAGTGGGTCCTGGGGCAGTGCCGTAGATGGCCTCTGGGCAGATAGCCTCGAGAGTCTTGGGCGTTCTCCGACCTATTTGGTGCGGCAACAAAGCTATACGGAGCAACTTGGGCGCCTTTGGGTGGGCCCAGCCGTCGTTGAAGGATGGGCCTGGCAGGGGGAGCAAGAGGCCGCATTTTGGCAGATCGGTTTACGAAATACGCATTGGTCGTTGGGGCCGATTAGCGGTGATCATAGTGTTGGGTTCGGATTGTATAAAGGCCAGCAGCGAGCACAGCTCAGTGCGAGTCTGCAGGCTGTAGAGCATTGGGGTCCTCTCGAGGTGCATCTGCGTGGGGAAAGTCGTGCTCTGGATTACGGTTTCAGTGAGCAGGCGGTAGATTGGAGAGCGAATTTGGATGCATCCATGGTGGCTTGGGGGAGGCACGGAGATTGGCTGCACGAGCTGCGCGTGGGAGTAAAGGCGCTCCAGTCAGAACGGGTATGGGATGAGTTGGTGCCTTTAGGTGCGATGGACTCGCCGTGGTGGCGAGGAGGTATTGGGCCTCGAGTCCGCAGTCAGTGGTGGGGTGGTGACGCGGGACATGCCCGCTTGGATGCATGGGCGCGAATGGATGCAGCGGGTCTGCGTGGATGGTCGGCGTCTGGGAAATACCGCGCTGATGCTTGGGGGTTGCAAGCACAGAGTCACAGCGAGGCTGGCGAATCTTTGCATGGCCTACGCTTGTCCCATGACTCGGAGCGAACGCAATTTTGGTTGGGTGCTTTGGCTCAAGAAGGCGAATCGTTAGACGTCTTCTCGCAGGGAATGATCGAGGCAGGAGCGAGGATTGGTGTTCCACTGGGCGAGAGCATGTTGTGGCCATCGGCCAGCGCACTTGTAGTGCCGGAAGGAATCGCAGCCCTCAATGCGGGTGTCTCCGTAGAAAGCAACTGCGACTGTTTTCTTGTGGGTCTGGATGTGGGCTGGTTTGAAGACCGAGACACTGTGACCGTGGGACTTGCTCTGGATCTCTTGCCGGATCCCCGCTCGAGTTCGAAAAAGCCCTGATAGTGATTCGTAGCTCGTAGCTAAGGGAGCACAGTCACCGGGTAGATGCTCATCTTTCCAGCCATGAAGCTCGATAGCAGGGAGTTGACGTTGTCGAAGTCGTCGACATTGCCGTTGACGAGTCCTGCAATTCCAACGGCATACACACCTGGAGAAGCGAAAGCGCTTCCAGGAATCTCAAGCTTGTTCACAAATCCATCGGAGTGGCCGAAGTTGTAGATTTCTTCGGCGGTGGCGGGCTCGTTGGACCAGACCACGTTGGAAGTCTGCGCGTTGATCACCACACCTAATACAGCGTTGTAGCTGCGGTTGGTCAGGTCGACGACGAGCTTGGCACCCTTTGCTTGTTGCGTGGGCACATCTACGTCGGGTTCCTGTGGAAGCTTGTTGACCAGTAGGGCGGGGCCGCCCTCCAGGTTCACCGATACCTCTACATCCGCGCTTACCTGGTAGACCAAGCCGTCCTCGTTGGTTGCCGAGTAGCTGCCTGTTTCGTCTTCTTCGAGCCGTATGGGTTGATTTCCGCCGATTTTGAGCTTCACAGTGGCGTCGCCAACCGGTGCGTTCGACAGGTCATCCGCACTTGTGGCGTCTGCAAGAAACACCTGAGCAATCACTCCCATGTTCCAGTCGGTCTGTGCGAGTGCGTTGGCCACGGCGTCGTCTTCGGGTTCCGCGATGCCGACCAAGAGTGCTTGGCTCACGAGGGGGTTGGTGAGATCAGTCAGTTCATCTCTCGCATCTTGGATGAGATCACAACCGGGCAAGAGAAGCATCAAGGTGACAAGCATGGGAACTCCAAATGAGTGTAGTACTGAATGCCTAACTTGAATCATTTTACTCGGCTTGCCAAGAATGAATCCGTTTCGAAACAGTTGACAGGCGCCCTAGAACTACTTATTTGGCCGGTCGATTCGAATCCTCAGGCACGGTGACTCCCATGGCGTCCAATACCAAGTTCACGAAATTCCGTCGCAAACTCCGTCGCGCAAAGGCTGGTCGTAAGGCCAAGAACGCTCGTGAGAACCACGGAACGACTCCAAAGTTCGCGATTCACACAGAAGCTGCGGACAAAAACGCTCCCAATCAGGCCAAGCAGTCCTAAGTCGTCTGCTGGAGTAGAGCTCTCGCTACTACTCGCTGATTCCGAAAAAGCGCATGCTGTTTTGAGTGCACTGCTCTGCCAATTCGCTCGGCTCGAGTTCACGCAGCTGGGCGATATAGTCGAGCGTCAAGGCCACGTGGCAGGGCTCGTTTCTTCGCCCGCGTAGAGGAACTGGGGTGAGAAACGGCGCGTCGGTCTCCACATGCAATCGGTCGCTTGGAACTGCTCTTGCCACAGCACGGGTGAGGTCAGACTTCTTGAAGGTGACCACACCTGGAATGGAGATGTGTCCCCCGGCTTCTACCACTTCGTGCATGTGTTCAACATCGCTGGCATAGCAGTGGTAAAGCACACCAGCTGCTTCAAATGCGCCCTCTTTTTTTAGAATTTCTAAGCATTCGCCAGCTGAGTCGCGATCGTGAATGATGATCGGTAGGTTCAACTCCTGGGCCATATGGATCTGGCGAACGAAGGCTTGTCGTTGAATTTCTCGTGGGGAATTGTCGTAATAGAAATCCAGTCCAATCTCTCCGTAAGCGACAACGACGGGCTGTTGGGCCAGTTCATACAACTCGCTTGCAACGTGATCTGTGAGGAGACTGGCATCATGTGGGTGTAGTCCAACACTGGCCCAAACGACCCCGGGGTGTCGGGACGCCACGTCCACTGCGCGTGCGGCTGAGCCCTCTCCATAGCCTGAGCCCACAGTGAGCATCCGCGTGACGCCAGCTGCAACTGCTGTGGCAATCACTTCATCGACTCCTGAATCGCCACCATAGGTCTGGGGATCCAAGTGGCAGTGAGAATCAAAAATCATGAGACCATCCGTGCCTTGCCCAACTCGTTGGCTAACTTGGCCAACAGTGGTTCCATCAAGAGGCGAGCGGTCACATTGAGTTCGAGTCGCGCCCGTGCTTTCTTCAGGTCGTCTTGTAGGCGTGCTATCCCATGCGGGTAAAGAGCGTTCGCCCACGCCTCAATGACTTCGAGACGGTCGGAGTTGAGATAGTCTGGTTTCCCAATCGCATGGCAGGTCGCGTCGCGCAGTAGGCTTTCGATGACATCGAGATATCGTTCGACTTTTGTCTGCCAGCGGATTCGGCTGGATTTACCTTTGAGGCCTTTGGAGAAATCGAAGAGCTCTTTGGGGCTTGCTGCGAGGATCTCCAGCAACTCTGATCGGGCTTCATCCATCGCTTCTAATTCACCGTCCAGTAGCGCTTGGGCGCGGCCTGGTCGGCCATCGGCGAGTCGAGCGATACGGGTTGGATCGGCAACCCCTTGTGCTTCGAGGTTGTGCATCAGTGTGGACATCGGAAGCAATCGAAATCGTACCCGTTGGGAGCGGGACAGTACTGTCGGAAGCAGTGAACTCGCGCGATGAGTCACAAGAATGAAGCCGGTACCTTCTGGTGGCTCTTCCAGTGTCTTTAGGAGTGCGTTGGCTGCTTGGGGTTGCATCTTATCTGCGGGATCAATGATGAAGGTGCGTCGCCGCGCGGCGTATCGGTGGAGTTGGGTTTGCCGAATGACTTCCCGTGCGCTCTTTACACTGATGGTCAGGGTTTTCTTGTCGGCGTCTGGGCCGACCACTACCAAATCCGGATGGCTGCCTTTTTGCATGTGGTGGCATGTCGGACACGCGTTGCAGGGGCGAGACTTTGGATCTTCGCTTTCGCATGCAGCAGCGCGTGCAATCAAAAGAGCCGTCTCTTTTTTTCCCACACCCTCCGGGCCCTCGAAAATGTAGCAACCCGTCAACTGCCCATTTTGCGCAGCGGCGAGGAGGGGTTTGAGGACGTGTTCTTGTCCAGGTACGGTAGACATGTTCTCTCCCTATCACGTCGGGTTATTCGTCAACATGGACGCACGATTTGCATGGCAAGAAGCACTGGAACGAAGTTCGCTATCGGGTCGAGACTTCTTGGCACGTGTGGGGGAAGCGGGCGTGCTCTTCTCTGGTGAGCCACTGTGTGTACACCGACAGCCCTTGTTCTTGGCGGAAGAACAAGTTCGTGCTTTTGCTCGAATTCTGGCATCGTTTCACAGTGCTGTTCGGAAAGCGAAAGCGCTTTTGATTGCAGATGGAATGGGGGTGGACAGTCTGGCGCATCGGATTGGGTTGAGTGCTCAAGAGCGCGAACTCGTGGCGATTGACCCGGGCTACGCATCCGCTGCGACCATCGCTAGGGTCGATAGTTTTTGTCCTGAGGGGCATCCTTGGCTCTTAGAGTTGAATGCCGAATCACCCACTGGAATGGGCTACAGCGATGCGCTTACGGAACTCTTGAGGGAGGATCCAATCTATGCCCAGGTGGGTCCTTTTGAGGCGTTTCGTGCTGCGGATGCAGCGCTTCGAGCGCTGCATGCGACCTTTCGGGAGTGGGGTGGCACCGGGTCGCCCCAATTGGCGATTGTGGACTTCGCTGATGTACCCACTCGTTCCGACTTTCACCTGCTTGTTCAAGCGTTCGAGCGCCATGGGGTGGATTGTGCACTGGTTGATCCAAGAGATTTGCGCTTTGAATCTGGCGTGTTGCAGGGCCCTAAAGGTCGAATTGATCTTGTGTATCGGCGTGTGCTGGTCGACGACTTGATCGCGAGAAGCGGCGAGTGTGCGGCCCTTGTGGCAGCCTATCGCCATCAGGCGGTGTGTGTCGTGAACAGTCTGAGGACCCCACTTTTGCACAGTAAGGGGCTCTTTGCGCTGCTCCACTCTACCGTGCTTTCCGACCACCTGACGTCAGCAGAGAGGGCCGTTGTCGAACGACATGTTCCGAAGACATTGATGTGTTCGACGGATTTTGGGGACAGCAATGCAGCACAGCAGTTGGATGAAGTTGCGGCGAATCCGAATGACTGGGTGTTGAAACCGGTGTCCCAGAGTGGGGGCAAAGGGGTTCGTTTTGGGAGTCAAATGGACCCTCAGGATTGGGCCCGTTTGGTCCGAAGCGCCAAAGATTGTGTGGTTCAGCGTGCGGTCCAGCCTTGGATTCTGGAATTTCCAGATGCAAGAGTCGAGTATGCGAGGAGGAAATGTCTCGTGGATCTCGATCCTTTCTTGATTCAGGGACGATTGGCTGGTTTCATGTGTCGTCTCAGCGATGGGGCACCCGTCAATGTCGCGCAAGGTGCCCATAGTGTTCCGGTGTTCGTGACGTCAGAAGAGGTTGAATAAATGCGCTTACTTTTAGCATTTCTTGTTGCACAGAATGTGGCTGCGGACCCGGGTTCAGCGTCCTACTATTCCACGGACACAGTGGCTCAAAAATCCCAAATTTTTCGCTCTTATGCGGAGGAGTTGGGACCCAATTTTGATCGTCTACAGCAAGCATTGGGTCGGGCTGGTCAGTCGCTGGAACAACTGGAATTGGGCGTGCTCTTGGTGGGTGAGCGCGGTGGTGAGGAGTTGAAGGTGCATTTGGATGCCTCGCGACGCAAGGCGAATCATGCCTTTCTCGTTGCTCAAAAACACGTCTCGCTACTAGAGACGGACTCACAACAAGTTTTTGAGCAGGCGATGGCCGCGGTCGTTTCCAACTATGGAGACAAGCTTGTAGAGTGCACTCGGGCATCTGGAATGGGTAGTTTTGGTCCTGCTCGAGGCCAGAAGAGTTGCGAGGGTAAGGACCTGAGTGCTGAGATCGCTGCCCAGATGGATAAAGATGCGGATTTGAAAAAAGAGGTGGACAGCATTCTTGCGGTCGAGTGGCCGAGCTTTGCTGTTGAGTCGAAAGCGCTGGATGCCGTCGACGTAAGCACAAGCGCCGATGCTGGGGCAAGCGAGCAAACCGTGAGCGTGGTGTATTTGGCGCAGACTTTCTTGGCAGATGAACTCGCTGAAATCGAAGCGCAACTGGAGCGGTCTTTGGGGCCGATTCAGAGGGAGTTGCGGTCTGCCGAAGAGGGGCGTCGTGCGGAGTTGATCGAGCAGGCCAATGGGTTGCGTCAGGCGTATGAGGCAGCGATGTCGGAGGCTGGCGAACGACTCTTCGGCGCGATGGAGAAGCCACTCAAGAAAAAGAAAATAAAGGTTGCAGTGTGCCCGAATCCGGCGTCCATGGGAGGCTGCCCTGGAGAGGATGTCACCTCAGAGGTGGTTGAAATCTTGAAGAAGAACAAACGCTTTCAGAAGGCGCTTCGCTGAGTTCGTTAGCCTTAGGGGGCGGGACAGATTTCGTTGTAGCGTGTGGCGTTGGCTGTGGCTTCGCGACCCTTGTCTGTGAGGGAACGGACCATACGATAGACGAGTGGTGCGCCTCGGGTGCTAAATCCAGTGAGCGAGGTCGCAGTCGAACGCAATGCATACACACAGATGCTCTCTTCACGTTGTGCGATTGCGAGAAGACTCTCGAGGAGGACTTCTGGTTCTTCACCCGGTTCCCAGTGTAGAAGTTGGGTTGCGTAGCTGAGTTCTTCTTTTGATCCGCGGCGGGAAAGAACGGGCCATTGCAGCGTTTTTGCGGTGCCATTGCGGTGTGTGTATTGTCTCGGGCGTAGTTTGGTCGGAGGTGGGGGTGAGGGCGGTCCAACCTCGTGGATGCATTCTTCATTTGCGGTTTTGGTGGGGCTGCTTCGCCAGGTATCGCTGACTTGGACGACGTCTGAGATAGCGTGCTGAGGGGTGTTTGCGTCGAAGGTATACACCAAGGGTCGATAGGCTTCGAGCACATCGAAACCGGCGCGTCGATACATCCGGTGTGCTCCGTAGGCGGATTCGGTTGTCAGGGTCAATAAATCAGCCCCTTCATCGCGTGCAATTTGGCAGACTTTCCGCATCATTTCGGTGCCCAGACCTTTCCTGCGGTGGCGGGGAACGATTCCAGCTGGACCGATGTGGACGATTCGCAGATTTTCATCTTGGAATTGGGCCTCTCGATAGCCTGCCATTAGGACACCGTAGAGGTCGTCTTCCGAGGCCAAGGCAAGTGAGATTCCATCAGACCACATCCATTCTCGGTAGAAGTGGAGCATGGACTTGTGGTAGCGGGTGGCGTCTCGATAGTTGGAGAAAGCAAGATTCAATACGCGCGGTAGGTTCTCGTAGTCCGAGGCGAGAAAGGGGCGAATCGTTAAGTCTGTCACCGGACTTCGATCCGCGTGGGCAAGATCGCAACTACACCATCTCTCTCCATCATTTGAGACAGCATCATGATTTCGCTGAGTTGATTCACAAGCGCTGTTGGAAGACGCTGGCCTGTCATTTTCATAAAAGCGTCAGGGTCGGCTTTAGGGGGAGACCAGAGTAAATCCCAGAACACGCCATCTTTGGGATAGATTTTTCGTCCGACTGTTCCGTCGTACTCACTCAGTTCGATCGCTTTTTCGATGGCGTCTTCCAGCCCGCCCAATGCATCGACTAAGCCTTGCTCGAGAGCTTGGCTTCCGGTCCAAACACGACCCTGAGCCCGCGCATGGAGATCTTCTTTGCTCATCTTTCGGTCTTGAGCGGCTTTGGTGATGAAACTGTCGTAGAAATGCTGAAGCCGCTCTTGGATTTTTGCTCTCTCGTTGGGAGTGTATGGACGGGTGAGGTCGTTGAGGCCCGCATAGGGTGTGAGGCTATGGTTCCAATGGGTCACGCCGGCTTTGTCGAGCAGTCCATCGATAGAGAACTTTCCACCAAAAATCCCGATGGAGCCGGTGAGTGTTCCGGGCTCGGCGAAGATGTAATTGGCGGGCATGGAGATGTAGTAGCCACCAGATGCTGCGTAGCTTCCCATCGACACCACAACTGGTTTTCGTTCCCTAGCGCGTTGGATGGCCTTCCAAATGCTGTCTGAGGCGATTGCAGACCCACCAGGCGAGTTCACCCGAAGTACGATGGCGATGGTGTTCTTGTCTTTGCTGAGGTCCGTGATTTCTGCCACGAGGCTGCGATCGCCGGCCATAGCACCTGAGCCGAAGGGCTGTTGAGAGAGTCCGTCTACGATGGTGCCTTGAACGTGCAGTACGGCGATCTCTTTTTTGGGTCGCTTCCAGGAATTCTGGATGGCTTGGAAGTAAGGCTTGGCTTTCCGGAAGGTTCCCTCGAGGGATTTTTTGGTTTCAAAGAGGTACTGTGCCTCATCGACCAGCCCACGTTCGACAGCACTCTGGGCGTCCAAGGGTGGGTCGTTGAGTAGCGCCTCGACTTCACTGATGTCTTTTTTGCGTCCAGCTGCGGTATCCGCCACAAAGCTTTTGTGGAAGTCGGCGAGAATGGATTGCAGTTGCTCTTGGCTCGGTTCGCTGGGCTCATCGAGAGAATAGGCCTCAGGAGCTGATTTGTAGCTGCCGATTCGTTCGATATCGGCAGTGACGCCAATCTTTTCAAAGGTACCCGCATAATGCTCAGTTTGTACCTGGAGTCCCAATACTTGGGGGGCGCCCTCTGGGTGAATCACGACCTTGGAGCAGGCTGTTGCCAAATACCAACTGATATTGTCGTAGTTTTTCGCCCAGGCAGTGCAGGGTTTGTTGCCCTTTTCCATGGCCTCTAAAGCTTTTCGAATCTCCTGCGCGGATGCAAGAGAGAGCGTGGGATTGTCGAGTTGTAGAAGTAATCCGCCGATCCGGTCGTCTTCGGAGGCATGCTGGAGCATGACCGCGATGTCGGGACCTCGCAGAGGGATTTCACTTTTACTCCAATACAGCGAACCCTCGACGGGCCCGTCACTCACGTTGCCCGATAGGCGTAGTTTGAGCAGGTTGTCTTTGCCTTGGATCTCTGGAGTCGATCCAAGCAGAATGATGATTGCGATCAGTGCGGTGCCCATCACAAGCACACCGAGTCCAGCAATCCAAAGAATCAATCGGAGCTTTGATTTTTTTGCCACGGTGCGTCCCTTTCTGGGATCGATTTAGCGCAATGTGACGCTTTTCTCCACTGTGCATTCCTCCTCGACATCCACAAAGTTGTCGAGACGCGCATTGCTGTGGCGTTCGTGCCATCGGAGGATTCTGGGAAAAATACGCTCTTGGGCTTTAGGGCCAAGCAGGGGATCGCTGTGTCCCCAGCTGGCATCCAGTCGAATCTGCTCGATGGGACCGTCGACGAAGTCAGCGATCGCAAACGCGGCAGATGGTGCGCAGAAATGGTCACCGTCTGTTGCAATGAGTTGGAGGGGGATTGTGCTCCCATCCATTGCTGCCGTGAGATCTTGGGTGCCTGTGCGATCACACAGAAACCCGACCTCCGACCACCGAAGTACTTGCTGGAGGAGTCCAGTACCGAGATTTTCTGTGCCGTGCAGCAGTAAGCCTCGGGAAATGGCGCCGTCGACTTGGTAGGTCCCCATTTGATCGATCCAATTGCTGCCGCTTTTCAATGCGGGTGCGGCCAATTGGCTCATTCTCCGGGTGGGTAGACTGAGTCCTTTGGGGAGAAGCTTTACTGCTGTAGCGAGGGCTTTTGCACGACTTTTGATCGGTGGAAAACGGGTGGCTGAGCAGATGGTGGTGGCAGTGGCAATGTGACCTCCGCCCGTATTGGCCAGGTACGCGTAGAGCAATTGTCCACCTAAGCCATGACCAATCCAGTGTAGTTTGTCTCGGCCTGTGGTCTCTAAGATGGCTTCGACGGTGACGGGTACGTCATGGTCCGCAATATCGTCAAAGTCCCACGTCTTGCTTCGCTGGGGTGCGATGGCGCCATGGTCGCCGCGGTGTGCGAGAAAGAACACCTGGAAGCCTGCTTTTTGCAAGGCCCAGGCCAGTGAATTGTCTTTTTCAAATTGGAGACTGTGATGGTTCAGCCCGAGAGCATGGGCCAAAATGACCGGGTCGCCGTGGCCATTGCTTCGGACAGGAAGCCGGTACACTGGGAGGGTCCAGCCATCATCGGTCTGCGTATAGAAGCGTTCCAGCCGAGTTTCTTCAGGTGCACGTGCAAAGCGTTCTCTACTGGAGGGTTGAAGGCCTCTGTAGGCCAACTGTACCGTCCACTTTGCCGCGATGGAGCCTAAGCTTCTACCTGTCTTGGACGACTCCTGCTCCTTGAGTTGAGGCAGATTGAGAGCGTCTTTGGGCATGGAGTCGGGGGAAAAGTTGTGGGGGCCGAGCAAGCCGTGGGGTGGGTGTTTGGCTACAGCTTGAGTGAGGAAAGGGGCACACCCTGGCCCCAAACACACTCTTTCTGCTGTCACCAGGGCGTGGCGCTACCAGCGGCCTGTCCAGCATCTGCTTCAGGAATCAGAGAG
>Ga0163179_10002956_pt1 | contig 11667 bp, 10 predicted proteins | sample AtlANTMetagenome_FD_109643 | JGI IMG/M metagenome (GOLD analysis project Ga0163179, IMG submission 109643) | Marine eukaryotic phytoplankton communities from the Atlantic Ocean - Atlantic ANT 2 Metagenome | ecosystem: Environmental > Aquatic > Marine > Oceanic | place: North Atlantic Ocean... | reverse complement strand
TCTGACCATAGCGTTCGCGGACCTTCTTGGGCTCTTTCGACAGATCAAAGGCATCTCGTGCCTGCTGACTGGTCATCAATCGATAGGCTGCCTGGAAGTTCGAGTCGAGCAGACGTGCATCATCGCTTTGCTCGAAGTAATCAACCGTTTGGTCAACAATCTGCCGCATACGGCGTCGACGCTCGAGTCTCACCGTTCCGATTTCAGGAGGCGGCAACAGATCTGGAACCTTAAAGTTCGGCTTTGAGGGATCGGCCATGAGGTCAAAGGGATCATGCGACTTGCCCAGGAATCCACCGGCCTGTCCGTTCGGCAAGTTTCCACCGCCCCGCCCCATCAGTTCGGGCAGTACAACAAACGGAGGCAAATCGGTTCTTCGACCGCGTAGATAACTCACAACGGCACCGGCGTGTGGTGTTTCGACGCCGCCAGTAAACTGACGTCCGGTCTGCATCATCTGCCAACCCGCGTCGTGAACGGCTGCCGAAGTGTGATAGCAACTCCGAACGAGTGAGAAGTGATTGGCGACCTTCGCGTGCTGTGGGAAAATCTCCGAAATTTCGATCTCGGGGGACGCCGTGCGAATCGGCTTGAAGGGCCCACGAACCTCTGCCGGGGCGTCAGGCTTCATATCAAACGTGTCGAGTTGGCTGGGAGCTCCCAGATTGAAGATCATGATGCATGATCGATCGTCGGCACCCTGGTCGACAGCACCGTGTTCCTTGGCCCACAGGTATTGCGGCAACGAAAGCCCGATCGCCCCCAAGCTTCCGACCTTCAAAAAATCTCGACGGGTCGTACCGGAACAGGTGTACGCTTTTCCTTGACCTTTAAAATCTAACATTGCGAGTTCTCAACCGGTGTTCACGATCTGTTCGGAGAAGGCACTCACCCTGAGCTGATGGAACGAGCATCGCTTAGTCGAACCACTCTGAATGCCACCTTTTTCAGTCCATCAGCATAGCCTGGACCGGCCTCTCAAGCAAAGTTTGTTCGATCCCAGCGGCAAGAGGGTACGGGTTTCCCGGGAGACACGACTCGCGTCTGCCACAGTCCCCCTAGGTTCCACGCACGGATCCAAACCATTCGATCTGGCGACGGGGGCAGACGGTCAAGCCGAGTCGCTGACAATCCTCGTCCAACCAACGCTGAATTTCCTGCAAACGGGTCGTATTGCAGCCTTCCGGCATCAGCAGAACTCGTTCGCGGTCAATTTGAGGAAACTCAGCTAAATATTCCTCGACCTCGACGATGTCGGCGGGATCAGCGATCACGAACTTGAATTGATATTCATAATCTTGAATCAATCGCCGAATCGTATTGGGAACATAGCGAGAGGCCTCATGACGTTGATGCCATCGAGGGTATTCCTCGGAAGACGGCGTGGAATTCGAGAGTTTGGGGCTGATGGACATCAGATCGCATTCCAAAGGCAGGTAAAGAGTGCCGGCCGTCTCGATCGTGATGTGCTTCCTCTGTTCTCGGAGCCGCTCACACAGCGGTACCAACTCGGCAAATAACATGGGTTCGCCACCGGTCAGTACAACATGCTCCAGCTCAAAACGCCCCATTTCCTCAACGATCTCATCAACCGAATAGTCATCTCCTTCGGGATTCCACGAGGCATAGGGCGTATCGCAGTAGACACAGCGAAGATTACAGCCACTCGTGCGCAGGAAAACGCTGTGGGTTCCGGTTAGCCCCCCCTCACCTTGGATCGATTGGTAAATCTCAGCGATGCGCATCCGCCTACCTTGATGGGCCCCTTGGCATGTGCCCCCTCATCATGACAAAATGAAGGCGTTGCGCAAAGGAGAACCATCTATGCCCGAAGATTTCCGCTCGATGCTCGAGCCGTTTGATAACTCGTTTCCACAGCGAGATTACGTGATTGAGATCGTATGCCCCGAATTCACCTCCGTTTGCCCGAAGACGGGCCAACCCGATTTCGGAACGATCACGATTAACTATGTACCCGATAAACTCTGCGTTGAATTGAAGAGTTTAAAGATGTATTTGCAGAGATTTCGTAATGAGGGCATTTTCTACGAAAATGTGACGAATCGAATTCTCGACGATCTGGTGGCCACCCTGAACCCTCGACGAATGACGCTGACCGCAGATTTCAATGCACGCGGGGGAATTACGGCGACCATCACGGCAACCTACGAGTCGACGTCCTGACCGTGGGCCACGGATTCTGGCCGCTGGACATCCCCTTGTCAGGCAAGAATCGCGAGAAGAAAATGTTTTGCTTCTGCCCCATTGTGCGTTGTCACGAGTAGGAATCCATGTCGAGCAACCCCCAAGTCATCCTGTCCGGCTTTGCTGACGAAGCCGCAAACCAAAAAACGGCCGAACAGCAATTCTCCGCTTTTGCGGCGATTGGCTTACAGTATTACAGCATCCGTTTCATCGATGTCGGAAACGGCATCAAAAACGTGATGAAGCTGACGAAAAGCGAAATCAACAAGGTTCGTCACCTGCAGCACGAATATGGGCTGAACGTCTCCTCGATTGGCTCTCCAATCGGAAAGGTGAAATTACTGGACGTTAAGGACGGGTCCAAGAACACCTACGTGCCCTTCAAGAAGTATCTCAGCCGAGATGTCAAAAAAGCTTGTGAGATTGCACACGCTTTGGAGACCAAGCTAATTCGAGGTTTTTCGTTTTACCATCCACGAAACAGCGACCCTTCTGATCACTTGCCACAGGTGATTGATCAGTTGGGCCAAATCGCAGAGGCCTGTCATCGCAGCGATCTAACCTTTGGTTTGGAGATCGAAGCGAATCTCGTGGGGCAAACGGGACAGATCTTGGCTGAAATTCACCGCAAGGTGAATCATCCGGCTCTCGTACTAATTTTTGACGCGGGAAACATTATCACCCAAGGCTACGATGCGGGTGAAGTCTTCCAACAATACCTGGCGATGAAGCCAGGCATGGGTTGGATGCACATCAAGGATTACCGCGATCCCAAGCCTACTCAGCGCAAAAAACATGTGGACGAAGAAGCCCTGCGACATTTTGTCCCTGCCGATTTAGGCGATAGTGCTCACGAAGCCATCTTGCGAGATTTCCGCGACCACATTCCCAAACTGGAAAGAAAACTGAAAAGACGTGGTATTCCGGGCGTCTTCCTTGACTTGGAACCCCACGTCAAGGGTGGCGGTCAATTTGGCGGCTTCAGTGGTCCTGACGGAATGGGTGTTGCCTTACGAGGCCTCTGTAAAGTGCTCGACTACACAGCGGTCGACTACCACATTCGGGACTTCCAGGATGTTCGCGACGCACGCGGATTTTGATTTTTGATTCGTACCCGTTGAGAGCCGGCACATCTGCCGTGACCGGCTACTCCCCGGATGGCTCTCCGCCCAATCCGTCCCTCCACTCGTCATTTGGCGTGCCGCCTTCCTCATCGGACAGGTGTAGAGTCGCTGCACGACTCACAGCATCTCGATTGCCGTTGGCTCAAACGCCTCGCTCCACTCATTCCCTGCCTTTCCAGGCCACCTATCTTTTTCTTTCAGGCTTGGAACAAGTGTCCCTGCTGCGGTCCCTGCTGCGAGTGCACCACGATTGCTGGGGGTTCTTAAACCGGTCCTCCTCGGACGAAGGAGATAGAAGGTTCAGCCCAATCCTGCCACTATCCAAAAATTCCTCAAATAAGTTGCAAAACAGCGGCGGAAGTTGCCGGTGAAAATCGCGAAACAAGTTAGAGGATTGAGGTCGCTGCAAAGCTGCCGTCAAAACCCTGACCAGCAAGACTTTGGAGAATGAAATGGCGTGGTCGCTCCCCCTGTTTTGGGATGTGAACCAGCGACAATTTCCATCTGATCGTCAAAAATCCTACATGTGGCTTACGGTTTTGTCGATTATCCGAAAGCGGACGAAAGATGGCGAATTCGAAAAGGTTAAGCCGGTTGGACACGAAGGCGTTGCCGTCGAGGTGAGTTAAACCAGCCAAGTGTCGACAAAGGTTCCAATACTTTTCACTGGAAGCCATTTTTTGACGTATGTTTTCGCCCTAAGACCTGAATCACAAAGACGTTACTGCCAAGCTGGTACAAGTTAAAAAGTGGCTGAAGAATCACCCCTTTTTTTCAAACGCCCCTTCGGCGGTGAGCGCACTATAGTTGGGTTGCCGCTCAGGTCAGAGAACGACCTACAGGCAGCAGTTTTTACACTTCGGAACGAGGTAATGAGAGGGCAGTTCGAGAGGCAAACTGAAGGGGGGCAAACCTTTCAGCGATGCCAAGTATCGGACGGGTAAAGGTTGAGAAATGGCACGCAAAGACGCAATCAAGAATCTTCATGAAGCGCTCATCACTCGGCGAGACGCGCTCCGCAAAGCGCTCGCAGGAGACTTAAGCCTGCTGAAGGAGTTGAAAGAGCAAACGTCTGGCGACGTAGTCGATTTCGCACTCGACTCTGCTCAAGATGAAATCAACTCTCAACTCGCTGAAGTTGAAAGTCGAGAGTTAGCGAATATCGAAGCGGCACTCGAAAAGATGCGTAGTGGTACGTATGGAGTATGCGAAGGCTGTGCAGTGAATATACCCATCATTCGATTGCAGGCCCTTCCGTATGCCACCCTATGCATCGAATGCCAGACTGAACTGGAAAAGACGGGCGAGATCTCGAACAATGCGAATCTTGGAAACATCCTTGATTCGGGCGACGACTCGGTGGTCGATTTCGAGATGGACATGACTTGATCCACGAAACTCGTCTGTTCCAGGACCTAGCCGTCGGACATGGAGGTTTGCGGCAAGATGCACGGATTTCATCGCTTTTCGTTGGTTGTATTTACGACAACCGTATTACAAATTGGACTTCTCGCATCGTATTCGAATGCTCAAACCGTCGCGCTCAAACCGCGCAGCCAGCAAGGCGACGCGGTTGACCGCCCGGTAAGTCGTCGAGACCGACTCTACGCCGAAATCCAGGCCGATTACGACATCTTCCGTCAGCACGCGGATCTCTTGAAGAAGGTGGTGCGACTCGCGAAGCCAACCGTCGTGCACCTCGAATCTTATCGCACAGAAGCCTTCGATGGCCGTTTCGGATCGCAACCAACGATCGAAGAAGCTGGCTCGGGAATCATCATTGAGCTGAATCAAGAGTACTTTGTAATCACAAATCGACACGTGATTGCCCAAACCTCGCTCGAGAACATCAAAGTCCGGCTCAGTGACGGTCGTTTTCTGCAACCTTTGAAGACGTGGACTGATTCGGATACGGACGTCGCAGTGATCCGCATTCGTGGCGATAATCTCCCCGCCGCTCATCTTGGCAAAAGCGACGAATTAGAGATTGGCGAATTCGTCGTGGCCGTTGGCAGTCCTTTTGGTCTCAGTCACTCGGTCACCCACGGGATCATCAGCGCAAAAGGACGCCGGGACCTGGAACTTGGCAGCGAAGACGTGCGTCTCCAGGATTTCCTGCAGACGGATGCCGCAATCAATCCGGGTAACAGTGGCGGTCCTTTGCTGAACATGCGAGGGGAAGTGATTGGAATCAACACTGCGATCGCCAGTAATTCAGGCGGAAACGAGGGAGTCAGCTTTGCCATTCCCATTAAGCTTGTAATGTTTGTAGCTGAGCAACTCATCGTTCACGGTGAGGTCAGCCACGCTTATCTGGGGGTTCAGCTGGACAGTGAATACACGATGGAAAAAGCAACTCGCCTGGGACTCGACCGACTGCGAGGCGCTCTCGTCAAAGGGGTCACTCCCCGTTCCCCAGCGTTTTTTGCAAACCTAAGAATCGATGATCTGATCACGACGTACGACGGCATTCTCATCGAGGACGACGATCATCTCGTGAACCTGGTTAGCCTGACCCCTATTAATGAGACGGTCGAGATCGATGTCGTGCGTCACGAAAAACTCGTCCAACTCACGGTAAAAGTGACGAATCGTCGTCACTTTGAACCCGCCAATCGCTAGACCGACTGTTGACCTGCGTACTTCAAGCCGCGTTCGATTGCGGCTTGGACCTCGATCACGTCGAGATCGACGACAACATCCATGTTGATGCGCCAATCACGGTGCTCACGTTGATCGAAGATTGTCATGCCTCGCGTGAGCTCTCCCTGGGTTTCCACATCGCCCGCCATCTCCTCGGTTCGGAAAAGTTCCGGTTGAAGAGCGGCCATCAATGCAACCGCATCATGAATGTGAATGCCTTCGAGTCCCAAATGTTGTCGGTACGCCCGAAAGGCATAGGGCACAACGTGATGCAAGAGTCCGCCAGCACGACTTGTCTGACTGGGTAGGCGATTAACCAGATCGAAGGGAAAGATCAGCTCCTGAGTCACGTCAAGTGGAACCAATGTTTTCGTAATGGGTGACCGAAAAACGGCTCGAGCCGACGCCGGATCCATAAAACAATTGAATTCCGCTGCGGCAGTCACATTTCCGATTCCCTGCACCGATCCCCCCGTCATGACGATCTGATCGATCATCGTGGAAAGATCGGGGTCACGATTAAGAGCCCGAGCAATGTTTGTCAGCGGCCCGAGGGCAATAATCGTCAATTCGCCCGGCTCGTTACGCACAGCGTCGGCAATCACCTTGTCGGAGGGATGCTGATGGTGCAATTCCGAGATCTGAACACCAAGATTGCCCAGGCCATCGGATCCGTGCAATTCACGTGCGATCGCGAGAGAAACATCTTCGTCTGAGCGAGCCATGCCCATTCTCGGCCAACGAGGCGGATCGAGCATTTCAATGATCGTCTGCACATTGCGGCTCGATTGATGAGCATCCACATTTCCCGCAGTTGCCGTAACAGCAACGACTTCTAATCTTGGGTCAAAGAGCGCAAGGCAGAGCGCAATCGAATCGTCAATGCCCGGATCACAATCGATAATCACACGCCGAGTCATAAATTCTAGAAACTCGCTGAAGAGTGGACTTGAGAAGTGATCATTGTAAATTTCGGTGCATAGAGCAACAAGACTGTCCTGGGGCTGACTCGAGAGTACTTTTCAAGAAGTTCGACTTAACAGCCTCAGAAACCAAACAGGGAACCCTGAGCCCGATCACCGTAGTGTGCCAGGGATGCTACTGTTAGAATCCTCCGAAATAGCCTTTTTCCTTGGCTCCAGAACGCTTTAACTTCACAGGAATCCCCATGACAAGTGAAATCCTCGGCCGAGTCTCAGGCGGTGAAGACCTCTCCATGGAAGAAATGGCGACTGCCATCAACGAGATCATGCAAGGACACTGGCAAGACGAGCAAATCGCCCTGCTGTTGACTGCTCTATATCAAAAAGGGGAAACGGTGGACGAAGTCGCCGGTGCTGCGGAAGCACTTCGGCGAAATATGACACCGCTCCGCTCGAAACACTCCCTGCTCTTGGACACCTGTGGCACAGGCGGTGATGCATCAGGCACCTTTAATATCAGTACCGCTGCCGCGATCGTCACGGCCGCGGCCGGTGTCCCGGTGGCCAAGCATGGCAATCGGAGCATGACCAGCAAAACGGGTTCAGCAGACGTCCTGGCTGAACTGGGCGTCAACATTGAAGCGTCTGTGGAGCAGGCTGAGCGTTGCCTGGACGAGTCAGGCATCTGCTTCTGTTTTGCCCCGCTGATGCATCAGTCGATGCGGCATGTCGGGGCCGTCCGCCGCCAGCTCGGCATTCGGACGATTTTCAATCTCCTGGGACCGCTCTGTAATCCAGCCAATGCGGGTTACCAGCTTCTCGGTGTCGGTCGCCCCGAACTACGTCCCCTGTTGGCCCATGCGTTGCGTCGGCTAGGAACGACTCGGTCCATCGTTGTTTGCGGGGAAGACGGCCTCGACGAGGTAACCTTGTCAGGGACGACTCATTGTTCAGAAATCCGCGGCGAAGAGTCGAACGAATTCAGCTGGACTCCCGAACAGTTTGGCTTGGCGACGGAAGTCGACAAATCTTCCATGCTGGTGGAATCGCCGCCTGAGAGTGCAGAAGTCATCCGAGCGGTCCTGAACGGATCGCGTGGCCCCTCTCGCGATATCGTCATTTTGAATGCGGCGGCGGCGCTTTGGACGGCCGAGGTTGACAGTGACCTGGAGGTGTGTACTCAAAAGGCAGCCGTGGCGATCGACGACGGCGCGGCCATGGAGACACTTCAACAACTGGCAAAATTAAGCCACGCTTGATCGGCATTGGGTGGCCCAATGCAGCAATCGCACAAGCTGCAATCCATTCTCATCGCCCGCCTGACGGGATACGCCATTCGGCGACCGCTGAAGGTAATCGCCGTGGCCACCTTCGCGGCCATGGCTTGCGTGTGGTTCACAGTCGATCGTCTGGAATTGCGCACCAACCGTACTGACTTGGTGAATCCTGGCAGCAAATTCCAACAGGACTGGCTGGAATACCGCGAGACTTTTGCAGCCGCCGACGATGTGATCCTGGTGGTCGAAGGAGCTGCGGAAACGATCACTCCAGTGATCGATGTATTGGACGCAAAACTAAAGGCTCAGCCGACCCTTTTCGAGAATATACACGCTCGATTCGATCGTACTCCGCTGCTTACCAAGGGGCTTTATTTCCTACAGCCAGATCAGATTGCGAAGATTGATGAAATCAGCCAACTGATGCTGAGCGTGCTCGATTCATCACAACAAACAACGCTGACCCCATCGCAGTGGAATCTACTCGCGAAGACCACGACCGATGACGGTACCTACCAATCCCCATGGCCGATTGAATCCATCTATCGCCAGTTGTCGGACGGCATCCCGGAATATGTCATCAATGAAAACGACACGATGGGAATCGTCGTCCTCCAACTGGTTCAATCGGATCAGGAGTTCGCTCAGGGTGACAAGCCGATCCGAGAGCTACGTCGAATTGTGGCGGACACTGCCGAAAACCACCCGCTGACTCGCATCGGCATCACCGGTCTTCCAGTCATCGAACATGACGAAATGTCGACCAGTCAGCATGACATGTCGATTGCGAGCATGGTGACGCTGGGGCTGGTCGGATTGTTGTTTTGGGCCGGATTCGGTGACCTGCGATTTCCGGCTTTTGCGATCGCGTCATTGCTAATCGGTATCATGTGGACCTGCGGTTATCTGACGCTGTTGGTGGGACACCTGAATATCTTAAGCATCTCATTTGGCGTCATTCTAATCGGTTTGGGGATCGACTTTTCCATTCACTATGTGGCTCGCTATCTGGCCAATCGCAGAAGCCAAGAAGATGCAGCGACGACAATCCGGAAGACCGCAGCCGGCGTCGGTCCGGCGATTCTAGCGGGTGGCGTCACCACGTCTCTAGCTTTTTTCGCAACGGCTTTGACTGAATTCCGCGGTGTCGCCGAACTCGGACTCATCGCAGGCGGAGGCATCCTCCTGTGCGTGGTATCGACGCTGTTGGTCCTACCCGCGTTCCTGCGGCTCGATCGGCGAAATCCTCGATTGACTCGTAGAGGAACCCAGTATTTCTGGTACGGAATCCTTCGCCCTTGTTGGAACCAACCTCAACACACAACTCTCTGGGGACTCGGAGTCACCGTCCTGCTGGCCATGGGCCTTGTTCGTCTCCAATACGATCACAACCTGCTAAATCTGCAGGCGGACGGTCTCGACAGTGTAGCCTGGGAACATCGTCTGTTGACCGAGACCGACCGAAGCGTTTGGTTTGCAGTTTCAATCGCGGCAGATCGTTCGGAACTGATCGCACGGCGACGGGCATTTGAAGCGTTGGATAGCGTCGAACGAGTCGAAGATTTACTGGCATTAACGCCGACGCTCTCCACGGAAAACCGCAGGAAAATCCAAGATATCGGGAAACGGCTCAAGTCCCTTCCCAAAAATCCGCCTGCTGTTCTTCCTGTCAGCGTGAGTCAAGTGCCCCCCAACCTGTTTCATCAGATTGAATCGCCACAGATTAACTTCATCCGAACGGCGTTGGCGACAGATACATGGAAACAACTTACACGGTTGCGAGCGATGGCATCTTCCGAGCCACCCAGTTTGGCGGATCTCCCAGCAGGTGTGCGTGCTCGGTTTATCGGCCATGAAGGACAACAATTGCAACGCGTTTATGCTCGCGGTGATGTCTGGGATCCAGCCGAATTGGCTGACTTCGTGAAGGATGTCGAGAGCATTGACCCCTCCATAACGGGACAACCTCTACAGAATTACTACGGGTCCCGTCAGATGCAGAGGAGCTATCTGAACGCGGCAGTCTTTTCAACTCTCGCTGTTTTTTTGGTTCTTTGGTGGGATCTGCGCAAGCCCAGCCTCGTGCTATTCGCAGCGGCCCCGATGCTCTTGTCCATGGTCCAGTTGTTCGGCCTGATGGGATGGCTTCAGATTCCTTTGAATCCAGCGAATATCATTATCATTCCACTCATCATCGGCATCGGGATTGATGATGGGATTCATGTGGTACACGATTGTGAGAAAAGTCACCGGCGATTGTCGTTGGGAGCCGCGACCACCAACGGCATCATCATGACTTCATTAACATCGATGATTGGGTTCGGGAGCTTGATGTTGGCTCAACACGAGGGACTTCGCTCACTCGGACGAGTGGCCACGCTGGGGATCAGTTGCTGCCTGTTGACCTCAGTCGTCATGCTACCTTCGATAATTTCTGTCCTCAGACGTCTGATGCCCCTTGAATCGCGGCGTTTTGGGTCAACGAGCTGACGAAAATCGGGCGTAAATCCTTTGCACGGTATCATTTCAGGCCCGTTGGGCGTCGTTCCGAGGAGTGCTCGAGGGACGGCTCGGGCTTCTCAATGGGACGTCGAAATGGTATCTTTCGGGATTCCCTCAAGTCGCAAGCTATTCGTAGGAGATTCGTAAATGACGAAGCCACGGCGCAAGCTCAAGAAGGCTAATCACGGCAAACGCCCCGCCAATGCGAAGGCGCGCAAGTCCAAGCGAAAAGCGATCAAAACATAGTTCCTTGCCAAGGATCGTCGACCACGCGTAATGCTCCTGCGACCTGCAACTCACCCGGCCCCGAGGCCGTTGGCTGAGACCGTAGTTTGCTCGGACACGAACACACTCTCGGATACAGAGGGGACCGAAGTGAATTCCAAGGGTTTTCTATTCGATCTTACGGACATCGACCTTACGACGGTCACGTCTGATATTGAAACGATACGAAGTTTCAATCCCCAGCGTTTCGAGATGGAGCAGTTGACGGCGATTGTCCATGAGAACACGGACCATCATCGCTGCATCGGTTACCGAGACACAACCCAGGATGAATTCTGGGTACGCGGACACATGCCTGGCATGCCTTTGATGCCCGGCGTAATCATGTGTGAGGCAGCAGCTCAGCTGGCATCGTACTACACTCAGAAACATGATCTGCTGGGAAGCGAGATGGTTGGCTTTGGCGGTCTGGAAGATGTCCGTTTTCGAGACCCGGTGCTTCCTGGCGATCGCCTCTATATTATGATCGAACTGATCAAGGCTCGCCGTGGTCGCATGATTGTTTGTGAATTCCAGGGCTTCGTGAAGAATCGCATCGTCGTGGGTGGAAAGATCAAAGGGATTCCTCTTCCTATTGCCGCCCTGGAATCCGCGATTCGAAACCGCGAATCGGAATAGGTCGTCGAATCGATCTTCAAACAGCATCGCCATGGGCAGACGAGCACTTCGAAAAACCGATCCAGAGCTAGATCTATCGGGTCATTTCCG
>Ga0163179_10002955_pt1 | contig 11674 bp, 9 predicted proteins | sample AtlANTMetagenome_FD_109643 | JGI IMG/M metagenome (GOLD analysis project Ga0163179, IMG submission 109643) | Marine eukaryotic phytoplankton communities from the Atlantic Ocean - Atlantic ANT 2 Metagenome | ecosystem: Environmental > Aquatic > Marine > Oceanic | place: North Atlantic Ocean... | reverse complement strand
CTCACGGAATCTTCCGCTTCCCCGCGCGCAATCGCGATCTGACGATCAGAAAACCCAAGCTTCTTGGCTCTCCGCAGGTCAAGGTCGGCGAGGACTGCTCCCTCGTCCGCAATCTCCTTGAGATGAACCAGGAACCAGCGGTCGATCTGGGTCGCTTCAAAGATCTCCTCCACGCTCCAGCCATGCTCAAAGGCCGTCTGGATCCAGTAAATCCGTTCACAGTTGGGCACGTGCAGTTTCCGCTCGATATCTTCCCGGGAGGGGTCTCCCGGGTCCTTCCCGTCACTCCCAAATCCAAACCGGCCCGTTTCAAGCGATCGCAGGGCCTTTTGCATGCTTTCCTTGAACGTCCTTCCAATACTCATCGCCTCTCCCACCGATTTCATCTGGGTGGTCAGCACGGGATCCGCAGTAGGAAACTTCTCAAAGGTAAAACGGGGGACCTTGGTCACCACGTAGTCAATCGTGGGCTCGAAGCTGGCCGGGGTTTCCCTCGTAATATCGTTGGGCAGTTCATCCAGGGTGTAGCCCACCGCCAGCTTGGCCGCGATCTTGGCAATCGGGAACCCGGTCGCCTTGGAGGCGAGAGCCGAAGACCGGGAAACCCGGGGGTTCATCTCGATGACCACGACGCGCCCATTCCCGGGGTTCACCGCGAACTGGATATTCGATCCACCCGTCTCCACCCCGATCTCCCGGATCACCGCAAATGATTGGTTGCGCATGATCTGGTATTCCCTGTCGCTCAGGGTCTGGGCTGGCGCTACCGTGATGGAGTCCCCGGTATGCACCCCCATGGGGTCCAGGTTCTCGATGGAGCAGATGACAACGCAGTTGTCGGCACAGTCACGCATGACCTCCATCTCATATTCCTTCCACCCGAGGAGGCTTTCCTCGATCAGGACTTCCGTCACCGGGGAAAGGTCAAGCCCCCTGGCCACGATCGTTTCGAATTCTTCCTTGTTGTAGGCGATGCCTCCTCCGCTCCCTCCGAGGGTATAGGCCGGTCGGATGATGAGGGGGAAGTCGCCGATTTCCCCGGCAACCCGGCGGGCATCCTCCATGGTATGCACCACCCCGGACTGAGGCAGATCTAGCCCGATCTTGAGCATGGCCTCCTTGAACAGCAGGCGATCCTCACCCTTGGCGATGGCATCGGCGTTCGCTCCAATCATCCGCACGTTGAGTTCCTCAAGGGCTCCACTATGCCAGAGATCCATGGCCGCATTGAGAGCGGTCTGCCCGCCCAGGGTTGGCAGAAGGGCATCCGGCTGCTCCTTCTCGATGATCTTGCGGATGACCTCGGGGGTGATCGGCTCAATATAGGTGCGATCCGCAAATTCCGGATCGGTCATGATGGTAGCCGGATTCGAGTTCACCAGCACGACTTCGTAACCCTCTTCCCGCAAAGCCTTGCACGCCTGGGTGCCGGAGTAATCAAATTCGCACCCTTGACCGATCACTATCGGCCCCGATCCAATCAGCAGGATTTTTTGCAGGCTCTCGTCCTTTGGCATTCGGGTGGCTGGCCTAAACTTCCGTTTTACTGCCAAGCCCCCGGCCCGCGGTCAAGCCCTGTGGAAATAAAAGAGCCAAAGAAGGCCCACTTCGCCTCTTTTCTCCAGATTTTGTGAACAACCCTCCCCGGAGACCCCGGGTTCCCATGAAAGACCTCACCTGCCCGAATCCTAGACCTGACGCCGCTTTCTCTTCAGCTTCAGCTGCGCCATCGACTTGGCAATCGAGGCCTGAAGAGCCGCAACCTCCTCCGCATTTTCATCTTCCGAGATCTTGGCGAGGGAATCCTCGGCCCGCTTCATGGCCTCCTCCACCCTCGCTTCATCAATCTCAGCATCGGCTACAGCAAGATCCGTCAGCACGGTGACCTTCTTCTGGTGCACTTCCACGAAGCCACCTCCGATTGCCAGTTCCTCAACCTGGCCTCCAACCGAATAACGAAGCTCCCCGGGTTTAATTCCCGTCACCATCGGCACGTGCCCGCCCAGGGCCCCAAACTCACCTTCGGTCCCCGGCGCGTAAATATTTTCCACTTCGCCCGAGAAGATTTTCTTCTCCGGAGTTACAATTTCAAGATGCAGTGGCATGTCCTGATAACCAATAGCTGATAAGCCTTACTTTATCCCTTCTCCACCGTGTCAATGGCGCCCTTCATGTAGAAGTTCCCCTCCGCCACATCGTCATGCTGTCCGTCGAGGATCTCAGCAAAGCCTTTCACGGTATCATCGACCGAGACGTAAACACCAGGCGTGCCGGTGAAAACCTCCGCAACACTGAAGGGCTGGGAGAGGAATCTCTGGATTTTGCGGGCCCGGAAGACCGTCAGCTTGTCCTCATCCGAAAGCTCATCCATCCCGAGAATGGCAATAATATCCTGCAGGTCCTTATAGCGTTGCAGGACTCCCTGCACACCCCGGGCCACGCGGTAATGCTCTTCACCCACCACATCAGGAGCGAGCGCGGTAGAGACGGAGGAGAGGGGATCCACCGCAGGATAAATCCCGAGTTCAGCCAGGGAGCGCTCAAGCACGACCGTGGAGTCCAAGTGGGCGAACGTGTTCGCGGGAGCCGGGTCCGTCAGGTCATCCGCAGGCACGTAAACTGCCTGGAAGGACGTGATGGATCCCTTGTTGGTGGAGGTGATCCGCTCCTGCAGGCCGGCCATTTCCTCTGCAAGGGTAGGCTGATACCCCACCGCGGATGGTGTCCGTCCCAGGAGGGCTGACACCTCGGATCCTGCCTGCGAGAAACGGAAGACATTATCCACGAAGAGGAGGACGTCCTGGTTCTCCTCGTCCCGGAAGTATTCCGCCATCGCCAAAGCTGAAAGGGCTACCCGGAGGCGGGCTCCCGGAGGCTCATTCATCTGACCGTAGGTCAGCGCCACCTTCGACCCTTCGCTGATCACGGTGGGCATCCCGTGTTCGTCCAGGACAAGCTCTCCGTTGGAATCCTTCTCTGCATTGATAACCCCCGCCTCGATCATCTCCATCCAGAGGTCGTTTCCTTCCCGGGTCCGCTCCCCCACTCCCGCAAAGACCGAATAGCCCCCGTGGTTCTTGGCGATGTTGTTGATGAGCTCCATGATGACCACGGTCTTGCCCACCCCGGCCCCACCGAAGGCGCCCACCTTGCCCCCCTTGGTAAAGGGGCAGATCAGATCGATGACCTTGATCCCGGTCTCCAGGATCTCAGCCGAGGTCGCCTGGTCCGTCAAGGGAGGCGCGGAAGCGTGAATAGGATAACGCTTTTCATGCGGAACCGGACCGAAACCGTCCACCTCATTACCCGTCACGTTGAAAATGCGGCCCAGAACCCCGCTGCCAACCGGCACGGTGATTGGATCCCCGGTGCCAACGATCGGCATTCCCCGCTTCAGCCCGTCGGTGGTTGTCATCGCCACCGCCCGGACCCAGCCATCCCCGAGGTGCTGCTGCACTTCAAGAACGAGGGTGGTCTCCGATCCGTAGAGGTCATAGGTTACCTCGAGGGCGTTGTAGATAGCGGGCAGCTTCTCGGCACTTGAGAAGTCGGCGTCCACCACGGCGCCAATGATCTGCACGATTGTTCCGGTATTGCTCATAGTATGGGGCGGGTTCGTCTCGGAAGAGTGTGTTGTATGATGAAATCTGAATTCTGAACTTCTACTCCATCGCCTTCATCGCGGTGGTAATTTCAAGGAGTTCGGAGGTAATGGCGGCCTGACGGACCTTGTTGTATTCAAGGGTCAGATCCTTGATCATCTGCTCGGCGTTGTCGGTCGCGGCTTTCATGGCTACCATACGGGAAGAATGCTCCGAGGCACGGGCTTCCAGGATCATCTGGTAAACCTGGTAATTGATGTAAAGGGGCAGGAGGGAATCGAGAACGCCCTCGGGGCTTGGCTCAAATACATAATCACGGCGGGCGGTTTCACCGACGTCTCCGGCCCGCCCCATGCCCTCATAGGACCGTTTCTCCGCAAGACCTGACTCCTGGACCGGCAGAAGCTGCTGGATCCATGGCGTCTGGGTCAGGGTGGTCTCAAAGTTGGTAAAGGCCACCTTCACCGCACTGTAGCTCCCTTCCAGGAACTGTTCGGTGAGGTAGGCCCCGATGGGCTTGGCATCGGCAAAGGGCGTAGGATCGGCTACCTCCCAGTCGGAAACGATATTATGCCCAAGCTTGCCGAGGGACATCCGGAGCTTGCGACCTACCGTGACCACATCGGCATCTTCGCCCATTTCAGCCCGCACTTTCTTAAGCAGGTTCGTATTAAGGCCCCCACAGAGACCCTTGTCCGTGGACACCACGAGGATAAGCTCCTTCTTGCCGCCGGGCTGCTTCAGGAGGACATGATCCTCCTCGCTGATATTTTCCTTAAGATTGACCAGCACCTCGTTGAGCCGGTCGGCATAATCACGCCCGGCAATAGCCTGGTCCTGGGCCTTTTTCATCTTCGCGGCCGCCACCAGTTGCATCGCCTTGGTGATCTGCGAGGTATTCTTGACCGACTTGATACGTCGGCGGATGTCGCGAAGGTTAGCCATTCTTCAGTTACCCGTGGTCTAGTGAGGTCTATCCTGTGATATAATCGGCTTCTTTTGCGGGAAGGATCAGCTCCAAGCCGCCTTGAAATCCTTGAGCGCGGTTTCAAGGCCACTGACTACGTCATCGGTCAGAGCCTTTTCGTCGAGAATGAGCTGGAGGAGATCGGCCTTCCGCGTGGAGAGAAACTCCTCGAGTGCCTCCTGGCATTCCTTGATCCGCTTCACATCCACGTCATCAAAATACCCGTTCTGCATTGCCCACAGGATAGCTATCTCCAAGTCAAGCCCCAGCGGGCTGTACTGGTTCTGCTTGAAGAGCTCCACGATCCGCTCTCCTCGTTCAATCTTGGCCTTGGTGGCGTCATCAAGGTCAGAGCCGAACTGGGCGAACGCCTGCAGCTCACGGAACTGGGCGAGGTCCAGCTTGGTCGTTCCAGAGACCTTCTTGACCGCCTTGGTCTGGGCCGCCGAACCTACCCGGGAAACGGAGAGCCCTACCGAAATGGCTGGCCGGATCCCCTGGTAGAACAGGTCCGTCTCAAGGAAGATCTGGCCATCCGTAATCGAGATGACGTTGGTGGGAATGTAGGCCGACACGTCCCCGGCCTGGGTCTCAATGATGGGCAGGGCGGTAATCGAGCCTCCGCCCTCCGCATCCGACAGGCGGGCGGAGCGTTCCAGCAGGCGGCTATGCAGGTAGAAGACGTCCCCGGGGTAGGCCTCCCGTCCCGATGGCCGACGCAGCACAAGGGAAACCTGACGATACGCCACCGCCTGCTTGGAGAGGTCATCATAGACGATGAGGACATCCTCCCCCTGGTCCATGAGATACTCGGCCATGGCACAACCGGCATAAGGCGCGAGGAACTGGTTGGTGGCGGGATCCGACGCGGCCGCGGCAACCACGATGGTATTCTCCATGGCATCGGCCTTCTCAAGGGTCGCAATGGTCCGGGCTATATTGGACTGCTTCTGCCCGATCGCCACGTAGACGCAGTAGAGCGGCTTGTGATTCTTCAGTCGGCCCTCCCGGGCGGCCTTGTTCTGCTGCGCCTGGGAAATGATGGTGTCCACCGCAATGGTGGTCTTCCCCGTGGAGCGGTCCCCGATGATGAGCTCCCGCTGCCCACGACCAATCGGGATCATGGCGTCGATGGCCGCAATCCCGGTCTGCACCGGCACGCTCACGGATTTCCGCTTGATGATTCCGGGGGCAATCTTCTCTACCGGGTAACTGTCATCAGACTGGACCTCTCCCTTGCCATCCACCGGGCGACCGAGGGCATCCACCACCCGGCCCAGGAGCCCCTTGCCCACTGGCACGGAGAGCAGCTTGCCGGTGGTATGACACTCATCACCCTCCGCGATGTGCCTCGATTCGCCGAGCATCACGACCCCCACTTCGCCTTCCTCAAGATTGAGGGCGAGCCCGAAGAGGTTCCCGGGAAACTCGATCATTTCGTTGAGTTGGACTTCGCTGAGGCCTTCGACCTTGGCGACGCCATCTCCAATTTCCCGGACTGTCCCGACATTGGTCTTGGAGACCCCGGCGGAGACGTTTGCGATTTCCTGTTCCAGTTCCTGAAGGATGTTGCTCATGGCAGTGAGGATTAAGTTTGAAGAGAGAAGAGAGGAAAGTTCTAGAATGAGTTGGCAAGGCGGTCGAGCCGGGTCTTCACGCTGCCGTCCCAGACATCGTTCCCAACGCGCACCCGCATCCCCCCGAGGAGTCCGGGGCTGACCTTGAATTCAAAGGAGAGGTCGTCGCCATACTGCTTGGCAAGGCTGACCTTGACCCGTTCCTGCGAAGCCTCATCGAGAGCCTCCGCGCTTTCGACCAGGACCTGGCGTCGTTCCATCTCAAGCCGGGTCAGGCGTTTAAGTTCGTGCAGGATCGCCTGCCAGCCCCGGGGCTTGGCTTCCGCTACCTTCTTGAAGACCCGGCGCAGCTTGTCGTCGACCACCCGGTCTCCCTCCACGCACATGCGGAAGGCACGGCGGGCGGTGGTGGCAGCTTCGCGGGAAATCTTCATGACTTTGGGGAGGGATCCTAGCGATCGACCTCGGCGAGGGCTTCTTCGTTGATGCGCTTCTGGTCCTCGTCATTGAGAACCTTGCCAGCAACCTGCGCGGTGGTATTTGCGACCAGGCGGCCAAACTCCTGTTTAAGCTCCGCCTGGATCTTGTCCCGCTCGGCCTTGGCTGCTTCCTCCGCCTTGACCAGGATATTCTTGGCTTCGGTGGCTGCTTCCTGGGTCTTCTTCTCCCCAATGGCAGCAGCACTTTCCTTGGCTTCCTCGACGAGACGCTTGGCACGCTCGTTAGCCTCCTGAATGGCCTCCTGGGTGCGCTTCTCACTGGCGGCAATCTGCTCTTCGATCTCCGTCAACTTGGACTCCCCGTCGGCAATGCGCTGCCGACGTTTAGCCAGAAGCTCCATGACCGGCCGGTAGGCGAACTTCCTCAGGACGAAACACACCACCAGAAAATTGATCAGCTGACAGATGAAGGTGTTCCAGTGGACATCGAAGGTATCGAAAATCTCGGTGGCCACATTACCTCCACCGCTGTCGGCTTCGGCCGCGGCCGCGAGGATCAGGATGCTGTCGATAGGCATGGTGAAAACGGGATTGGGAACATTGGGAAGAAGGGCGCTCCCGGAGGAGCGCCCTCCGGAATCCTTATCCGAGGAAGATCGCAATGAAGATGAGACCTTCCGCCAGTGCGGCGAAAATGATCCCGATCGTCATGATCTGTCCCTGGGCACCAGGATTGCGACCCACGGCTTCGGCGGCTTTCGCACCGACCAGGCCCACGCCGATTCCGGCGCCGGTACCTGCAAGGCCAACGTGGATCTTTCCTTCCATCGCGGCCAGGAGGTCGAAGATGAAGGGAGTACTCGCGAGGAGTTGCATCAGGCTATCCATTGTTCTGTCTTGGTTGTTTTGTTGTTGTTTTCGCCGGCCTCCACGGGGTCCATGGTCCAACCGGCAAGAGTATCTTCAGGAAGTGGTCTTCGGGGTCCCGTCCTCGGGTTCGGCGTCGTGCTCTCCTGACCCATGCTCCTCTTCGTGATCCTCGTGATGTTCACACATCAACTTGGTAAAGACCGCACAGAGAAGCACGAAGACGAGGGCCTGGATAAACCCGACAAGCAACTCCAGGAAATAGAAGGGAAGCGCCGGGGCCCACTTGAGCCAGTCCGGCACATTCTTCATGACCATGAGCGTCTCCAGCATGCTCTCCCCGGCGAAGACGTTCCCATAGAGCCGGAACATGAGGGCAACCGGCCTCACCGCTATGGAGAGAACCTCGATGAGTCCCACAAAGAAAAACAGAGGCACCATCAGAACCATCATCCCCAAACCGAACTTCCCCTTGGGAGCGAAAATATGCTTGAGGAAGTTCTTGGGGCCGATCTCGGTCAGGGACCAGTAGAACCAGAGCCCAAAGAAGGTCACCGACATCGCCATCGTCAGGTTCAGGTCCGCATTGGCCCCACGCAGGAATGGCCTGAACTTGTCACCATCAGGGGCGTTGTCACCAGTCAACCCTATCGTTCCCACCCCCGGGATCAGGCCGGCCCAGTTGGTGAAGAGAATCAGGACAAATGATGTGAAGAGGAACCAGAAGGCGCGCCTCGCGAGGTGCTCTCCCATAATCCCCGCAAAAAAATTAATCAGGCTTTCCACCAGCCACTCCACGAAGTTCTGCATCCCGCTTGGAACAAGCTGAGGCCTCCTCGTCGCCAACCAGGAAACGAGGATAATCACCCCGGCCACCACCCACACCATGACCATCGAATTCGTAATGGTCAGCCACTTAAAGGGTTCAGCAATGACCTCTGCTCCCTGCGGAAGGCTCTCGGCAGCCAAGGCCCTCCCGGCCCCCGGGACCAGAAAGGCCAGCAGGGCGACCAGTCGCAAAAACTGGACGGTTAAAGCGCGGGATCTCAACACCATACGAAAGAGGGACTGCGCGGCCTATAAAGGTGCCCTCACAGACGGGCAAGATGAATTTGTGAAATCATTCACAAAGTCCGGTTGGATCGGCCAGCAAAGGGTTCCGGTGTCTCCCTACAAAGTCTGGCCAGCCCTTCCCTGCTTCCCCGCCTTGCGGGGAATTTTTCCCCCCCGCGAGTCACCCGCGTCCCCGCCCCCGATCAAGGGGGCCACAGGGCCCCGCATCTACTCCCTCAAGCCCCAAAATCCATCCTCTCCAAAGCTCCTTTTAAAAAACATAACCATCTCACAATAAGTTTGTTGTGATTCCCCAGCCGCTCCAAACAGTGCCGAATCCCTTGTTTTCCCGAGGTTTTCTCTTTCCAGGCCCTCTCTGGCGAGCGAGCAAAATCAGCATAAACCACTTATATTACGCGGAATAACTAGGTCCCCTTTTATCTTTACAACATGCAGAGCGAGGCCGAAAACGGTTAGCGCTATGAATAAAGCTGAACTTATCGAAACCGTCCAGGGGTCCCTGGGCAGGGACGCCACCAAGCGCTCCGCCGAAGATGCCGTCGCGGCAGTCCTCGGCGCGATTGCCAACGGCGTCCGAACGGAGGGGAAAGTTCAATTGATTGGATTCGGAACCTTCGCGGCAAAGACCCGCAAGGCCCGGATGGGACGCAATCCCAAGACTGGTGAGCCCATGCATATTGCGGCCTCGAAGTCCGTGGGCTTCAAGCCCTCTGCCTCCCTGAAGGCCTCCCTCGCGGAATCGGCCGAACCTACCCCGCCGAGCGCCTGACAGCAGGTCGCTCCTTCCCCCTGAACAAACCCGGCCCACCCCCGGCCGGGTTTTTTGTTTTGCGGAGGCCGCCCTACCAGCCGCCGCCGCCCCCACCGCCGCCGCCGCCGCCGGACCCCCCACCACCACCACCACCGCCACCGCCGAAGCCACCACCTCCCGACGAAGGCGCCGAAGCAGAAGAGGAAAGAGACTTGGTGAGTCCCCCGGAGAGCCCACTCATCATTCCGCTCATCCCGCTCATGCTCCCTGTCACACTCCCTGTCCCCCCCGAGTAGAAGCTCGGGCTGTAGGAATCCCCCGAAGGATCAATTCCTGCTGCCCTCAGGACCCCGTCAAATTGATCAGACCACTGCTGCTCACAATCCAGGGCGAGGGCGTAGGGCAGGAACTCCTCAAAAAGATCGAGGGTCTTTTCCGGGGTCTCCGGGGGCGCATAAAGCCGGAGCCGGTCTCCCTCTCCCACCCTGAGATAATGCCTGAACCCCTCAATTTCATCCATCAACCGCCGCCCCAGACGAGTCGGTGCCTTGATCAGGACAAAGAACACATGATTCATAATCATGCAGAGGAACACCACGCTGAAGGATAAAGTTCCCATCGCCGCAAGCTCGGTTCCTTTAAAGGCGGATAAGAGTATCCCTGCAAACAGGGCGAAAATAACGTAGAAACTTATCAGGGCTGCGTTGAGGGAGCGGGGGAACAAACGCCAGCAAAAAACGATGAGCGGTATTATCGAAATGAACAGGAGGAGGGAATGCGCTGATAACGTTCCAAAGCCCAGAAAAAAGCACGCCCCAAGTGACAGGAGGAGCCCCGGCAGGAACCATCCGACGTTCCGTTTGAAGTGCACCTCGTTGATCTGGGATTTAAGAGCCTTGCGGTGCGCCTTGCGGGCCTTGCCAATGACCTCGTGGTTCGGCTGATGCAGTTTTAGAGACGCGCTCACACTGAACAACTGACCCCGGAGAATCGCCTCGTCGAAAGGAATGGCCTGCTTGCCCTTCTGTCTCTCAAGGTATTTCCCACTTTTCCTGAGCCAGTACTTTTTTTTCTTTTCGATCTGGAGCGCACCCCTCGCTCCCAGTCCGACCACCCCGGCACTGAAACACTTTGCATCATAAGCCATCTCCCTGATGTAACGCGCCGCAGCTGCCGAGAGCCCCTCCGGCGGCCCATACCTGGGAATGATGGTCCCCTTCCTGGGATCCTTTCCCACCCCCAACCAGGCCAGCAGGAAGTATAACCCTGCGAAGCCCAGCAACAGGCCGCCGATGACAACTTTCGGATGATCCCGGCCAAGCGAAAATTCCGTGTTCCTTTTAGCCTGCGCATCAAGCAGGCCAGGCGGCCACTCGAGCACCACCGACAGGTTCTCTTTCCTCGACAACACGCGGTTGGCTGAAATGGTGGCTCCGGTCTCCGTGAGGACCGCCTCATAGTCCTTCCCTTCCTCCCCGAACTTTCCGGTGTAGCCCCACACCTTCGTCGGCTTGATTCCCTCCGGTAGCTCAACCGTCGCGCTCACCCGGTCAGCGGGAAAATCCCACGCCGTGCCATTCACATTCCAGTAAAGGACATCCCGTTCGTCCTCGAAGTAAAGCTGCCGCCCCGTCCGGTAGACGATCTCATAAGTGTGCTCGCCGTGGGCAAGGCGGACCTCCCTCCGACCAATTCGAATGCGAACCCAGTCTCCATCGAAACCCTGTCTGCTTACCTGGTATTTCTCCTCCCTGAAAGAAGAAGACTGCCCGGGACCTTTCCACCTCACCGAAAGAACCTCGAGAGACTTTTCCTTTTTCAGTCCCACGAGATTGGCCAGCTTGTCGTCCGGTTCCGGGTCCCCCAGCAGGGGAATATCGCGGAAGATCCCCCGCTTGATCTTACGTCCCCCGGCCCGCACCTTGATGGTTTCGGTCACCAGCAGCTCTCCGCTCTTTTCCACCACGATCCGGCTGTCAAAGGAAAGGATCCGCTCAGCCGCGGGCGGTGTTCCCCGGTGGATGCCTCGCCGGGGCCGGGACGGGGAGGACCCGGGCTCCCGCACGGTCTTCACCACAAGATCACGGTGAAACGAATCCGAAAGGGCAGGAGGGATGTCCACCTTGAAGCTGAGGGCCTCCTCCCTTCCCAGAGCACGGGTGGTTTCAATGGCGATTCCCGACTCAGTATGAGCGGCCTCGTAGTCTTTTCCCTCATCCCCCCGTGTCGAACCCAGGGGCCCGGTCTTTCCTGAGATCTTCGCGCCCTCCCATGAAAATTCCCCGGGGAACTCCACCACTGCGCTCACCTCGTCAACGGGTAAACTCCATCCAGTCCCATTGATATCCCTCGACAGGGAAGGACGGTCTCCCCCGGTAAAGCCAGCGTACTGCCGG
>Ga0163179_10002954_pt1 | contig 11674 bp, 11 predicted proteins | sample AtlANTMetagenome_FD_109643 | JGI IMG/M metagenome (GOLD analysis project Ga0163179, IMG submission 109643) | Marine eukaryotic phytoplankton communities from the Atlantic Ocean - Atlantic ANT 2 Metagenome | ecosystem: Environmental > Aquatic > Marine > Oceanic | place: North Atlantic Ocean... | reverse complement strand
CGAAGAAAAAAACGACAACTGAAAAGTCTGCGAAGAAAAAAACGACCAAAAAGAAAACTACCTGAATTAAAAAATCAAAGATTTAAAAATCTTGAAAACACTAAAAAGAGTACACGGCTACATTGCTGAATTTCAAACTGCTCGTGATGTTTATCATGCGGCTGAGGAATTGCGTGATGCTGGCTTTACCCGTTGGGATGTTCATTCACCATTCCCCATACACGGAATGGATGCAGCAATGGGGCTCTCTAAATCGTCACTTTCTTGGTTTGTCTTTGTAGGTGGCACGATGGGTACCTTAACAGCTTTTATTTTGCAGTACCTTACTCAAGTGGAAATTTATCCAACCATAGTTCAGGATAAGCCAGCTAGCATAACGACCCTGCCAGCTTTTTTTCCTGTTATGTTTGAACTAACGATACTTTTTTCTGCTTTAACCACCGTGTTCGGGAGTATGATCATGAACAGACTGCCTAGATGGAATCATCCTTTATTTGTTAGTAAGCAATTTAAGCAATTCTCGGACGACAAATTTTTTATCTGTATTGAAGCAAGGGATCCAAAGTTTTCCAAAGATGATACCGAAGAGATTCTCAAGTCAGTTGGAGGCAAAAACATTGAACTTATAGAAGACGAAATTTAATAAAATCATGCGTTATATCATCCTCGCGATAATTCTTGGCGGACTGCTCATAGTGGGCATGTTCGGTTCGCGTGGTCACAAATTCAAAGAAACTCCTGTAGAGTTATTTAACGATATGGACAGACAGGACAGGGTTAATGCGCAGAGTGTTTCAGATTTCTTTGCCGATGGAGTTGGTGCTCGAAAGCCTGTCGAGGGGACTTATCCGATAGGGTTTTCGATTCCAGAAGAACCATTTTCTGAGGGGGATGCAGTCATTGATGGTTTTTCTTTAAAAGGAACATACTTTAACTCTGGCCAGTTAGGTGATTTTTACGGTGAAGGTTTACCTAAAGAAATTAAATTGGATGAGGAATTCCTTGATAGAGGAAAACAGAGGTATGGTATTTTCTGTGCTGTTTGTCATGCTGATTCAGGTGACGGTAACGGTGTAGTTAGACCTTTCGGAAATGGAGGGCCGATCCCTATTGCTAACCTTCATGAGGCCAGATTTGCAGAGGGTTCTTATCCAAATGGGGAAATCTTTAGTGTGATTACTATGGGAAGAGGTCTAATGGGTGGTTATGGAGGAGCGATTCCTGCCAAAGATAGATGGGCAATAATTGCTTATGTTAGGGCATTGCAAAAGACTAAAATTAATGCCGAAAAATCTCCTCAAGATAATGCGCCTGTAAGCACCGAAAATAAAACAATTACTAACTAAATTAATATTTTAAGATGGCAGACCATGGAGCAACTCTAACTGACTTACCCGCTGAAGGGGAAAGAGTTGATGTTTCGAAGTTTTCGAAAATTATTCGAGTCTCTGGCGTTGTAGGGTTATTATCTTTGATAGTTTGTTTAGCAATTATTGTTTTAGGAGGTGATAGTGAATTAAGAAAGGCATTTTCCTATTCATGGCTATTTGCTTGTTATTTCTTTTTCACCATAGCTGTTGGTGGGCTTTTTTGGGTTCTGTTGCATAATGTTTCTAACTCTGGTTGGGGTGTGGCTATACGAAGAGTCATGGAACATCTATCCAACATGCTTCCTTACGTATTCATTCTATTTATCCCAATACTGGTTTTCCAAGATCCTCGCGAAGCGCTCTATGAATGGATGTGGAAATTACGCGAGGCTGGTATCGCAGGTAAAGATCCCGAGTATTTACTCAAAAACAAGGCGCCATATCTCACTATGGGATTTTTCTATTTCAGGTTTTTTGCATATGCTGTATCTCTTTCTGGAATAGCATGGCTCATGCGTCGCTGGTCTGTTGGTCAAGATGAGACTGGGGACATTAGGCCGACCTTTTGGGCTCGACGAGCCAGTGCTGGCTTTGTTCCTGTGTTCGCTGTTTGTTCCACATTCATGGCTTTCGATCTTTTAATGGGATTGGATTGGCAGTGGTTTTCCACGATGTGGGGAGTTTATATTTTTGCCGGATCTGCACTTAGTTCTATGGCAGTTATTATCCTCACTATAACTTTCTTGCGTGGTAAGGGATTTATGAAAAAAGTGGTTACACTTGAGCACTACCACATCATGGGAAAATTCATGTTCGCCTTTACAGTGTTCTGGGCATATATCGCATTCAGTCAGTTTTTCCTCTACTGGTACGCAAATGTTACTGAGGAGACCAAATTTTATATCATTAGGAATACCGAGGGATGGTACTATCTTAGTATTTTTCTTGTATTTGGTCATTTTGTAATGCCATTTGCTTTCTTGCTCAGGCAGAAAGCTAAGAAAGACATGCGCCAGATTTGTGGTGCCGCTTGTTGGGTTCTTCTAGTTCATTTCATCGACATATACTGGATTATTATGCCCGAGAGAGGGCCGTCAATTACTCAAGGTTCACAGATTATAATCCCTTACGGAATAATTTTAGATATACTAGCATTTATTTGCGTGGGGAGTTGTATGCTTTGGGCTTATCTAAGATCAATTGGAAACTACAGTATTTATCCTTCTAGAGATCCAAGATTACTTGAATCTGCAAGACTTGTTAACTAATTATTTTTAATAAATTGAATAACGAAACAAACAGCTCGCCATTGCAAAGACTTGGAGTCTTCCTCTTTGGTTTATCAACTTTCGTAGGTTTTGGTATTATAGCATGGCTTGTTTTTCATTTTACTGGTGGTGACACAGACAGTAATTATGAAATGAAAAGTGCCGCAAGAGCGGAAAAAATTAAAGAAATTGCTGCTACTCAAGTAAATGGAATCGTCCCCACCAGTTCTGACCTTGAGACCTATATTGCTGTAAATTCTGAGGATAATGTTCCAAAAGCATCAAAAAAACCTGTTCCTGGAACTAAGGCTTTTGAAGAAAGAATGAAGGCCCAAGCTGCAGCAGCGGCTAAGTCATCAGAGACAGAGACAGAGACAGAGACAGAGACAGAGACAGAGACAGGGGGACCAAAAGCGGTTGAGATAACGATCAATGCATTAGGAAATCCTCCGGGAACGATGAAGTTCAAAGAAACAGAAGTTGAAGTTGCTGCAGGTTCCAAGGTGATGCTTACATTTATGAATCCTGATGTTCTTCAGCATAATTTGGTTCTTGTTAAAAAGGAAAAGACTAACGCAGTTGGTGCACTGGCTGATGCGATGTTAACAGATCCTGAAGCATTGAAAAAAAATTATGTACCGTCTTCTGATGATGTTATCGCTAGTACAAAACTAGTTAATCCTGGAGGATTAGAAAAAATAGAATTTATTGCGCCCTCTGAGCCAGGGGATTATCCATACATCTGCACTTTTCCGGGCCATTGGAGATTAATGCAGGGCAAAATTAAGGTGACAAAATAGAACAATTTAGTAAATAAGTAAATAATGACAGAAGAGCAAGAAAAACAGGAATCTATCAACAGCAGATCAGCTATCGATCAGTCTGCTCGTTTCCCTGTTCTTTTCTTCATTACAAGTGCATCTTTATGGCTGCTTTTAGCTGCTACCTTAGGTTTTATTCAGCAAATGAAGATGCATAATCCAAGTTTCTTGGATCATCCATGGCTGTACTTCTTAAATTATGGTCGGTCAAATCCTGCTTTCATGACATCATTGGTTTACGGTTGGTCTATCCAAGCTGGAATGGGTGTTGCAATTTGGATAATGGCCAGGCTTTGCAGTGCAGAAGTTAAAAACCCATTAACTCTTATTGTCGCAGGGCATTTTTGGAATATAGGAGTTTCCATAGGAGTCTTTGGGATCTTATTTGGTTATGGAACTTCAATGGAGTGGTTAGCGTTTCCAAAGGCTGTGTGGCCTATACTTTTTGTTTCTTTTTCTATGATAGCGATCTGGCTAGTGACTATGTTTTTTAGACGGAAAGGTAATAATGTTTATATTTCCGTTTGGTATATACTAGGAGCTTGTTTTTGGTTCCCATGGATTTTCTTAACAGCAAATTTGTTCATTCACGTTTTCCCAGGTTCGGCTTTAGCAAAAGCATCTACCAATGCTTGGTTCACAAGTAGTTTAATTTACTTATTCCTAATTCCTATTGGTCTCGGGGTTGCCTATTATCTAATACCTAAAATAATGGGTAGACCAGTTCACTCATTCCAGCTTAGCTACTATGGTTTTTGGGGCTTAGCAATTTTCGGAGGTTGGACAGGAATTCAAAAATTCATGGGAGGACCCTTTCCTTCATGGATGCCTGCAATTTCTGGGGCAGCAGTAATTTTTATGCTGATACCCATACTCATAGTGACCGTAAATCAGCTGATGACTTTAAAAGAAGATCCCTCAGCTATCAATTCTAGTCCTGCTTTAAAGTTTGCTGCGACAGGAATTGCATTTTTGATAATTTTTTGTGTTCTTTCGGCGCTCAGCTCTTTTTTGTCTGTCGGAAGATTCACTCAACTTAGTTTCACAAGCATTGGGTATCAGGTGTTAGCCGTTTATGGTTTTTTCTCAATGGTAATTTTTGGAGCAATTTATTTTATTGTTCCAAGAATTACTAATTCTCAATGGCCGAGTTTAGGAGGGATTCAAAATCATTTTATTTTATCTGTCTATGCGATAGTTGCTCTAATAATAATTCACTTTTTTGGAGGAATATGGCAGTCCAGTGCTTATGGAAAACACGACGCGCCTCTAGAAAATGCAATATCCTCAGCTAAGCCATATGCTATAGGTGCATCAATTGTTTGGATTGTTTTTTTGATATCAATAACGCGTTTTGTATTAAATTTAATTTCTCTAATTTTTCGGACTGGTCACCGAGAAGTTTATCCTACATTATTGGCTGCAACACGAGTATCTGCAGATAAATGACATCCTTTAAAAAATTCATTTTTGGAATATCTGTAAGCTTTTTCTTTCCTTGGCTTTGCCTTGTAGTGATACCCCACTCAAAAATGAATGCTGAGATACAAGAGTGGCCCGATGCAGATACAGGTAAGGTCAATTCTTATCCTCAAGGTAAACCTAATATTTTCAGACAAGGGCAAATTGTTTATGCTCAGGAGGGATGCGCATCATGTCACACACAGATGATTAGACCAACATATATGGGTTTTGAATCTTGGAGACCTGATTTTGGTAAAGAGGGTACAATAGAAGAACCTGTGAGAATTAGAGAGACTAGGCTGGGTGATTATGATGGTGAAAGATTTGCATATCTTGGAAATCAGAGGATTGGACCAGACCTCAGCAATGTTGGCTACAGACACGAAGAGTCGTGGCACCATGAACATCTATATTTACCACAATCTAAAAGAGATTTTTCAATGATGCCCTCTTTTAGGCACTTATATAAAAAGAGAAAAATTAAAGGTCAAAAATCTGAGTATGCATTAGGAAATGTTGATTGGGAGGATGATGAAGAAGCAAAAAATTATGAGATTGTGCCAACTGAGAGAGCGAAGGCTCTTGTGGGTTACTTAATGACATTGAAAAAAGATGATCCTTTTGGGCCAATAGTTGCAACCGAAAATGCTGAAACTGACGTTAAATAAACTAGTATTAAAACTTTAGATGGCTGAAAAACAGGAAAACCGAGATTATGATCACAAGTCAAGCGTTCGTGGCTTCAGTTCTGATTTTAATCCTTCCTCTGAAGAAAAACCTAAGCCGAGTTCTGGTAATGAGCCCTTTCCTCTATGGTTAATTATTGTTTGTGTCATTTTAATGATAATTGGAGGAAGTTATGTTGGTGCTAATAGCGGTGGATTTAACTTTTCAAACAATCACAAGCTAGGATACCAAGCGATTGCACCTGAAGGCCTAATCGGAAAGGCTCCAGAGTTAAGTGAATTTGAGAAATACGTTAATGGGGGAGAAGCAGTTTATAAAGCTGTTTGTAATGGTTGTCATCAAGGCGCTGGACAAGGTAATGGTCAGATTCCTCCATTGGTGGATTCTGAGTGGGTTAATAAGGGTACTGAAAGGTTTTCACAGATTGTTTTAAACGGATTAGCTGGACCAATTACTGTAAATGGTGCTTCTTACGGTGCTCAAGCAATGCCTGCACAAAAGGGAGCAATTAATGACAAACAGATAGCTCAGGTTATGACGTACGTTCGTTATAAATTTGGAAATATCACTGACTCAGTTGTTACAAAGGAAATGGCTGAAGCTGCTCGGGAGAAATTTGGTGGCAAGCCTAGCCAGTATACTGCCAGTGAATTGTCTGGAGAAGATATCATGCTAGAAGGAGATCAACCAGATTGGATGTCTCCTCAATCAGAGGGTACTGAATCAGCGGAGGACGGAGATGATTCAGCCTCCATAATAATAGAATCCAGTGAACTAAATTCATAAAAATATAAATAACTTTCAACTAAAATCCAAATCTAACCATGGGAGCAGGAGCATCCGCTGCAGAATCAGATACAGAGCATAATGATGAACATCATCATGATCCACCTTTTATCAAAAAATATGTTTTTTCCTGTGATCACAAAATCATAGGTTATCAGTATGGGATTACCGCCCTTCTTTTTCTTTTCATCGGTTTTTATCTGATGATGGTAATGCGCTGGAGTATAGCTAGCCCAGATAAACCTTTACCTGGATTTTTGGCAGCTTTTCTTAATGAGGCATGGCTTTCTGAGGAAGGTAGAGTAACCGGAGATCTTTACAATATGTTTGGTGCTATGCATGGCACAATTATGGTGTTTTTGGGTATCGTTCCACTTGCATTTGGAGCATTTGGAAATTTTATAACACCTCTTCAGATAGGTGCCCCAGACATGGCTTTTCCAAGGTTAAACATGGCTAGTTATTGGAGTTATTTACTTGGTGGTATTGTCATGTTTGCAAGTTTCTTTGTTCCTTCAGGAGCAGCGGAGTCTGGTTGGACTATGTATTCGCCAATAGCGACGACAGCACAATTTGATGAGCCTAACCTTTGGTATACTGGACAGACTTTCTGGCTGATAGGTATGGTACTCTTAATTAGTTCATCACTCCTTGGAGCTGTCAATTTTATAACCACGATTATAAACCTACGATGCCGTGGGTTAACTTGGATGAGGTTGCCATTTTTTGTGTGGGCTATGCTAGTAACTGGTTTTCTGCTATTGCTTGCCTTTCCACCTCTAGAAGTTGCTGCCCTAATGCAGCTAATGGATAGACTGACAGGTTCAAGTTTCTTCATTCCTTCGGGACTCAATTTTTCAGGAGCAGGCAGCGTTGACGCAGGACTTCTTGATGTTTCAGGCGGTGGATCACCGCTACTTTACCAACATCTTTTTTGGTTTTTAGCACACCCTGAGGTATATGTTCTAATTTTACCAGCGATTGCGATTGTGGGAGAAATCATTCCACCTAACATTAGAAAGCCGATGTGGGGTTACAAATCCATGGTTTATGCTGTCATGATTCTTGGTTTCCTTGCTTTCATCGTTTGGGCCCATCACATGTACTTGACTGGTATGGGTAGTGTTGTTTCAACATTCTTCCAAGCCACTACTGTAATAATTTCTATCCCCTCAGTTATACTTCTGACATGTCTTTTGATTTCTTTGTGGGGGGGATCCATAAGATTCACGGTCCCAATGATGTGGGCACTGGCCTTTTTGCCTATGTTTGGATTTGGTGGACTCACAGGCTTACCTCTTGCCTTCAATTTCATAGATCTTCACCTTCATGATACATATTATGTGATTGGACATTTTCATTACATCGTAGCGCCTGGCACTATCTTTGGACTTTTTGCAGGTATTTATTATTGGTTTCCGAAGGCTACTGGTAGAATGATGAATAGTTTTTTGGGACACTTACATTTTTGGCCATCTTTTATTGCTATGAATGGAATTTTTCTACCAATGATGGTTCAAGGAATGGGCGGGTTTCATAGAAGATGGTACGATGGAGGGATCAACTATGAACAGATTGCTGGACAGGTTTTATTTGAGCAAAATTCAATAATGGCAAAATTTGTCAGCCTATTCCCGGGAATTGATTCTGGAAGAGCTATAGAATTAATTGATTTGAATCACGTGATGACTTTTTCTGTATGGGTTTTATTAGCTGCCCAATTCCCATTTATTTTTAATTTCTTTGCTAGTATTTTTGTAGGTAAAAAAGCAGTTAGTGCTAACCCTTGGAGGGCTACCACTATTGAGTGGATGGCGCCGAACTGTCCAGGTCATGGAAATTTCCTAGAAGAGCCAATTTGTTACAGAGGTCCTTACGAATACAGTGTTCCCGGACATGATGATGATTTTAGTACTCAGTTTGAAAGAGGCAAGGATGGCATTATCTTAGGCGAAGAGGAATTGCCGGAAGATCCTGTAGTTGATCCCGAGCCAGCTCACTAAAAGAATATAATTTAATTGAATAAACAAATATGGAAATTCCATTCACAGTAAAGCCAAGGCCTGACACAGGTCTTTGGAACGCCAAGGTTGGAATTTGGTTGTTTTTAGCTTCTGAGGTCATGCTTTTCGGAGGGCTCTTTTCTGGATACCTTTTTCTCAGATTGGGAGCGGGAGGTGAGCCTGATTATTTTTGGCCAAAAGATATTCTTAGTGTCCCATTTGGATTTGTTAACACTCTAATACTTATACTTTCTTCTGTTTTTGTTGTTGTTGCATGGTTGCAACTTAAGTTAAGACAATTTAGAAAATTTCAACTATGGATGTATGTGGTTGTTGCCTGCGCATTCATTTTTCTAATTAATAAAGGCTTTGAGTATAGATCTAAGTTTATTCATTACGGTATAAAATTATCAGATAATTCAATAGTAGAGGGATACAAACTTGATGATACGATAATTTATGAAGGTATTAAAGATGTCACTATTGATGTTGCTCGGTTTAATGGACAATTTTTAGAACTAATTCAGTGGAATATCCCAAAGTTTTTCCTTTTAGGTTCTGATGGCAAACCGCAAGGTGAGGCTTTTGATCTAAGTGTTGATAAGGTGCAAGAAATTGAAGCGAAAAAAAATGCAAAGCTTAAAGAAAAACACGAAAAGTCTAATCAGAACAAATTAGCTGAGAATAGTGAGGCTGATGTAATTAGATGGTTGCCAGCAATGGGAATTAAACAACTTTCTCTAGTCGCAGAAAAAGAATTTTCAATTAAAATTAAAAGGAAGAAACTTCGTAAGTCCTTTACGGATTCTGTAAAGTTTAAAGACCAGACATTACTTAAAGGAACAATTTCGAAACTAACCCCAGGGGTCTCCATTGCTCTAGTTGATCGAATTGATCTGAGAGCCACTGATTCTGAGAATCCAGAACTTACTTCATTGGTTTGGAAGTATCTTGGAAATGATTCACCCTTGAAAGACTATAGTGCTAAATCCGAGACGATTAAAGAAGGTGATCAAGCTGAAATTAATTTTAATAAGGATTACAATAAAAGTGCTGATATTAGTGATGAGCATGATCCCAAAGCTGAAGCAGCAAAAGCTAAAGCAATTTTCCTTGGTGCTAGAGAAGAGGTTTTAACAATAGCCAAAGAAAAGGGCAAAGAAGCAGAATTCGATAAAGTTCTTAGACATCTAGTCAAAAAATGGGAAAGTAAGGACGGAACGAAGAAAGAAAGCCATTCGCCAATTTTAGTTCCATGGGATGAGGTCAAACTTTATTCCAATTTTACCCCAAAGTGGAATACCTTTTATGCTGTTTATTTTACTTTGACTGGACTACATGGTTTGCATGTTTTCTTAGGAGCAATAGTTCTTCTTTGGTTTGCGCTATTTGGCAAGAAACTTTATGACAAGGATCCTGAACATCTTGCCAACAGAGTGGAAGTTGGTGGGCTCTTTTGGCACTTCGTTGATCTAGTTTGGATATTCCTATTCCCAATCCTTTATTTAATGTAGTAATAATTTTTTATAAATATGGCTGACACACCTGAAGAAATACAAAAGCACCTAAAGTTATATTGGAAAGTAGGTTACGCTTTGCTGTTTTGCACTGTATTGACTGTTGGAGTCACATACATTCCAGTTATAGGAGATAATATTTGGCTTGGTTTAGGTATAGCTTCCTTCAAGGCTAGCCTTGTTGCTGTAATTTTCATGCACCTTGGTACTGAAAAGCCTCTAATTTTAAAAGTCCTTGTCTACACCGTATTTTTTGCAATAGGAATGGTTTTTCTTACTCTTCTTGCCCTTTATGATCCAATTATAAGCCCTTATAACCGATAAAAATGTCATTAAGTAAGTTTCACGTTCTATTTATTACTCTTGCTACTCTATGTTTGTTGAGCTTTGGGCTCTGGTGTTTTTACGCAAGTTCTTCATTTTTTGAAAACCCACAGAATGGAGAAAGTTTAAGACTCATCATTGGATCCTTGAGCTTGATTCTTGCGTTAATCACTTTGGTATATGGGGTTTGGTTTTACTTCAAAAAAATTAAAAATCTTAACAATATTGGAATAACTTAACTGCTGATGAATCTTTTAAATATGATTTCACTGGGCTGCTTCACCTGTATGAAGGGTGGAGAAGATGTCACTAATGCTGCAAGCATGGCAATTCTATTTATGTTGGTCATTCTTTTGTGTGTATTCTTTGGAATTTTTAAGTTCATTAGACACTTGTCACGCCTTGAAAAAAATGGAGGTAGGAAATAATCAATTTGATTTTATTTAAGTTAATCACATGCAAATACTTGGTTTAATTAATGAATTAATAGGGCTGCCAGAATTAGCTTCTGAACATGGAAGTATGGTTGATCATATGCTTGAAATGGTTCATTGGCTCATAGCAGTCTTATTAGTTGGTTGGACTTTTTTCTTTTTCTTCTGTCTTGTAAGGTTCAGAAAGAAAAGGAATCCCAAAGCTAGCTATGTTGGAGTCAAAGGCCATGCTTCAACTCATGTCGAAATTGCAGTTGTCGCGGTTGAAGCGATTCTTCTTTTGGGCTTTGCCTTCCCATTATGGGCTGTCAGAAGCGCAGAGTTTCCTACTGGAGCTGATGTTGTTAGAGTCAGAGCAGTTGCAGAACAGTATAAATGGACGATGCATTATCCAGGACCTGATGCAACGTTTGGTATGACTAAACCCGAACTAATAAGCGGTGACAATCCTTTAGGTCGAGACCCAGAAGATCCAAACGGTAATGATGATTTTGTTTTCACTGAGCTCGTTTTAGCCAAAGATAGAGAATGTATTGTAACAATTACTTCAAAAGATGTTATCCATAATCTTTCTCTTCATCCAATGAGAATTGGGCAAGATGCTATTCCTGGAACTGTGGCAGACATTTGGTTCAAGCCTGTAAAGACTGGTCGTTGGGAAACTGTCTGTGGCCAGCTTTGTGGTGCAGGCCATTCCGGAATGGTTGGATACATGGAAGTCATGAATCAAGGTGACTTTGATGCATGGTTCAAGGAAAATACTCCTGCTACAACAAATAATAAAAAGCCAGAGGGAGTAGCTTCAGCAGACGAGTCGAGTTGATAAACTTATCCGTTAGTCATTAGAAATTAGAATTATTTGTTGAGAATAATCTTTTTAAAGTATCTTAAAAAATTCCAGCCCCGATCACATGAATTATTTCCAGATTGTTGTATTATAGTTAATCGTGGGCAGCTCTTCTTCATATAAAACTACTAAGGACAAGAAGAAGTCTGAATT
>Ga0163179_10002953_pt1 | contig 11676 bp, 14 predicted proteins | sample AtlANTMetagenome_FD_109643 | JGI IMG/M metagenome (GOLD analysis project Ga0163179, IMG submission 109643) | Marine eukaryotic phytoplankton communities from the Atlantic Ocean - Atlantic ANT 2 Metagenome | ecosystem: Environmental > Aquatic > Marine > Oceanic | place: North Atlantic Ocean... | reverse complement strand
TGAATATCTGTTTTGCAGCCCAGAAGCAGCAATCCCAACAAGGCGATTCTCATAGGTATCTCCATTCCCCATGCCTATAACAAACCTAAAGCAAGGATTCCCGCCCTCTCTTCTCCAATTCCGCCACCACGTCTTTTACGGCTTGGGCTTCACTCTTGCGACAAATGAGCAAAGCATCCTCCGTATCCACCACGACGAGGTCAGAGACCCCCACCAACGCCACAAACTTCTCTGGCGCATACACGGTATTGCCTTCCGAATTCAGCGCAATCCCTCCTTGAACCAAGGCCTGGCCAATCTCTGTCGTGGGTAGATGTTCACCTAAAGCTGTCCAACTACCGACATCAGACCAGTCAAATCCCGCCTTGACCGTCAGTACGTGTGTGGATTTTTCCATAATGCCGTAGTCCAGCGAGATCCGTTCCAGCTCAGGGTAGACCTTCTCCACCGTTTCTGAACCATCCTGTAGCGTTTCCAGACTCGCCCATGTCTGCGGCAAATGGGTACGAAAGGCATCACAAATTGCCTCAACCGTAAATACAAACATCCCCGCATTCCAAAGATGAGCGCCACCATTCACATATTGCTGCGCTAGCTGCTGGTTCGGCTTCTCCACAAAACGCTCCACACGATGAAACGCCTGCTCACCCCAATCTCCTAGGGACTCGCCGATCTGCAGATACCCAAAGCCCGTCTCCGGGCGCGTAGGCGGAACCCCAATCGTGACCAAGGCATTGCTCGCTCGGGCCGCCTCAGCACATGCACTAAGTTGCGCCTGAAACGCAGACTCGTTTTGGATCAAATGGTCGGCAGGGAGTACCGCCATGATCGCATCACTCCCTTCGCTCCGGCGCCCGATTTCCACTGCACCCCAGCCCACACAAGGAGCTGTGTTGCGTCCCTCAGGCTCTACCAGCACGTTCTCAGGTGGCAAGTCGAGCACATTTTCACGAACAGAGTCGACCATATCGGATGCAGTAATGACGAGAATTCGATTTTTATCCACCAAGGCACTCACACGAGCGATCGTCAACTCGAGCAAACTGTGCTCTCCACCCACGGAGAGGCACTGCTTGGGCCGATCCGACCGAGAACGTGGCCAGAACCGGGTCCCGCGACCACCTGCAATAATCAGGACATAAAGGTCATCAACTGCATGAGACATAGTTCACCTTAGAAATGCTGAGGAGATACACACCTTAGAGCATGGTAGGCCGCAACGGAAACTGCGTTCGACAAGTTCAAACTACGCACATCCCCAGGCAGCGGTATTCTCCAGGCGCCGTGCTCTTTCACAAAATGTGGGTCCAACCCACTGCTCTCTGGACCGAACAACAGCACATCACCAGGATCGACACTGAGGTCGGCATAACTCTGCTGACCCTGCGCAGAAAACGCGCACAGTTTTCGTTCTCCTACCCAATCCATAAATTCTTTGAAAGAGGAGTGTGTCTCCAAATCGACCTTGGACCAATGATCGATACCGGCGCGCCGAACCGCCTTCTCACTGAGATCAAAGCCTAAGGGCGCAATCAAATGAAGCCGAACCCCCAAGCCCACAGCAAGGCGACCCACATTTCCCGTATTGCCAGGAATCTCCGGCTGAAGAAGAGCAATGTGGAACGGGGGCTCTTCCCTATTCTTCACCCGATTCATCCTCTTCGACAGGCGGCGTGTACTTGCCAATCACCACCTTCGCAGGCTGAATGAGAGTCTCGCCAATTCGATAGCCCTCGGCGAAAACATCCACGATGCGTCCATCTCCTGCCTCAATAGCTACAGGCACAACCGCAATGGCTTCATGGCAATCCGGTGAGAAGATACTTCCCTTCCCTGGTACCTTCTCAAGCCCAATGGACTCGAAGGCCTCTAAGAAACTGCGGCCCACCAATTGAATTCCCTCGAAAACCTCAGGATCCACACCACGCTTTTCCATCGCATCGACACTGCGTCGTAGATTCTGCAGTGGCTCAAACAGACTCTGAACCACCTTGGCCTTCATAAGCCTCTGGTCCAAATCTTTTTGGCGCTCATGTCGCGCCTTCAGCGCGGTCATTTCCGACTGCAACTGTTTGTACGCACTCGAAACCTTCCTCAGGCGTGTCTCGTTGTCTTTGGCACGCTGGTGGGCTTCCGCTAGCGCGTCATCCTCGGACGGCAACACATGTAATGGGGTGGGCTCGGACTCTTCTCCGCTGTCGCCTTGATTCGTATCGGCCATGAAAATCCTCTCTGCCAGAATGGCATCTTGTTGGGGGTATTGCTAATCACCCACTGAACCTCGGCAAGCTTTTGGAGCAGACTTGTCTCGTAAACAAGTGAAGATTTTCCTCATTCTTACTGTGTTGATTGCGATTATGCTTTTTGCTATTCGCATGTCTGAGACGACGACACAGGGCAATCTCGACTGGCCAGACCCCGACACCGTCACAGGTTTAAAGATTGAACATGAGGATGGTCGAATCCTGATAGCGACCCGACGTGGAGGTGATTGGTCCATCGAGCAACCACGTCGCGGCGTCGGGAATTCCAAGGCCCTTGAAGATCTCATCCTCATGGGCCAACGCGTTCAAGTCATCGAGCGACTCCGCAACGGTGAGAAAAGCCACTACGGCCTCCACAAACCCACCGTAAGGCTCGAATTACGCGGTGGCGACGCAGGTACACAAATCGCTTTTGGTGACCTGCTCACACAACACTATGCATCCTACATGCAGGTCGATAACGGACCAATCCTCGCTGTAAAAGGCTACCCCGTCGAGACCCTGCAGCAGCCGTTCGACAACTTTTACGACAAGAAAAACTAGGCCCCAGCTAGCGCCCCTTGCGCTTTCTTTTGCGGCGTGCGTCTCGTGCTTTTTTTCGCTTCGCAATACGCTCATCTGCGCTCATCTGTGGACCTGGATCCGGCTGCACGTCCCCAAACATGTCGGCCATGCCCTCCATGTCACCCATACCCATCCGCTTCATCTGCTTTCGCATCTTTCGCATCTGACGCATGCTGCCGAACATCCCGCTTGCCTGTCCCATTTGCCGCATCATTTTGCGCGCACTTAAAAAGCGCGTGTAGATGCCACGAATCTCGTTGGACGTCTGTCCCGATCCGCGCGCAATCCGATCAATCCGAGAGTGGCTCGACAACAAGTCTGGATTGTCGCGCTCCTGTTTGGTCATCGAGAAAATTGCCGCTTTGACACGCCCGAGTTCGCTGTCATCAAGGGCCCCATCCGGCAGCTGTGACTTCACATCCGAAAAGCCTGGCAATTTGTCGAGCAGATCGGTGACAGAACCCATTTTTTGGATCGTCTCAAGTTGCGACAAAAAGTCGTTGAAGGTGAAATCACCCTGCAGCATTTTCTTGGCCGAAGCCTCGGCTTCTTCCTCTGTGACATGCTGCTGGAAGTCTTCCACCAGCCCGACCACATCACCCATCCCGAGAATGCGGGAGGCAAGACCTTCAGGACGGAAGCGTTCGAGCTCATCCAGCCCTTCTCCCATACCTAAAAACAGAACCGGTTTCCCAGTGACCTGGTTGATGGAAAGAGCAGCACCGCCTCGGGCATCACCATCCATTTTGGTGAGCACAAATCCTGAGAAATCCAAGACCTTATCGAAGGTCGCTGCAGTCCGAACGGCGTCTTGACCGATCATGGCATCGCAGACAAACAGGATGTTCCTTGGCCGGACTTCGCCTTTGATGCGAAGCACCTCATCCATCAACTCGTTGTCGATGGCAAGACGACCCGCCGTATCAATGATGACCACATCCCGACCGACACTCTTTGCTTGGCGTACTGCGAGACGCGATAGCGTCACAGGATCCATTCCTCGGATCGAAAAGACAGGCAATCCAAGCTTTCGACCCAGGACTTGAAGCTGGTCGATAGCCGCTGGCCGATAAATATCCGCCGCAACCAGCATGGGCTTTTTGCCCTCTTGCTTTAATTTCTGAGCCAATTTTCCGGCGGTGGTTGTTTTACCGGACCCCTGAAGCCCGACCATCATGATGACCGCGGGATCGCTGTCCAAATCCAGGTCGACCGGCTCGCCCCCCATCAGGGTCACCAACTCGTCGTGACAAATCTTCACGAAGTGATCGCCAGGGGAAACTTGTTCCTCTTCGCCCTTCTTCACCCGAAGGGGAACCACCTCGCCGACACTTCTTTCCTTAACCCTCTCAAGAAAGGCTTTGACCACCCCCAAATCCACATCACCTTCAAGAAGTGACACACGCACATCTTGTAGGGCCTCAGCGATGTTCTCTTCCGAGAGGCGAGCCTTTCCTTTCAGTTTTAGCCGCGCATTCCGGAAGCCTTGAGTCAAGCCATCGAGCATAAGTTCTCCTGTATCAGCCGACAGGACCCTTCTCTAATCCGATTCGGACTGCGCGTCAGGCCGCGTTTGCGCCAATCTTGCCAAGCCCTGCTCGGCCCAGTCTAGGTCGGCCTCCAAAGACAAGGCCTTGGACCAAGCCTGGCGGGCCTCTTCGAGCCGCCCTAAGGACTCCAGCGCATTGCCACGGCCACAATGTGACAGCGGACTGTCGTCAGCCAAACGGACTGCTTCATCATACGCCTCCAGCGCAGATTCGGACTGCTGCGCCAATTGAAAAGCATCCCCTCGCCCATGCCATGCCCATACATTTTCTGGATCTCGCTCAATCGATAGACCGAACTGAACCAGCGCTTCCGCATAATGGCCATCCCGCAATGCCGAACGGCCCGCCTCCAATGGCTGTGCGGAGGTCAAATGGTCCTCCCCACCTCGCAGACGGCCGGATACCTCACTCAATGAGTCGTCACTCGGTCGCCTCAAGACCCGCCCCAAAAGTGACAGGGCCGGTGTGAGGAATCGATCCAATGCACGTCCAAAACGATGTCTCTGCGGAATGGGCTCTTTTTGTGTCATCACGGTCCAGAGTCTAACCCGTACCGGTCGAACCAAAGCCCCCTGCTCCCCGCTCGGTCGTTTCTAAGCTCTCAACTGTTTCTACAACGACCTGCACAACCGGGGCAATGACCAATTGTGCAATGCGCTCCCCTGGAGGGATTTCAACCTCTTCCGATGAGAGATTCACCAACAGAACCTTCACCTCACCCCGATAGTCCGAATCAATCGTGCCTGGCGCATTGATTACAGCAAGGCCCTTTCTCCACGCCAAGCCCGAACGCGCCCGCACTTGCCCCTCAAAACCCACGGGTATAGCCATTGCTAATCCGGTGGGGATCTGCACCCGCTCACCAGCTGGAATGAACATCGAGTCAGCAAGCGCTGCCCTAAGATCCATCCCTGCTGAGCCGGGTGTTGCATACGCCGGCAGTGCCAGGCCCTCCCCATGAGGGAGGACCTGCACACTCAACTTCGGTTGTTCCGACACGTAGACTACGCCTGGGCCGCAAGGGCCTCCTTACGGGACAAACGAACCTGACCACGATCATTGATTTCAATGACGCGTACCAGGCACTCATCACCCTCACTCACCACGTCAGTCACTTTGTCGACGCGCTCATGAGCGAGATGGCTGATGTGAATCAAGCCGTCCGTACCGGGGAAGATCTCCACGAACGCACCAAAGTCGGTGGTCCGCTTTACAACACCCATGTACAACTTGCCGATTTCAGGAACCCGAGTCAGCTCACGAATCAAGCCTGCAGCCTTGTCCGCATCTTCTGCGCTGGTGGCTGCAATCTTCACCGTGCCATCATCCTCCACAGTCAACACTGTGTTGGAAGTCTCCTGAATAGAACGAATCATCTTTCCACCAGGTCCGATGACGTCGCGAATCTTGTCCTCGGAGATCTTGATGACGGTGATTCGAGGAGCGAATGTCGACAACTCTTCACGTCCCGTATTCAAGGTCTTGCCCATTTCTGCAAGGATGTGAAGACGTCCTTCACGTGCTTGCGCAAGCGCCTTCGACATGATCTCACGGGTAACCGTCGAAATCTTCACGTCCATTTGGAAGGCCGTGATGCCTTTGGTCGTACCGGTCACCTTGAAGTCCATGTCACCCAAGTGATCCTCATCTCCAAGAATATCGGAGAGGACAGCAAAGTCATCGCCTTCTTTGATGAGACCCATTGCAATACCTGCAACAGCACCGGACAGTGGAACACCAGCGTCCATCAATGCCAAGGAAGCACCGCAAACCGTCGCCATCGAAGACGAACCATTGGATTCGAGAATCTCGGCGGTACAACGCAGCACGTACGGGAAGTCCTCAAAGTCTGGCAACACGGGCGAGAGCGCACGATGCGCAAGCGCACCATGACCCACCTCACGGCGTTTTGGACCACGCAATGGACGGGCTTCACCTGTACTAAAGGGAGGGAACGAGTACTGAAGCATCCAGTTGCGGAAGCCGCTGGGTGCGCCAGGCCAATCGATACGCTGGTTGTCCCGCTCGGTACCGAGTGCTGCAAGCACCAAGCCCTGGGTCTCACCACGAGTAAAGATGGCCGAACCATGTGCGCGTGGCGCCATGCCAACCTCGCACCAGATTCCACGAATCTCGTCGGGAGCGCGACCATCGATACGGGTACGGGTCGAAATCACCGTGCCACGCATAATCGCTACTTCCACCTTGCCGAACGCTGATTTCACGTCTGCGGTTTTGGTGGCGAGTTCGTCCTCGTCCTCAATTCCAGCAGTGAGTTCTTCAACAATGGCGTTGCGAGTCTCTTTAAGAGCCGCCTTACGTGCATGCTTCTCACCAACAGCGAGTGCTTCCACGATACGGTCGTTATAGCCACGAACGGCCTCGACGATATCGGCAGGTACTTCAGGTGCAGGCTCGAGTTCACGATTGACGACGCCGACTTTGGCTTTGAGTTCATCGAGCACAGCCACGATCTCTTTGATCGCCGCATGTCCCATATCCAAAGCTTCCAGCATCTTTTCTTCGGAAACCTCGTCTCCTCCGCCCTCGACCATGGTGATCGCGGAACTTGTGCCAGCCATCACCACATTGAGTTCTGCACTCATACGTCCTTCGAAAGAAGGATTGAGCACCAACTCACCGTCGATCATGCAAACGCGAACACCAGCCACAGCCTCACCCATCGGTGCGGTTGAGACATGCAGTGCTGCCGACGCCCCACAAAGTGCCAACACATCGGTTTCCACATTGGGGTCATAAGAGACGAGATTACAGATTACTTGTGTTTCACAGCGGAAATGCTTGGGAAACAACGGACGGATTGGACGGTCGATCAACCGCGAAATCAAAGTGGTCCGTTCATTGGGGCGACCATCTCTCTTCAAGAAGTCACCGGGGATGCGCCCTACAGCGCCTTCGCGTTCGACGTAGTCCACCGTAAGGGGAAGAAAATCGAAGCGACTGGGCTGGGTACCGCATACTGCAGTACAAAGCACACGCGAATCGCCATTGGCCACCATAATGGAGCCGTGGGCTTGTTTCGCATACTTTCCTGTAGAAAAGGAAAGGGTTTGTCCGCCAATCTCGACGGACACGGAGTGTTCATTCACACCATGCATTTGGTTTTGTCCTATTTGTGCACCCCCACAGAACCAAAATCTTCATGGTATGCAGACGTGCGTTGCTTGAAAAAGCCCACAGCGAGCAGCTTATCGTGTGCTCCTCTGAATCCATGAACCTTCTCGGAGCGAGCTTGGGATTCTCCCATGCTCGGTCCGCGGAGACTCACAGAGGCCGGCTTGAAGCCGAAGTACACTGTTTGGCAGACGCTGTTGGCGGTTGTTGTAAAAAAGAACGGTTCGCTTACGCGAAAAAATACGGCCCGGGAAATCCCGAGCCGTATCAGAAAACTTAGTGTCGGAGTCCCAACTCTTGAATGAGACTCGCATACCGGGCTTCGTCTTTCGACTTCAAATACTTGAGAAGGCGACGACGCTGCCCAACAAGCTTCAGGAGACCACGACGAGAGTGATGGTCCTGCTTGTGGGTCGCAAAGTGCCCGGTAAGCTGGTTGATGCGCGTGGTGAGAAGAGCCACTTGAACCTCGGGGGAACCTGTGTCGCCTTCTTTCTGCGCAAATTTTTGAATGATTTCAGTCTTTTCGGACTTATGAAGCGCCATTTTTCTCTCCTGGTTTCGCTATCCACCGCTAAGTCGCATGGCGCTGACGTCCCCACAAAGGATCTGTCATCCGGCTTGGCCGCAGAAAGCGTCGTTTCCTTCCGATACTTGGAAGGCGAGCCATTTAGCCCGTTGTGGTAGGCGAGTCAACGACGTCTTGACTTCTCACCAACAACCCGCAGCGGCTTGCCAAGTCGTCCCTCGGACTCCGCCACTGCAAGCGCCACCCCACTATGCAAGGCCAAATAGCGCTCACCCGGCCGTAAGCCCGGCGGTGGCGGAGGTGCTGCCCCACCATTGCGAAGACGCTTTGCGTCCGGATCGGAACACTGCACACTTGGCAAATGATTCAGCGCTTCCGCTAGATCCACTACACGCGCAAAGATTGCACCGCACACCTCATCGCGCGGCTTCCACTTCACCCGCTCCCCCTCTTTGGAGAACACAGCGCCAAAATCGTCGCGTCCCGCCACAATCTGGGCCAGTCCCGACATGTCCACCGCGCTATCCAACTCAAAAATACCGGACTGCCCCCTGCGAAGTGCCGAGAGATGTCCAACGGTGCCCAACCCCTTAGCGATATCATTGGCAATCACTCGAGCGTAGGTCCCCCGGCTACAGCGGAGTTCCACCCTCAACCAATCCTCCCCCTTGTCCAGTACGTCCAAAGAAAAGATCTCGATTTCCCGTGCAGGCACTTCAACGTGCTCGCCTGCTCGCGCGTACTTGTAGAGCGGTTTGCCCTTGTACTTCACTGCTGAGTACGCCGGCGGTCTCTGCATTTGCTTCCCGACCATCTTTTGGATGACCTCTGGCAACAACTCCCAGTTTGGCAGTGGACCTGTCTCTACAACATCCCCCTCGGGATCCCCCGTTTCAGTAGACGCTCCAAATTGAATGGTTGCGTCATATACCTTCAGGTTCTCATCCAAGAACTGGATGAAACGTGTGGCCCCACCTAAGGCCAAGACCAAGACGCCTGTCGCAAAGGGGTCAAGCGTACCGGTATGCCCCACCTTCTTCAAACCTGTGACCGCTCGAACAATGCCCACCACATCATGGGAAGTCATCCCAGGCGCTTTATCCACTACCAAAAATCCAGCACTCATTCCTCACCTTCACCGGCATCGACATGAAGCTCACTAAGTAAGTTGGTGATACGGACCGCCTCTTCAAGGTCCTCATCGAAATAAAACTGCAGTTTCGGCGTGTTTCGCAGCTGTAGCCGCCGCGCAAGCCGCTTTCTTAGTTGAGGCGACAACGCGCCCAACGCATCCAGCAAGCCTTTCGCTTCACCCGCACCACCCAGCGGCAAGACATATACCCGCGCGAGCTTGAGGTCCTTACTCAGCCAGAGCCGGGTAATACTGATTGCAGGTAAATCCATCTCATGAATGTCTTCACGAAGAATCGTGGCAAGACAATTCTGGACTTGAATGGCTACACGTGACGGTCGGTTCATGCCTGCCTCCTTTGAGGCGGCTTGTAGCCTGGAAAAGCTGTCTTGGCGATTTTTGTCCCTATTCGCCGAAGCGATCACCTTGCCAAAACCCGAGGTCCGTCATTGCTCGACTCAGTTCCGGTAGGCCGCAATCCACACCCTCAATCGCGAATTTTTCAAGAGACGTGACTGCCTTCACAACACACGCCTGGCGCGTAGCACCCTCCACCACCAAGATCCCCAAAAGGCCCTTGGCTCTCGACCCTTCGGTCAAATGCGTCTCGAAATCCACGCCCTCTGGCACGGTAATTTTTTGCACAACCCCACTTTTCTGCGCCCTAATCCGTAGACCTAAAGCACACCCCTTGGGCTCCAAATCTTCCGAGCTCCAACCGATCTCTTCTCGCGCTGCTAGACGGAGTTGCAACTCCGCTAAGTTCAGGCCTTGCACCCGATCGGTAAGCAGATTGCCCACCTGGAGACGAGAACGAAAACCAAGACACCAGATACTTCCAATGGGGTCAATCAGGAACCCCACCGAGCCAAGTCCGACATATCCCAACGCGTTTGCATAGGTGTACGCAGCATTGGATACCGCATCCGACAACGCATCCGACACCGGGGCCGGCGCTTGATCTAAGACCAGATGCCCGTTGAGCCGAATCGCTCGCTCCCGTACCCCGAGCGTCACCATTTCTCCATGAGCATCCGCCACAAAACTAACCACGAGATGACGAGCACCATCCACATGCTGTTCAAGCCACACAGGCTCGGCCTGCGAGGAGAGTCGTATGCCCCCAACCTGCTCCACCAACTCGAGGCTATCGAGACAAACCGGACGATGTCCCGTTGCATCCTTGAGCCAAATAGGAAGCCCCAAACGCTCCACTTCCGCACGAATTTCTTCGGGGCGGTCGAGAGGCTCTGATCCAGTCACAACAGGAATACCGGACTGCACCGCCATTTCTCGCACCGACCAGCGGTTGGCGAGCGCATGAATCACTTCTGGTTGAGGGCCCACGAAACCAACGCGAGATGCGCCCAATAGCTGTGCAAACTCCGCATCCTCTGCCAGAGCGCCATAGCCTGGATGCACCGCATCGCAGCCGGAATCGACCGCGACCTCAATCAGTGCTTCACGATAGCCTTCATCCCCCCCGAGCAGCTGTACGTAAAAATCCGCATCCTTACTGTAGTTCACCGGCTCGACCGGATCTGGAGCGATTGCGACGGTCTCCATTCCAAGCCGTTTCAGACTCCGAATGAGATAGCCGGCCATCGGACCACGCTCTGCGACAAGTACACGTCCAAGATTCAAGTTAAACGCCTCCAGACCAGAGTGTAATGTTCACACTCGAAAGGAGGGAGACAAAATGCGAATTGCGCTCATGGGTATGGGTCGCTTAGGCCTGAGTCTTCAGCAACTTTTGGGAGACCACACCCACCTGACCACCATCGCCTGGCGGCGCAACGACCCCATTCCGACCGATGTAGATGTCTATTGGATCTGTGTCAGCGACGGCGCAATAGCGGACGTCGCTCGCCAGATTCCCACCGGAGCCATCGTTCTCCACTCCTCAGGAGCCTTAGCTATAGACGTACTCCGCCCGCACACCCCAGCCGGCTCATTACACCCCTTACAATCCTTTCCCGGACCTCAGATCGCAATCCCCCCGGTCACCGAGGTTCCCGCCGCTATCTCCGGGGATCCGAAGGCAAAAGAAGCCGCCTACACCATCGCCAAGGCAATCGGATTCCAGCCGTTTGAAATTTCTGGTGACCGCCGGGCCTACCATGCAGCCGCAGTGATTGCGGGCAATTTCGCCACCACCTTGTTGGCTGAGGCCAGTCAACTACTCGTTTCGGCTGGGGTTGACCCGTCAAATGCCCCGCGAGTTTTGGCCCCGCTCGCAATGGCTTCGATCGAACAAAGTATAAAAAACACACCTGGTGCAGCATTGACCGGCCCCATCGCCCGAGGGGACCTCAAAACAGTACAGGCACACTTGGATTATCTCGACGAAGGCACGCCTCAACTTGCCGAAATTTACCGACTTCTGGGAAAAGCGGCCGTCGAGCTACTCGAGAAAGAAAATCGACTCACGATTGAAGAGAAAAGCTCACTTTTCCGTCTACTTGGGTAAGGCGCCAGAAATCTGGTGCACTACACCACTTG
>Ga0163179_10002952_pt1 | contig 11680 bp, 8 predicted proteins | sample AtlANTMetagenome_FD_109643 | JGI IMG/M metagenome (GOLD analysis project Ga0163179, IMG submission 109643) | Marine eukaryotic phytoplankton communities from the Atlantic Ocean - Atlantic ANT 2 Metagenome | ecosystem: Environmental > Aquatic > Marine > Oceanic | place: North Atlantic Ocean... | reverse complement strand
TGAGCCCTGATTGGATGTTTGGTCTTGGTGTGTGCTCAAATCAAATTGAATTGTACCCTGTGCTTCTGCTCTACTTGCTTTGCCTTGAGCTCTGCGACTCAAAGTATCTGCTTGGATTGCCACCGGTAAGTTTTCTTGTCTTTCTTACGCTCGCGCATTCACAGAGTGTGTGACCAGCCATTGACGACGTTGTATTTTTCTCCTCAGAACATGAAAGTGAGCAAAATTTTGCATGAAGCGTACTGTAAGAGTGACACCTTGTTCACGGAAGACAACTTTGTGGCCATTATGCCCACTGTGATGAACGCGTACATCAGCGAAGTGGTCAAAGAAGTGGATGGTCACAATGACGCCGGTCGAGCTTTCGCCAGCCTGCATCTTTCTGTGTCAATTATTGACCAATTCACCTCCGTCTCCTATGGAGATGCTTTTTTTGGATTGAACGCTTCGCTCGCATTTTGCAACGCTCAGCCTTCAAAGGAACAGACTGAATCTTGGAAAGCTCTTTGCGCAGCGGATTGCTTTGACTTGTTTCCTTCATTGACAGTGTACGAGAGCACGTCAATAGGTAGGCTATTCTTCTCTCTACCGAGCAGTATCGGAATTGCTGAGGCGTGCTTTGAATCCTTGCTTGGAAACCACTCAATGAAAGTAGCCATCAAAGAAGGTTGCATCACGGGATTCTTTGCTTTGCATTGCGTGTCTGAGTTTTGTTTCGGCGAAGACAAATCTAAATCTGTCACGAGTAGGATGGTGGCGGACCAATCAAAGCAGAATACGACCGACCCAAATCCAAAAAGAAAGGGAATGATTCAGCAAGCGTTGGTGTTCCTTGACATAGAGGTCATGCTTTCCCTCATGAAGTATTCCATCGATGGCGGCAGCCCCAAAGTCGAAAATCAGGTTTCAGAGAGAAAGGTTCAGATTTGCAAGCGCTTCCTTGAGGATCGCCAGCTGCCATCCATTCTTTTGCACAACTGTAATGTATGAATGTGGTTTACATTTGGTTTTCTTACACAACATCACTAGCTTCGGAAACTCTACTGTTTCCATGCCTTCGATGAGTTCCGCTTCCATGCCTCTGTTTTCGTTTGGAGGCCCTCCGTTTCCCCACACAGTGCGCACATCTCCTGCGAAGCTTTGAAGCACTTAGAGCCAAGGTAAAGACGCTAAAGACTGAAAGAGAGATGGCCCAAGATATTGGTAAGCCACCCCCCTTGCCTCGAAGATGCGATGTTTCCCTTTGCATGATATGGTCAACTGTTGAAGTGCCATTGATGGCCTCCAGAGTTCTCCCAAAGAATTGGTCGGGATCGTCGGCAAGCATGGTGATGCCCTTGTCCGCCGAGATGTCACTGAGCTGCTTAATGGCCTCCACCCTTTCCTTCTCCGAGGACTTCAAGGTGATGTTAGGTACCAGCGTCACGTTTATCTTGGCCATCACCAACCCGCCATCTTGAAAATCTAGCATGGACACTTGAATGTCAGTTGGTTTCACTTTGTGCTCGACGGTGGAAAATCCAGCAGCTGTATCGTCCTTAATCAGAATTCCAATCGCCCGCTCGTCGCTGATGTTGTAAACACCCAACTTCATGCCAATGCCAGAGAGCTTTGTGGCGTTCAAAGTGAGAGTGAATTCCACAATCAAGGTTGGCAGCCTGTTCTCATACTTCACGACTAGTGTGCAGGAGTTTGAACCATCCTCCACCGTTGTTGCGTTGCTAGGACACTCCAAGCACTCCTTCCCGCCAAACAATGGCATGTAAAGACCTCTCAGGCACGGTCTGCATTCGCTGTTTGCGTAGTCAAGCGAGTAATGGCCCGGACTGCAAGTGTCACACACACCTGCACCAGAATGGTTGGAAAAGTAGCCAGCGTTGCAGGGCTTGCAAAAGGTGCTGTTGATCTCGTTCGCAAAGTATCCCTTCGGACACAATTCGCATTCCGGGAAGGCTTGTCCAAAGGGGACGTCAAGATTGTCTTCCCCTGGCATTGCGTAGAAAACGCGCTTTCCTGATGCACTCCAATCGAATTCTGATGGAGTCACCCAATCAAGGGTGACTGTTATTCTCTTCTTTCTATTGAGATCCAAGTCATATCCCACTGAGAACGTGTGCTCCTGAAGAAGCTGTGACGAGAGCGTGTAATTGGTCAGTCCACTCTCCGTTTCCTCCCTCCCTGTGATGAATGGCGATGAGATTGTCAAGTTGGAATTTGCTTGCAAGACCATCAATTCTGAGGAAGCCTTCACTTGCTGAAAGACGTGCGAGCCCGGTATGCAGAATGGAAACTTTGCCGTGTTGTTGTGTGCGCAAAGTGTGCTGGTCTCATTGTTGGCATCCAAGATAGCCAAAGACTTGATACTTTCAGAAGGGTCTACCCTGAAGATGTCAATCTGATACATTGCCTTCTCATTGGATCTTGTCGCAAAGATGAGATGTGCTTGATTTGCGCCGTGATCAAGTTCCAGCGGGATCCGCATGTCTCTAAAGGGTCTCACAAAATCTCTTGAGAGTGCTGCTGCTCATTCTGGAGAGACACATGCACACGTTCGATCCTTGTCTCATTTGAAAATTCATTCACCTGCACCCAAACTTTTGGGGCAGAGGTCACTGTTGAATACGCTTTCACTGTTGGATTGTACGGAGGGTGCAGGCTCAAGCTCTTTGATACCATGGCTTGGTCTGCGAGCAATTGAAATTTCAAATCTCCGAAATCCAAAAAGTCCCCCTCAGATACTAGACCCTTTTTGCTGAAATCGCTTGGGCATGAGCCTTCTCCCGCCCCCACACCAGGATCGCGTTTTCAAAGACAATGCTAAGCACTTCATCATTTTGCTCATAACTGAGCTCAACGTCAATAGTGAGAAAATCACTTGGTCTGATGTTATCCCAAAGGATCTCAACATCAAGCCCTGTGGTACACCCTTCAATAAATTCGCCCAAGACATCGCAAGACTTGTAGCCCTTCTCCAAGGAGTGCGACGCATATGAGGAAAGGTAGTGATAATTCGGAATTGCACTACCACCTCTTGACCTCAATCGAATTGTAGCTTCTTGGAACTGAAAGTTGTGTGGTGATGCAAATTCCAAGCTCACTTTCTTGCTGTCCTTGTAGTGCAACACCGCCCGAGACTTCAGAGCAAAACCTTCCATCACTTTCTTATCCCACAACACAATTGCACCGCTATCTCTGATGTTGACTCCATGGGGATTTGCTAGGGAAAGTTCAAGCTTGCTCATTACCCTCGGCATCGTGTCGTCCTCTATGGGAATTCTAACAATCTGCGGAAGTTCGTCATCATTCCAAGAGACAGGGTGAGTCTTTGAAATTTCTTTTCCTGATGTTGTCAGTGTCATTTTCAAATCAGCAGAAATCTTTCCCGCAAAGCTGTTTCTAGCAATATGCACAGCGGCGATGATCTCATCCACATTGCTCTGGTACTCAACATCTTCAATCCATATCTCTGAAGCCTCGACTGCAAACGTATCACCACCAAAATAGATGTACTGAAGGTCATTCAAGGACAAGCCAACTTGGTATTCTCCCTCCACAATGCTGCTTGCAGAACAAAGTATGGAGGAATTGGATTGAACTATCTCTGCTTCCATGGCAAAGAGGCTTCCGTCCCGGAGGCTCTGCAATTGGCATGAAGGGGTGAAGAGATGGGGCGAGTTGACAAGCTTTTCGAGAACGACCGCCTCGAGAAAGACTTCAATAGCAGTCTTGCCGTACCTTGAAGCTTCAGAGGTTCTCACCCCCATGATTTTGGGCGCCTTATACCTGTACACATCAATGCTCTTGCGACACATGGGATCATAAAACAGGTCTATGGACGTGTACGCTTCAGAGACTGCCCCCTGCAGCCCGGGTATGGTACAAAGCGCACACGATGTGTCCAAAATTTTTGCAGCAGAAGATTCAACATTCTCTTCTTGGGAGCCGGTCTGCACTGAACAGCGGAGCCCTCTATCGAATCCTCCCACACTGCATATTTTGATTTCAGATTCCTGCGTGGCATCAGCGGCTTTGGGGAACACATTGGACACGATGATCTTATCTATGAATTGCTCTGAAGACGGCACAGCAATATGAATTCTTGATTTCCCTTCTTGGCCAGATTCCTTGGAGATTGTCTCTCCGAGAGCCGCCATGAAAGTCCCTCCCTCAATCACTCGCGAGGTTCCAGAAGCAGCAACTAAAGCAAAGCGCTGCGACACGTTTGCAGAAATGCTGCATGTGACGCTGGTTTGGTACTCTGGCAAATCACCGCCCAGAGACTGAGAGATGCTCCTCTCATGGGAAACTGCCAGGGTAGTCCTGGAAGAGAGCACCTCTGACACAAAGTCAGTGACAGCGAGCCTTCTCAGCTCCTCCTTATTCTCTCTCTCTTTCCACAAGGTGTCGTTCCTCTCCAAGAGGACGTCTGATACTTTCCCCCTACTGCGCTTCTCCATAGCAGCGAGCCTGTTTGCCTCAAAGTAGGCCAGCTCTGCCGATCTGACCTCCTCATCTAGCGCTTCGATGTCTGAAACGAACTTGCTTGGCAGAAGGAGGCATGAAAAGGCTTCTGTCGGCTCGCTGTGGGTTGGGAACAAGGCACGGCAAACGGATGCACTCGCGTGTCAGTAGACGCAGACGGAGCGAGAAAAACTTACGAGATTCCCCGCTCAGACTTACCATTCCGAGACCTTAACCGTCACCCGTTCCTCCCCCGTGACACAGGTTCTCGAGACCTCGTACACATCCTGCAGAAAGACTTCCACCGAAGCGTTCTGCGGAGCACTCGCAGCCTCGCCAACCGTTCCGACCCTCCGTCCTTTCGAATCGTACACCTGAAAGTCCTTGATACGTGGGCGCGGGGTGCAAGAGAGAGGGCTGCGTCGTTAGCGTCTGGAGCGTGCGAATTTCACGACCTCGAAGAAAAGCGTACCTGTGTGAAGTGGCCGTTCTCGACTGTCCCGCCAATTGCCTCTATCCAGATGAAGAGGGTCAAGACCACAACTAGCCACCGACTGCCACCAGCGCGTACCTCGTTCATCTTTCGTGCGTACAGTTTCTGGTGCAAGTCACATGATCTCAAGCTTCCCTCCTTCCCTGTCGCAGCGCCTGCGAAATGCAGCGAAGTCCGTGCCAGTAAAGTTTCGCGTCCCCCTCATTCTTCCGCCTCCACGCCAGCCAAATCCAAGGTGGGGAGAACGAAATTCCTCTGGGAGTGTTGATATTTCCGTTTTGACCTAGGTACCCTTGGTAGGTCAGAATAACCAAAAGCTGTCCTTGGTTATCAGAGTAGAAAATGCGATTTAAGCCGAGGGATTCTTTCAAAGATTTCATCTTTTTGACCGAGCTTTATTAACTATTAAGTGTCAACCCATTCGGTTAATATTTGCAAAAGGCATTCTGAGCTCCCTCCAAAACAGGGGTTTCGCATGACACGTCTTTTTGAACACACGTGATAGAAACGAAGACGATTCTAAATACCATGGTACGTCTCTGAGGGTTACCATGGTACGATGCTGCTACAAAACCTCCGAAGATTGGAAAAAAAGGCGCAAAAAAATCGCGACAAGTGAGACAGAGACGCCTGGTTCGACCAGGCGGTGGAGGAGACTCCCTCCGGAAGGCACCGAAGGCGAGAGAGGAACAATCGACGAGAACAGGACGAGACGACGAAGACTTTCCGGAATGGCCAGCCAGGAAGGAGTCGCGGCTGAGATCAATGGGGGAGCCAACGGGAGCTCCCCCGCGACAATCGTCGGGAAGCCGACCGAGAGGGTCGAGAGTGGAAGCATAATCGAGGAGGAAGGAAAGGAACAGCTTGACATCATGAAGGAGATTCAAGGCAAGAAGCTCAAGGACTTGCAAAAAGAGAGTCTTGTTATCGAGGAGAACGTCCAAATTGCTCAAAAGCGAGTCCAATTCCAACGTGCCCAACTTCAAAAGAAGCTCCAAGAAGGGATGGAAGCGAAGCACTTGGAGGAGAGGCTCATCTCGCAAAGGAAGAAGCTTCTTGCGCTCCAAGATAGTGAGGACAAGGACAAAAAGAAGAGGAAGTCGTACAAGCGCTCCATTCTGGAACTCTTCGAAGAATTGAAGCTCAAGACCACTGAGTGTTACCACCTCCTGGAAAGTCGCAACAAGAGCAACGGTCTGCGCAAGCTTCTCATCGAGAAGAGAGAGACCTTCCAGAGTGCGGCGAAGGAGCTCGAGGACAAGGAGAAAAACGAGAGGTCCGAGCTTGGCGAGTCTCACGAGAGGTCCGCGAAAAATTTGCTCATTTGGCAAGAGCTGAACATGAGGCACATCTCGGACGATAAGCGTGAAGGCCTGCTCCGGGTGAACAGGCTGATGGCTCAGCAGCTCAGAGAGCTTCAGCGGAAGGAAGCTGAGCAGCTGAGGGAGCTCCAGCACATGAAGGCCAAGGTGAAGCTCTCGGAATTCGACTCGGAGCTTGAGTTTGTGAGCGAGTACGAGATGAAGAGGGCAGAGCAGCTCGTCATTTCAAACTACAAGTCTCTGGACCTGAAGAAGGAAAGGAGAGATGCGAAGAAGAACATCATCAAGCTGAGGGAACAAGCCAAGCTTGCGAACAATTTGGAATTGAACGCTCTCAAAGCCAAGCAGCTCAGGTCCATCGAAGAGAATCGCGCAAAAGAGATGAAACAATTTCAGGTCAGAGAGGCAAAGAGACAAGAGGAAACCTTTGAGCAGGAAATCGCGATGATGGAAGTCGATATGAAGGACATGCTGGCTAGTGACAACTTTGATGTCGCCAACACCGGCAAAAGCAGCACGGGGGCGAGTGCCTCAGGAAAGTCAGAAGGCTCCCAGAGCGGAGCGAAGTCGCTAACCTCGGAAGTCACCAAATCGGAAGAGGGATCTTCCAACTTCACAGATGCGTCTGGCCAGTCTGAAGGGTCTAAAGACTCTAGCGAGCTTGAGAAGAAGATGGTTTTGGAGGATGAGAAAGAGTTCCAAAGGAAGGTGCAGGGAATGAGAGACCAGGCAAAGATTGCCTTGACGCAGGCCGAGGAGAGACTCATAAACATCGAAGAGTCCAACAATGAAGTCGTCCAAAATCTGCATAGGAAACATGATGAGGACCTCGAGAGGCTCCAGAACGAGTACGATAACAAAAGGGCTCTGGTCAGAAAGCATAACGAGGCTGAGATGATGCACCTTCTAAAGCAACACGCCAGGGAGAAGCTCGACATTCAAAATGCGCATTCGAGAGAATTGCAGAGCTTGGAAAAGTCTATTGAGCTCGAGTCGCAACTTCACGAGAAGTCCTTGCACAAGAGCCAGGTTGCAAGCCACGCCAAGAGCGAGTTTCTTTCCTTTGTTTGCCACGAGCTCCGCAACCCGCTTTCTGCGATTGTTGCTGTCGTTGATATGCTGCTCGGCAACAGTCAAAAGGACATGGACACCGATACGCACGAGCACATGCAAAGTGTGAAGGAGGAGACTGAGCTGATGTGCGCGATCGTGAACGATGTTCTCGACTTTGCAAAGATTGAGGCCAGAATGCTTGTTCTTGAGCCAGTGGATTTCAACGTGATTTCCATGATTCAGGATCTCGTCCGTGAGCAGAAGCTGATTGCCAAGAAAACCAGGCCAAACATTGACCTAACCTTTGAGATCGGTGATGGTATTCCAAAAATGGTAAACACGGATCCAGTGAGAATCAGGCAAGTGCTGCTCAACCTGGTTTCAAATGCCGTCAAGTTCACATTCCAAGGATCGATCAACGTTTCCCTCAAAGCGGGCAGACACGTTGGACCCGACAAAATGATGTTGGAGTTCTGTGTGAGGGACACTGGTGTCGGAATCGACAAGGAGAACCTTGAGCACATCTTTGCTGCCTTCTCGCAGGCCAAGCCCTCGATCACAAGAGAGTTCGGTGGCACTGGCTTGGGTCTGAGCATCTCCAAGTCTCTCGTGGAGAGACTCGGAGGGAGCATAAACGTTGAGAGCGAGAAGGACGTGGGCACTGCGTTCACGTTCACCGTGGTCGTGAGCATTGTGGACGAGAAGGAGGCCGCGAAGAAGGCCACCAAGGAGGAGGACAAGGAAAAGCAGGATTTCCCGCAAGGCATCAACCTCCTGATTGTCGAGGACTCGGCCACCCTGAGGCGTTTGTGGTGCAAGCTGCTGATTGACGAGGGCTGCATCGTGGACGCTGCTGGAAATGGCCGGGAGGCTCTGGACAAGTGCGCGGAGAAGAAGTACCACGTGGTCCTCATGGATATCACAATGCCAGTGATGTCGGGCGACGAAGCTGTCAAGAGGTTGAGGGAGCTCGGGTGGGATCAAGCCGTGATTGCCCTCACAGCAAACGCAATGGAGTCCGACAAGCAAAAGTACATTGAAGCGGGCATGGACGCCGTTCTCACAAAGCCTTGCAAGATGCACAACCTCAAGAGCGTCATCATCAACGAACTCACAAAGAGAAACAACCCGATTGTGAACAAATGAAGTGAAGGTTGCCTGAAAGATGGAGGAATAGAGCGTAGGAGTAGTAGAACAGAAGCGATATGGGCGTAAGCAAGTATTAGATCGTTGTAGCGTAGAGAGAAAACATTTCAAAGTCTTTTCTCCCGCACTGATCCTTGACACTTCTCGGAGCAACAGGTTTCCCCCGCCAACCGAGGTGTGCTCAAAAAAATATCCTCCTCTGCAACAAACCGAGACGTGAAGAACCCCTGGGTGCGTTGGTGCCCCGGACGACGCCGTCGTGATGGAGTCGGATCGCGGTGACGCGTGCGGCGGCGAGAGGGACGACCACGAATGGACGCCCGTCGAGTCGACGGCCGACGTCGAGTCCCATCTTCGGAGCGAGCTCGCCGAGTCCCGGAGATTGCTTAGGGAGGAGCAGCGTCGGACGCGCATGCTCAGCGAGGACCTCAAGTCCGTCAAGGAGCGGAGCCTCCAAGCCCAGAAGCAGCTCGAGGAGGAGGAGGAGGCCATCATGAACAAGCTCATGAAGCGCCTCGAGCAGCTGAAGAGGGAGAAGGAGGACCTCTCGACCAAGGTCCAGGTCGAGGAGGACTTTTTGCGCCAGGGCGAGCTTCGTCTGCGCGAGGTGGACAGGGAGAAGCAGGAGCTGCAGAGGCAGCTCGAGCTCGAGCAGGAGTACGTCGTGAACAAGCTCGAGAAGAAGCTGAACGAGCTGAACGTCGAGAAGACGAAGCTTGGCAAGTACAAGGTGGACCTGGAGAACCAGCTGGAGCAGGAGCAGGAGCAGATCGTGAACAAGCTCCAGAAGAGGGCGGACAAGTACCTGGACGAGAAGCTCCAGCTTGTGAAGGAGAAGACTGACATGCATCGTCACGTGACGACTCTGCAGTCCCAGGTGGCCAAGCTCTCGAGCGACAAGGTCGTTCTCGAGAACCAGCTCGAGGCCGAGGAGGAGAGCATCGTGAACAGGCTCCAGAGGCAGCTTGAGAAGGTCATGCACAAGAACCGCGCCCTTGAGAAGAGGCTCGAGAAGGGCAAGTACCTGTCCGAGAGCGAGACCTCGGAGGACGAGGCCTCCCTCTTCCACGAGCACTACGCCTCCTTCATGACCAAGTCCATGAAAGCCATGCACCGGTCTCAGCTCAACTACTCCAAGCACAGCAGGCCAAGCAGCAGCAGGCCAAGCAGCAGGGACATGTCCAGACCGAGCAGCAGGGAGTTGGGCGGAAGCCCCAGGAAGGCTGAGAAGGAAGGCGGGTGAATAAGGAGGGGTGCATAAATTTACTAATCTGCCTATGTATTCCTAGATGTATCAGTTTTGCTAGTCTTTCGTCCCGTTTGCAGTGAGTGACCTGTATTCTGAGGATTCGCTCATCACGAGGGCGATTCCCTTGAACGAGCATCCGGACATGAGAAAAGTCACAACCCACAAGAGAAGCATCATGGAGACAAAGGCGGTGAGTGCGAAGAGAGAAAGGTACAGTGGGACAACCATCATGGACAGGTGCTGATCTTTCTGCCACATGGTGAACCAGGCCAAATTGGTTTGTGAGATCCACTCCAACTTCCGGCTGAGGTGCCCGTCTGGGAAGAGGACTCTGCCCGCGAAGGTGATCCAGGCGCCCATGAGTACGAGCAGAAAGGAGCGCATAAAAGCTGCCACAAAGTCCCCTTTGACAACGAAGAAGTCCAGGGCCGTCGCAACCACATAGCAAAATGTGAGACCCACTAGGATCTTGTGCATCATGACGCTCAGGTGCGATCCGCCCAGGTGGACCCCAAAGAGCATGCCTTGGTTGACAAAGACAAGAAGGTGGACAACCTTGTCGAACTTGGAGGGCAGGAACTTGCAGTGCACCAGGAGGTCCACCAGGCCGGAGAAGGCGATGGCCCCGTAGAGCGCGGTGTGCACCCAAACGTTCACAGCCTCCTTGTCGAATTCTCCGTCGAAGACCAGGTGGCGGAAGCAGATGTCGTTGGGAGCGTGAAAGTAAAGCTCGGCAAAGATGCCAAAGGCGGGGGCGACGAGCTTGAACCACGGCTCCGCGAGCCTGGTGTAGGGGAGGACACCCTCCATCCACGCCCTCGAGGCGCAGTCCCCGTGGCGGGCGAGGCTTAGGAGCCTCCTGTGTCCATGGTGACCAGAGATCCTCCCGTGGCGCGCTTTGTGGAGGTCCAGAGCCCGCGACTTTCTCCTCACCCAGTACACGCACACGTGAAGGTACCACCAGGACGCCCAAAGGATCCACATCAGCCCCGGGATCAGGTGCCCTCGCCGGGCGCCCGCTTTCGTGGTCTCGCGGTACTCCCGAAACGCCTCCGCGAGCTCGTCCCCCTTGCGCGAGACCAACGCGGCATCACCCTCGGCGAGAAGGGCTTCGCGGATCTCGTTCACTCTTGCTTGGTGCTTGTAGCAGTACCCATCCTTCTTCGACCGCTTCGTGGGCGCGCTCGCCTCGTCGGAGGCGGCCGCCGATGCGACGAGAATGACGAGCACGGCGATCGTCGCCGCGCAGGTCGCCCTCGCCGAACGGCGCGATGCCGTCATCGAGATGCTTTCTCTCTCTCTCTACCTCAGGGGTGTGTGTCTGCGTGTGTGTGTGTGTGTGTGTGTCGGGCCGGTCTGTCGCGGCCTCGTCCTGCTTCGAGCGAGGAGCGCAGCGAGAGATAATGCGCTGCTGCTGTAACGCTCGGCCCCTTCACAACCACCACCACCCACCAACCCTGCAGCAGCCTGAGGACGGAAACGGAAGAGAGATTGATGATGTCGAAAGGTGGAAGGCAGAGGGGATTTCTAAGGGAATCTCTCTTTCGAGTTCGTAACGCCTTTGGGGGCCGATAAGAGAGAAGGCTCGAAAAAAAAAAAGGAAAGAGAGAGAGAAACGAGAGACAGCGGCGCCGCTGTGTGCCGAACTCCGTGTGGGCGGGGCGGGGGACCGTAGCCAGAGAGAGAGAGAGAGAGAGAGACGCGCCGCGGAGAGCGGAAAGGAGGGGAGAGAAAGATGTCGGACGGCGACCGACCATGGAGCGTGTGCAAGTCCGCCGCGCCGATAAAGTTCAACCTCGAGAGCTGGCACTTTCGGCTGCCGGTGTTTTGGATCCTGATGTGGACCCTCGCCGAGATCGTCGCGGCGCAAAGGTGGAGCATACGAGAGAGCTGCAAGAAGATAAGCTTGCTGCACTGCATCGTGGCCTTCGTTCTGAGCTCGGTGTGGCTCGTGTA
>Ga0163179_10002951_pt1 | contig 11684 bp, 12 predicted proteins | sample AtlANTMetagenome_FD_109643 | JGI IMG/M metagenome (GOLD analysis project Ga0163179, IMG submission 109643) | Marine eukaryotic phytoplankton communities from the Atlantic Ocean - Atlantic ANT 2 Metagenome | ecosystem: Environmental > Aquatic > Marine > Oceanic | place: North Atlantic Ocean... | reverse complement strand
CAAAGGGCGGCACCCGGTGCAATCGAAAGAGTAAGAATTGATCCTGAAACATTGGTGGGAAAAATTAAAGTCATCGGCTCTGACCTCTGGTCCGATGAGCCTGATTTTGACGAAGATACAAAAAATATAGGTGTGACTGGCATTTGCGGATCTGGAATCATTGAGGCCATTGCTGAAATGTTCCTTACAGGAATCATTTCACCTGAAGGACTTATACAAGAACAAAAAGAAAGATCAACCGACGTAATCTTCAAGGATGGAAGAACTTTCTCGTATTTGTTATTTGATGGCAAGCAAAAGATAATAATCACCCAGAATGACATTCGCGCTATCCAGCTTGCAAAAGCTGCCCTTTATGCTGGCGCTAAACTTTTAATGGATAAGATTGGAATCAGCGCTGTTGATAAAATCAGATTTGCTGGGGCATTTGGCAGTCACATAGATGTTAAATATGCAATGGTGCTTGGGCTGATACCCAACTGTAAAATCAGTGAAGTAACTTCTGCAGGAAATGCAGCGAGCACTGGTGCCAGAATTGCATTGCTCGATTCAGAAAGTAGACAAGAAATAGAAACTGCAGTAAAACAAATAGAGAAAATCGAAACTGCAACGGAACCTCTTTTCCAAGACTATTTTGTAAAAGCCATGTCAATACCACACGAAAGCGATGATTTTTCAGAATTAAAAAAGATTTTCAAATTTCCAGAAAAAAATAATGTTGAAATCCGATCGAAAAGAAAAAGACGAAGAACTTAACTAATTCTCAGATTGTATTAAAGAACTTTTAAATTTATGTTAGATTCGTAGCCAATTTAGCGATAACCATGAACAGTATTAAAGAATTATTAAATCATCAGCAAGAAGACTGGTCATTGGATCAGAGGTTCTATAAAGATATGTCAATCTTTGACCTAGAAAAGCATAATATTTTTTACAACAGCTGGATCTTTATCGGACACGAGTCTCAGATTCCAAATAAAGGTGATTTCTTTGTATATAAGTTACTCGATGAAGAAATCATTGTTCTAAGAAATAAAGAGAATAAAGTGAAGGCATTCTTTAATGTTTGCCGCCACAGAGGTTCTAGAGTATGCCTTGAGGAAAAAGGAAATACCTCACGCTTTACATGCCCATATCACAGTTGGACATATAACCTTGATGGAAAGCTTCTGGCAGCAAAGAGCTTAAGAGAGGGTATTGAGAAATCAGAGCTCGGACTCCACCCATGCAATATTGAGTCCGCCTCTGGGATGCTTCTTATCAATCTTTCGGATAATCCTGAATCACTTAAAAATCTCCAGAGTGACTTGAAAGAACCCTTTGAGATGTTTGGGTTTAAAGATCTAAAAGTGGCAGCACACAAAAATTATCCCATTGCATCAAATTGGAAGCTTGCCGTAGAAAATTATCAAGAATGCTATCACTGTGGGCCAGCTCATCCCGAATACTCTCTTTCTCACTCGCTTAAAATTGAAGATGAACCTGGATTTGATGAGGCACAAGAAAAGATGATGAAAAATCTAGAGAGTTGTGGACTAAAAGACATTGAGGTCAACAAAGATTTTTCAAATAAAGATCCCGATCAAGAACAATATGCCTACTCAAGATATGCCCTATTTGATGGATACATGACAGGAAGCAAAGACGGCAAACCTTTGGCACCACTCTTGGGAGGCATCAAAGAATTCAATCAAGGATGTTCAGACTTTAATATCGGTCCTGTCAGTTATTTCCTTGCCTATTGCGATCATATCGTTGGCTATATATTCACGCCAACAAGCCAAGATCAATGTCAGTGTGATATTTATTGGCTCGTCAACAAAGATGCCGAAGAAAACAAAGACTATGATAAAGAAAAGCTCATGTGGCTTTGGGATGTGACCACTTATGCTGATGAAACCATTATTGTGAATAACCAAAAAGGAGTTAATTCCATCAAATATCAATCAGGGCCCTATACCGACAAAGAACATAGTACGCGACGTTTTATTAAATGGTACTTGAGTGAACTCAAATCATACGCATTATAGTCTCTGACTGTGCCAATCTATGTGATCTTGAATAAAGGTCGCAATAAAAAAATAACTGTGATCGAAGCCTGGCTGCATTCTTAGCGTCAGAGAAACATTTTTTTCATCACACGCTTTAGCAAAAGATTCTGGCTTTAATTGATCGGCTAAAAATTCGTCTTCTTCGCCTTGATCAATGAGTATGTCTTTTTGCCATCCTTGCTTTCGGATTAGACTGCAGGAATCATAATCATCCCATGAAGACTCTTCCTTTCCGAGATATCTTGTGAAGGCCTTCTGTCCCCAAGGAATTTTTACTGGATTGCAAATTGGAGAGAATGCCGAAACCGATTTAAAAATATCCGGGTTCTTAATTGCGATAGTGAGTGCGCCATGGCCTCCCATGGAATGTCCAGATAACCCTATACGAGTTTCATCAACTGGAAAATGATCCTGAATCAGTTCTACGAGCTCCTCGACAACATACTTATACATATTGAAATTTTCTGCCCAAGGTTCTTCAGTGGCATTTAGGTAAAACCCAGCGCCCTGAGCAAAGTCATAATTTGGATCATCAGGGACATTCTCACCTCTTGGGCTGGTGTCTGGAGATACTATGATCATATTGTGATCGGAGGCAAATCTTTGAACGCCTGACTTTACTCTAAAATTCTCTTCAGTACAGGTCAGGCCAGATAACCAGATTAATGTCTTCTGCTTATCTCCCTGTGGGTTATCGGGAAGATATATTGAAAACGTCATTTTGCAAGAAGTTGCATTAGAATCATGTGCCCAAACTTCATGGACTCCCTTAAAACTTCGATTTGATGAAACTTTCTCCATTCTTTACTCCACTCTTTTCCCAAAAACTGATAACAATATAAATACGGTAAACAATCCAACTGGAATCATAATCAGGGGCGAAATGCCATACCCAGTGGGAACTGTTCCTAAAAGCAATGCGATTGTACCTACACTTAAAGCATAAGGAAGCTGAGTGGAAACATGATCAATGTGATTACAGCCAGATGCCATGGAAGACATGATCGTGGTATCCGAGATGGGCGAACAATGATCGCCCCAAACAGCCCCACAAATCACACAGGCCACTGAGGAATAAATGATATGAATGTGTTCCATGTCAGCAACGCCATTTAAAAACATGATCTGCCAAGCCAGAGGAATTACAATTGGATAAAATATACCCATAGTTCCCCAACTGGATCCGGTGGCAAAAGCAGTCGCAGCTGATAAAAGAAAAATCACTGTTGGAATCAAAGGAACTGGCAAAAACTCACCGAGTATTGAAACCAAATAATTGGCAGTTTGTAAGATCTCTGTTGTTTGAGCTAGAGACCATGCCAAAATTAAAACAATGATGGCAAAAATCATAAATTTCACGCCCTCATACCAAGCTTGCACAGTTTCTTCCAACGACAAAATGCGTTGCAGTAACGTCAGAGTAAAGCCAGTCAAGACACCGATCAATGAACCCCAGAGCAATGCCGTATATGCATCTGCAGAACCAATAATGTCTTGGAGATTGTCTCCCTCACCTGTGGAGTAGAGCCCTGCAATTGTGGAAAGAATAAACATTAAAATAGGTATGAATGCGTTAAAGGCTCTTGCTTTGGATGGATCTTTAGCCTCGAGTTGTTTGGTTTCATCATCATTTGTGTATCCCTTACTTTTCTGCTCAAGAGACAGATCATTGCCAGAACGAGCAGCAACTTCATATTGGTACATCGTGCCAAAATCCTTTCCTGTGCCTGCCACCAAAAAAACAAACAAAAGCATGAATAATGGGTAAAAACTATAAAGTATGGAATTGAGGTATAAGGAATATGCCGATTGATCAATTTCACTGATTTGACTCACAGATATATCAATCATTCCAACCTGGTATCCAACCCAAGTGGTAATTAATGCAACACATGCAATTGGTGCTGCCGTTGCATCAACTAAAAATGCAAGCTTGGCTCTCGATATCTTAAGGCTATCAGTGACCTTCCTCATGGTATTGCCTACAACGAGTGTATTGGCATAATCATCGAAGAATATAGCAACGCCCAATGACGAAGTTGCCAACTGTGCACGATTTGATGAACTCACAAATCTAGATAGATTATTAACGATGCCTTGCATACCTCCGTTTTTAGAAATGATTCCAACAAGGCCGCCAATCATTAGACTGAAAATAATGATTGCTGCATGGTCAGGATTAGCCAAAGCATCTTTTACGTAAATGGAGGTAATGTTTAGGAGACTCTCTAAAATAGAATCTGCCTTAAAACCCATGATTGCATAAGACCCAATCCAAATACCTAAAAACAGAGCTGGAACAACGCTTCTAAAAACTAAGGCCATAAGAATTGAGACAAGAGGCGGCAATAGAGAGACCCAACCAGGAAGGACATTGATAGCTGCATCTGACACAACGCTTCCATCAAGTAAGAGTCTTACTGATTCAGACGTTGCTTTTGAGAACTTTAAGAATTCAAATTCAATATCTCCACCAGACGAACAAAGCGATGGTTCAATCAAACTCTCTTCCAGTTCAATCCTGTAATCACATGCTCGCTCTCTATCATAACCTGACGCTGAAATGGAAAAAGTAACATCCGTCAAAGCAACTGTTGGGACTGATAAATCTGGATTTGCATAGAGGTTATTTGCAGCAATTAAGGCAAAGAAAATTGAAAGCGCCGATTTTTTTATCACTCTTTACTCCTATCTTTATAAAGATAGCCCTCTTTTATAACGAAATGAATGTCTTCAAGACTTTTAATATTGATCAGTGGATTATTACTTAACGCAATGATATCTGCAAAGAATCCTTCCTCTACTCTCCCTATCTCTTGCTCCATTCCCAATACCTCTGAGGCTTTGACAGTCGCTGCCTGAATGGCCTCTAGGTTCGTCATTCCGTATTTTGTCATATAACTAAACTGTTTTGCATTTTGTCCATGGGGATAAACTCCGGCGTCAGTTCCAAAAACAATCTTGACTCCTGCCTCATGAGCTTTCTTAAAATTTGCTCTCTGTATTTCTGTGGTCTCTCTATTCTTTTGAAGAAATTCTTCTGGCATACCATCAGTCAGACCCATTTCATTGATATAGTCTCCGTTATAGACATCCATTGTTAGGGAAACTCCATTTTTCTTTGCAAGCTCGATCCCTTCATCGTCAATCAATGATGCGTGCTCAATGCTATTGACGCCAGACAAAATGGCCTGCTTAATTGATAGAGCACCATGAGCATGAGCAGTCACTCTTATTCCTGTCTTTTTTGCCTCCTCAACTACGGCTGAAATTTCCTCTGGGGTCATTTCTGGACTCCCGGGCAAACTCCCATAAGCCAGAACAGCGCCCGATGCAATGAGCTTAATGTGATCGGCGCCTCCTTCAATTACTTGTTTTGCTTTCTCGCGAAATGCATCCGCTCCTCTTGCAACACCCACTCTAATATGATCTGGAACATCGCCTTCATATCCAGGTATTGCTACCTCTCCTCCCCCACCAGGTATGGTTAAATAGAATCCAGCAACCTTCATTCTAGGGCCAGTCGTTATTTTTGACTCAATTTCATCCCTGAGTCTTTTGTCTGTCCAAGCGATATATACTCCAACATCACGTACGGTTGTGAAACCAGCCATCAAGGTAATATGTGCGTTTTTTCTGCCAATTTTTAGTTGTTCTTCTTGTGATATGGAGTAAAACTCAATGAGATCACCTGAAACATCCTCAGAAATATGAGTATGCATATCGATTAGACCAGGCAAACAATACTGATCGGAAAGGTCTAGATTATCTTTAGATAAGTCGCTGCTTACTTTGGCATAATTAGTCACCTCTTTGATCTTCCCAGAGTTTTGATCTACTTTGATTAAAGCATTTCTGGTCCATCCTCCGGATTCGATATTTAATAAATGACCACAGTAAATATCAGTAAGAATCTGAGATTGCACGGAAGTAGCACAAAAGACGAAAAATACTGTTGAAGAAATAATGTATGTAAATCTATTCATTTTTAAAACGTTATTAAACCTCTACTCAGAAATTATATATATGGATTACAATAAGGTATGAAAAAGTTACCCACCATCATAGCAACTTCTGTTGTCAGGGGAAGCCAACAAGGCGAAAGTCATGGAGGTATCTACCTTGTTGATTTTCAGAAAAAAGAAGCAGACTTGGTTGTCGATTGGGATGATTCTGGGATTGATTTCACAGGGAGAGGCTGGGATAGAGGCCTCAGGGGAATAGAATTCAGAGGCGATGAAATCTACATCGCAGCAAGTGACGAGCTTTTTGTATACGACCTGAACTTTCAAGTTAAAAGGTCCTATAAAAACAGATTTTTGAAACATGCTCATGAAATCAATCGATTTGAGAACTTATTATTCATAACCTCTACGGGATATGATTCTTTATTGGTTTTTGATCTGGAACGAGATGAATTTACTCGAGGTTTACATCTCAGAAAAACTCAAGAGGGATGGAAATCGCAATTGTATGATCCTAGAACTGAAGATGGACCCGAACCAGGAAACAATCTTCATCTCAACAATGTGCGCTGCTCAAAAAAAGGTTTATTCGCAAGCGGGCTAAGAACGAATGCTTTAATTCGAATGGATAGCGATCTAAACCCGTCTGAGTTTTGCAGTTTGCCTGAGGGAACACATAACTCCAGACCATTTAAAGACGGCGTCCTTTTCAATGACACGCAAAGCAATTGTGTGCGTTGGATCAAAAGAGACGGCTCAGAAGCAAACTTCAGAGTGCCTCTTTTCCCTGAAGAAGAATTGACCCATCATGACTTTGACGACAGTCGAGTAGCCAGGCAAGGGTTTGCAAGAGGTTTATGCGTCATTGATGAAAATCATATAGCAATGGGTTCTTCGCCATCTTCTATTACATTGTTCAATCTTGAAACCAAGGAGCGTGTTGGAAGCGTCAATTTAAGCATGGATATAAGAAATGCTATTCACGGCATGGAGGTTTGGCCCTATGAAAGGCTATTGGATAGTTAGGTGCGAGTATCATGATCCGGAAGCCTTTGAAGAATATGCAAAGGTTGCAACTGAAGTTGTTGCGAAAAATGATGGAAAGTTCTTGGTAAGAGGCGGTCAACAAATCAATAAAGAAAATGCAAAACTTGAAAGAACTGTTCTTGTAGAGTTTCCAAGTTTTAAAGTTGCCGAAGAGGTTTATGCAGGAGATGCCTACCAAGCTGCACTCAAACATATCAAAAACTGCTCGTTAAGGGACTTTGTGATAACGGAGGGAATATGAAAGATCGAATTAAATTTTTGATACTGCTGATGGGACTCCAACTCTCTTCATTGCAAGCAGAGATTTTGATAGAAAATATAACCTTGATCGATGCAAAAAATGAGATTAGAAATGCTCAATCTGTTTATATAAAAAACGGAGTGATTCAATCCATTAAGGACTCGGAGACTTCTGACTTAGATGGCGCTGAGCTTGACTCAAAGCTTATCGATGGTACGGGGAAATACCTCATCCCTGGACTCTGGGATGCTCATGTTCATCTTACTTTTATACCTGAGATAGACCATGAAACACATTTTGATCTTTACTTAAAAAATGGAGTTACAAGCATTCGAGATACGGGAGCCATCATATCTAAATTGCGACCATCGCTGAATTTTATAAAAGAGAATCCAAATACAACCCCAAGACTTTTTTATGCCGGACCCCTGATTGATGGCGCAGACAGGGTATACAAAGGACTGGAGCCTGGTTTTCCAAATTTATCGATCGGTATAGATGAAAATTCAAATATACCAGGCGTGGTTGATGGACTTATTGCAGAGGGTGTTACATTTCTAAAATCATATGAAATGCTAACCAGAGACACGTATTTGGAATTACTCAAAGTTGCCAGCCAGAATGGATTGAGAGTAACCGGTCATGTCCCTCTGAGCATTGATCTGGAAGAAGCAATTGAAGCAGGGCTCGGCGGAATGCAGCATGTAAGAAACATGGATCTTGCATGCGCCAAGGATGCAGAAATTCTTTTGGACGAACGACAAATCAGCCTTGAAAACGAGGATGAAATTGCAGGTTCGGCACTTCGTACCCACATACACTCTTCTCAAAGATACTATGCTATCGATAACACCGATGATGAGCGCTGCCTTAGGATCATTAAAAAATTATCAGAATACGGAGTTTTTCAAACGCCCACGCTCACCATCAATACATTTGATTCAAGACGCTTCTATGCTGATCCAAAATGGCGAGAAACTTACAGTGAGCTGCCAAAAGCTGCAAAGGATGATTGGATGAATGGCTCTCTCAAACTAGCTGAAGTTGATCCCACTGAAGATGCCATAAAATTTGATGCCTGGAGCCTGTCGCTGGTCGAAAAAATGCATGCGGAAGGTGTCAAAATCATCGCAGGGACTGATACGCCCATTGGCTATTTAACTCCTGGATATAGTCTGCACAAAGAACTTGAGCTTCTGTCCGAGGCAGGCTTGTCTAATTTAGAGGTACTCAAATCGGCAACCATCACTCCTGCTGAATTCTTTGGCATCGAAGACCAAATAGGAACAATAGAAGTCGGCAAACTCGCTGATCTAGTCATCTTGAATGATAATCCCTTAGAATCTATCTCTAATACACAAAATATTCATAAGGTGATTGCCAAAGGAATAATTCAATGAAGAAATTGAATGAAAAACAGATCAAAAGAAATTTAGCATTCACAGTCTTTATGATTCTTTTCATTCTTTCATTCTTTATATTCAATCCTGCATGGGGGAAGGATCATGATGAAGAGAAGTACTGCTGGATTTCCGGCAAGAACTTTCATGATTTTAAAGATGCCATCAGCAAACAATGCAAAACCGGTGACTTGATTTGGGTTGTTTCTAAAGGCGGTAAAATCAACGCTTGGAATATTGAGCAAACGATTGGCCAATACTGCAGTTTCCAGTCTGAAATTGTTACCGGGAAGAGAGATGACGGAAGCCATTATCTGCAATGCATACTGATCGATGAGAAATCAAGAAAAAGGAGAGTGAAGTGATAAAGAAATATCTTGTTCTAAGTTTCATGCTATTGAGTTTCAATGCCTTCTCTATTGAGGTTTCCGAAGAAACTGCAATTGCCAAGATAGAAGAGTTTTTCTACTTATTAGACGTTGATCGATATGACAAAGAAGAGTTCTCAAAAGTGGTGACTGAAGATTTTCAAATCTTCGAAGATGGATTGAATCTTGATCTTGATTCTTTCCATGAATTTGTAACAGAAGCAACAGGAACCATAGTAAAGACAGATTGGGTGCTTTCAGATTTTAAGGTGACTCTGAGTACCGACTCTGCTCATATTTCTTATTACAACAACGGAGTATTCACAACGACCAATGGCGAAAATATTTATTCGTTTTGGATGGAAAGTGCTTACTTGATTATTGATCAAGGAGAGTTAAAGGTCCAATTCCTTCAATCCGATATCGTAGAACGTGAAACCAGATGAAAAAACTCTCCGGCTCACCTGATAATTTGCAAGCTGAAAAACAATTGTGAACTTCATTGAAAGTATATTTAAGCCAGATTCAATTCAGATTTTTTTATTGCAAAACCCTGAATATGCTTGGCTTGCAGTATTTGCACTCGCCTTTCTTGAATCGATGGTTATAACTGGGAGCATAGTTCCCAGTATCGTACTCTTTTCAATTTGTGTGTATTTATTCGATCAGCAAATTCTTGCTCTTTATTTAATTGCACCCATAGCAATGTGCGGCGCGCACCTTGGGGATCTTGGAGGTTTTTTAGTGGGTAAATATTCTGGTGATAAGGTTCTTTCCTTAACTTTTTTTCAAAAAAGGACTGCACTGATCAATAAGGCTACCTCTGCAGCTGATAGATTTGGGCCGTTGGCAGTGGTTATTGGAAGATTTACGCCGGCAATTCGGGCCATCATGCCGTTTTTCTTGGGATTAACGAGATTGGATTTAAAGCGTTTCTATTTTGCAGATCTTCTCGCTTGCTCCGCCTGGGGAATTGCTTTAATTTTAATGCTAAAAGGAGTTCAGGCTCTTGGTTTCATTAATACTATTTTAATAGCCACTGTTGCAGTATTCTCCTTTATATTTATTAGCAATAAGGCTACAAAGAAATGAAAAAACTCATCGTCATATCAGCACTATTTTTAAGTTTCTGTATTAATGCTCAGGATCTTCCTCCAGATGGAAAGTTCACCGTTAACCACAAAAATGGGGAGATTTATCTGACTGGCGAAGTAAAAAATAGAAAGAAACATGGCACTTGGGAGTTTTATTATGAAACCGGACAAATTCAAGCAAGAGAGAAATACAACGAAGGCAAACCAATTGGAATATGGAAAACATTTTCAGCGAAAGGAAGATTGATAGAAGAAAAAGACTTCTCAAATATGAATCGAGGAAGGCTGGGCAGAGGAAATCCATACGGTGCCAGTCAGGGTATAAAATGAAAAAACTCATCCTCATATCAGCACTATTGTTCAGCTTTAATGGTTGGGCAATTACCGATTATAAGCCTTACGATGAGAATGCTAATGCGGAAGAGCAGATCTCTGATGCCCTTGAAACAGCAAAATTAAATAACAGGTATGTTCTTCTTCAAATGGGTGGAAATTGGTGCCCTGATTGCAGAACGCTTGGCGAATATTTTTCTAGGCCTGACATCAAGACATGGCTGAATGAAAGAGTTGTTCTGGTCTCAGTGGATGTAGGGGAATGGGATAGAAACCTGGATATCGTTGAGGCATATGAAAATCCCATCAGCGAGGGCATTCCGGCATTGGTTTTGCTGGACTCTGAAAACCAAATCATTTTTGCAACGCTTGCTGGAGAACTGGCCACTGCCAGAAGCATGAGTAAAATTGAATTAATTGAGTGGCTAAACAAAAAAATTGATCCGTTGATTAACTAGAGTTGGAACACATAAAAAATAAAATTATTGTTATCACAGCCGGCGCCTCAGGGATTGGAGCCGACATGGCCAAATCACTCTCGAAAGCCGGCGCAGCAGTAATCATAGGCGATAAAGATGAAATCGCACTCAAAAGACTAGAAAAGGAAAGTTCTGACATATTGGCAATTCAAGCCGATGTTTCAAACCAATCTGACGTTGCAATGCTATTTGAAACAGTGAAGTCACGAGTTGGAAAAATAGATGCACTCATAAATAATGCTGGCATTCCAGGGCCGTCGGTTAAATTGGAAGACATTGATTTAAAGGATTGGGAAGAGGCAATCAAAGTCAACTTAACCGGAACGTTCTTATGCTCAAAGTCAGCAATACAATTGCTCAAAGAATCAGGCGGAGGATCCATCATTAATATTGGATCAACGTCTTCTTTCATGGGAACACCGCTTCGCTCGGCTTATACCGCATCAAAGTGGGGTTTGATTGGGTTGACTAAAACATGGGCAATGGAATATGGAAAAGATAAAATTCGTGTAAATACCATTTGTCCCACCTCCGTGAGTGGAGAAAGAATAGAAGGTGTCATTGAGAGGGATGCAGAGTACAGAAAGATAGATCCAGAGAAAATCAGGCAAGCTTACTTGGATCAAACTTCTTTGAAAGCTTTTATTGATTCAGAAGAAATTGTGGGAATGGTAGTATATCTTCTGTCACCTTTGGCTAAAAACAT
>Ga0163179_10002950_pt1 | contig 11685 bp, 5 predicted proteins | sample AtlANTMetagenome_FD_109643 | JGI IMG/M metagenome (GOLD analysis project Ga0163179, IMG submission 109643) | Marine eukaryotic phytoplankton communities from the Atlantic Ocean - Atlantic ANT 2 Metagenome | ecosystem: Environmental > Aquatic > Marine > Oceanic | place: North Atlantic Ocean... | reverse complement strand
TCGCTGGCTGCAATGGGCGTTACTGCTGCCCATGGCCATGCCCGCCTATGTGCTGGCGTTCGTGCTGGTGGATCTGCTCGACTATGCCGGGCCGATCCAGACCCAGATGCGCAGCTGGTGGAGCGCCTTCCCCGGCTTCAGCGCTCGCCACCCCTTGTGGGTAGTGGTGACTCTCTCGCTGGTGCTTTACCCCTATGTGTACATGCTGGCGCGGCTGGCCTTTCAGGCCCAGGGCCGCGCCGTGCTGGAGCAGGCGCGGATTCTTGGCGACGGCCCGGTCCGCGCCTTCTTCAAGGTGGCCTTGCCCATGGCGCGGCCCGGCATTGCCGCCGGGCTGGCGCTGGCGTTGATGGAAACTCTGGCGGATTTCGGCGCGGTGTCGGTGTTCAATTTCGACACCTTTACCACTGCGATTTATAAAAGCTGGTATGGCCTGTTCAATTTGCAGGCGGCCGCGCAGCTGGCCTCATTGCTGCTGCTGTTTGTGCTGGTAGCCCTGTGGCTGGAGCGTCGTGGTCGGCGCCGCGCCCGTTTCAGCGAGCTGGGCGGGCGGCAGGTTGTGCGGGTGCGGCCGCGCTTTGCCTGGCTGATCTCCGCTTTTGCCTTTGCGGTCCTGTTCATGGCCTTTTTGCTGCCGGTGTGTCGCCTGTTGTACTGGGTGGTGGGCACTGGCATAGACGGGTTGGATAGCCGCTTCTTCAGTCTGATCTGGCGAACCTTCCTGTTGGGTGCCATGGCCGCTTCGCTGGTGCTGGTGCTGGCCAGTTGGCTGGCATGGGTCAAACGGCATCAGCCGTCGCGGGCGGTATCCGGTTCGGTGCAGTTGGCCACGCTGGGCTATGCATTGCCCGGCTCGGTGCTGGCGGTGGGCATCATGGTTAGCTTCAGTGCCGTGGAAGCCCGGCTGGACCAGTGGGGGCTGACGGTGCCGCTGGTGGGCGGGCTGGCGGCGCTGATCCTGGCCTATGTGGTGCGATTTCTGGCGGTGGCGTTTGGCCCGGTGGAAAACGCCCTCCAGCAGGTGCGCCCCAGTTTGGTGGAGGCGGCCCGTACGCTGGGGGCGACCGCGTCGGAGGTGGGGCGCCGGGTGTACCTGCCGATGATGCTGCCGGGGCTGTTTACCGCGCTGCTGCTGGTGGGCATTGATGTGATGAAAGAAATGCCTGCTACCTTGCTGCTGCGCCCCTTTGGTTGGGACACGCTGGCAGTGCGTATCTATGAACTTACCGCTGAAGGGGAGTGGCAGCGTGCCGCCGCCCCGTCACTGACCCTGGTGTTGCTGGGGCTGGTGCCTGTCATCGTGCTCAGCCGCCGCCGCTGATTCTTGCTTCATTACCCTGGTTATCGATTCTCGATGGTGGCGGACATTAAGCCGCAACGCTTGAGGGTGGGCTGTTTGTGGACCCTGCTCTCATCGTGATGTCGTTGGCTGTTTGTCTTTGCGTCCCTGTTGCTGTCAGGGAGTTAACAGCCGTGCAATCGTCCCGGTGTTTTATCGTGGGGGATTGCCGCTTATCGGGATAAAAGCGCGGCTTCCCGGCTGTTTTCTACGAAAAACGGCGTATTTCGAATGTGGTTCATCTGTGTATTTCTGTGTATATATGTAAACTCAGTGATGTTTTGCGACATTGTCGTGATTAAATGTTTCCACTATTTGGCACGATGATGCCAATAATGGTGAGCAAAAAACTGCTCAGCATAACGGTCAGGTGCGCTTGAATTTGCGTACCGCCAAATAATAACAACGGCCCCGTTTCGGGCGCGTCTTGTGGAGAGTTTCATGACAATACGGAAATTACTTCCCGTCGTTCTGGCGGGAATTGGCGCTGTGTCTGTGTCACCGGTAATGGCCAGCATGGGGAATATCGGCACTACCTACGGGGTGCTTCCCTCCGACCTGGCCTCCGCCCAGGCCTTGTCCATGTTCAATAGCCAGGTATCCGCCACTTATTACAACCCGGCCTATCTGGCCAAAGACAGCCGCGGTGAGCTGACCACCGGTCTGTTGCACGCGGACCATGAGCTGCGTGCCAGTTCTGTTGGTGGCGGGTCCGCCCCGCTTCGCGATGGCGATATTCTCCAGGATTCACCGTCCCAGCAAGTATTGCTGGGCATGAAGACCGACCTCTCTTCCCTGACCAAGTATGACCATCCCCTGTACCTCGGCTTTATGCTCGGCGTGGAAAAATACGGCGAGGAAATGTTGGCGTTCAATTCCCAGACCTCCACCTCCGGCCAGTATTTCGAATACGGTCGCCAGCCGTTGTTTCTGAACCTGGGTGGCGGTACGCAAATCTGGCGTGGTCTGGATATGGGGCTGTCCGCACGGATTACCCTGCATTCGGAAGCGGAGCTGGTGGCGACGTCCACACTGGCTGGGGAAACCAGCTACGAAACCTTGAATGTCTCGGCCAAGCCCTCCATTCGACCAATCTTTGGTCTCAACATGGACTGGGGTGAGAGCTTCTGCGGTGAAGGCGATAGCTGCTGGTTCAACGGGCTGGAAACCGCGTTCAGTTACCGAGGTTACTCCAACACCAACACCACGGTGGATTCCACCATCACTATCCCCGGCACCGTGCTGGACCCGGGCATCAACCTGGCGATTACTACCATTGATTCCTACCAGCCGAATATCTATGCCGCCGGTCTGGCCTATGGTCAGGACCGATGGCGCGTTGGGTTGACGTTGGAAATGCAGGAATGGTCGCGCCTGGAAGAAGAGCTGGAAGGCGACACCATCAAGGACCAGGCCGTGAATACCGGTGGGGCGCCTTACGAGCTGCGCTTCAAGGATATTGTGGTGCCGCGTATCGGTGGCGAATTCAATATCAACGACACCTACAAGCTCACCGGTGGCGTGGCGTTCAGTGAATCGCCGCTGGATTCCAATGCCTCACTGGAAGTGAACTACCTGGATGCCGACAAGATGATTCTGGGGCTGGGCCTCACTGCAGAGTACAAGTCCGTTCCGGTGCTGGCCTATCCAGTGCGTTTTGATCTGGCCTACCAGTATCAACAGCTCGACCCACGCGAGTTCGATCTGTACGACCGCCGTTCCCCGAGCTTCCCGCAGTCCTATGAAACCGTGGAAGCGGAAGGCGATGTACACGTTTTCTCCGGCTCCATCACCCTCAAATTCTAGGAGGTAATGGCGATGAAATTAAAAGCGCTATCTCTGGCTACAGCGGCTGCCTTGCTGGCGGCCTGTGGCGGTGAGGCTGGTGACGAGCCCACCCTGGAAAACTGGCAGACCGGTGAGGTCTATTACAGTTTTCCCTACGACGGTCAGCAGGATTTGGCACCAAAGACGCCGCTGTCCATTCGGTTTTCCCATCCGGTCACGGTGGATGCCAGCCACTTTACGTTACTGGAGTGTGCCCAGCTGGACGGGGATTGCCCCGATACCGGCAATAATCAGGTTGCCCTGCAGGCGCCACAGCCGGTGGATGAGGGCATGGGTGTCATGCTGCAGCCGGCTGCGCCGCTACAAACCCATACCCACTACCGGTTGGTGCTTAATGGTATAGAAACGGAAAACGGCTCCCCGGTGTTCCCGGATGGTGGCCTGGATTTCGTTACCCGGTTGTCCAGCGATGGCCCCATGTCCAATCGCATGGCCTCCCCGGACCTGGCGGTGCGTAATGTGATCCCGGATGGCGAACAGCTGCCGTTCATGGATTTTTCCACCCTGCGGGTGCGCTTTAACCAGATGCTGGATGCCAGCACTCTGGTGTATGGCGATTCCGTGACGCTGGAAGGCAGTGGTGGCCTGGTGCCTGCGGCCCTGCTGGTAAAAGGCAATGCGGTCACGGTAGATCCATTGGAAGACCTGACACCGGGTGAGAGCTACACCCTGTCGTTCAGCACCTCGGTGCGTGGCGAATCCGATGACAGCCTCACCGGTGGTTATACCCAGACTTGGGTGGCGAAAGATTCAATGCCCCGTGCCACCCTGGTGCAAGACGTGGTTAGTGCCACCGATCAGGCGGAGGATCCCTGCAACGCGGACGACGCGCTGGTGGCCAAGCTTACGGGTGCGACCATGAACTGCGTGCCGGTACAGTCCACCCTGCTGGGTAGCAAGGATGCCACCATGCAGAGTGGCGATGTGTTTGCCGAGCTGGCGTTCCTGCCCAACTACCCGGACGTGTCGCCGCTGCGGATCCCGCGCAACAGCCTGCTCACCGGCAGCAATATTGAAGTGAAAGTGGCCGGTGAAGTGGAGGCGGGTATCGAGACCGGTGCCATCGCCGTGACCTTTCTGTCTGATGCTTCTGGCTACCTGATGCCCAACCCCTACAGTGATGCTCACGAAGCGCCCAAGCAGGTGAAACTGTACATGGATGTGTCCATGACAGCGGAAAATCCGGAAGCGAATGGTGCGTTGAGTCAGACCTTGATGCATGTGGAGTTGAACGGCATGGCGCTGGTCAACGACGGGCGTATGGAGATCGATGCGGTGGGTATCGTGGAACCGAAAGTGCTGGGGCAGGAAACCGCCTTCGGCCTGCTCAGCTTCCACATGAAATCCTACGAGGATCAGGAAAACGCGCCTGAGCCGGTACCGGATATGACCGCGCCTGTGCTGCAATCCATGGTGCCTGCCGTGGATGGCAATGGCGTCGCCATGAATGCGCGGCCAGGTGATGCGGTGATCCTGAATTTCAGTGAGCCGCTGGATGGCGCGACCTTGCTTGCCAAGACCAGTTTCGGGCTGCAACAGAATGGCAGTTATGTGGACGCTGACTGGTACCTGGATGGCGCCAGCCTGGTCATGCGCCCGGCCGAGCCGCTGGCCTTTGGTGAAAGCTATACCGCTGTGGTGGATGGCACCGTGACGGACCTGGCGGGCAATGCAGTCAACCCGGTTAACCAGAGTTTCGAGCTGGCCAACCGTGTCGGTAATTTGCCGCCACCGCGTGTACTGACCACCTACCCTGGTTTTCCGTGTGCCAGTGACAAGGAACATTGGGAAATTGAATTTGATAACCACGGTTTCTGTCAGGGTGGCAAAACCGAGGATGATCGTAATCCGGTGTCCCAGCTGCCGGCGGACCGGGCTATTCGCATCAATTTCACCCGAGATATTGCCCCGGCCTCTGTGGTCTTCGAGAACACCGCCGCCTGTGATGTGGGCAGCTTCCGGGTAGAGAAAGTGGAGTTGAACCCGGCCACGGGTACGCCGATGCGTTACGACGATGGTGACAAGCGTAAATACCGCTGTGAGTCTGGTGTTACCGGTTCGCTGGAAGTGGGCACCAATAGCCTGGTCTTTACTCCGGACCAGCCCTGGGAAGAAGGGGTGTATTACCGCTATGCCTTGCAGAGTGTGAATGCCACCAGCGGACAATTACCGGATGATTGCACCTCTGGCGAAGCCATTTGCTCGACTGATGGCAAACGTTTGCAGACTGCCATGTTGCGCGCCCCAGCAGATGATATGGGTGGGCCGGATATAGAGAACCACTTTATCGGGGCCGCGCCGACCGAGACGGTATTCCAGCCACTGAAAAACCTGCCCACTGCCGATCTTAATGGCAATGGCCATTTTGATAGCGGCGAGCCTGGTTACCAAGGAGGAGAGCCGGGTGTGAATACTACAGATCTGTTTGTTGATGGTTATGATGGAAAAGGGCTTTTGTACGACCCGGAGCTTTTATGTGATGGGCCCGAGCAATGCGATATCCATGTAACGGGGGCACTGAATTCAGAAGTGTTTGGTTCGGCGGTTTATACCGATCTGGAGACTGGCGAAGAGGTGCTCGATCCCGACACCAATGAGCCCATGCAGGCCGTGCGCATTGGTTTGTATCCGACCATGATCCAGGCATCCTCGGTGACCTTGCTGGTGAAAATTCTCGGGCTGATTCCCAGTGAGACGCCAACGGAAACCCAGTTCATGCGTATGCGTTATCACTGTGTGCCATGGCCATCAGATGCTGACAACTACTGTGGAAAAAAGAACCCGGATGGCAGTTATGTTTACGATGACATAGAGCGTCAGGGATTGATCCCCGGGTGGATTGTGAAGACGAACAATGGCCCGGAGTTTCGCGCCAATGTGGATTTGTATCTGGATGCGCCTTACATGCATATCGTCGCAAACGGATCACACAACCAGCATAGCTATCCGATTACCATGAAGCTTTCCGGACCGGTAACGTTCCTGCCGGATGGTCGCATGGTGATTAACCAGATTAATGCCAACATGATTCCGGTCAATGTGGTGCTGAGCGTGTTGTTGTCCAGCCCGGAAATCTACCTGAAGATCCCGGTAGGCGGCGTCAAACTGCAGTACCTGGGTGCACCCATCAAGCAATAACGAATGTTTGCATTTCTTACAGCCGGCCCCGGGGCCGGCTTTTTTATGTCTGGCGCAAAAAAAGCGAGCTGCACACCCTAAGCGGCCTGTTATTTTGCCGATCCGGTAACCAGCCTTTCGTCACTGTTCCCCGTTACAGACCCGTAACACTTCGCTGCATATCCCGCGCTTGCGCGTACCTTTCTCAACCAATCCCAACCTTTTCTCAACGGCTCTAGCACGGGCGTTTTGTTTTACTTATTGCATATACACAGGGGGGAATAGCGAGAGGCTGCATAGCCTTCACGCGTTGTTCTCCCAGCGCCTGAGACCGTAGATCTTGGGCGAAAAACCGAATAACAAATGCCGGAGAAGCGCTATGACAACCAAGAACCTGTCCCGCTGGGGGGCTGCTGCAATTATCTCAACAGCCTTATCCAGTCCTGTTTATGCCGCCATGGGCAATACGGCCAGTACCTATGGCCTGTTGCCGACAGATGTGGGGACCGCGCAGGCGCTCTCCATGTTCAACACCCAGGCATCCGCCTTGTACTACAACCCGGCCTATCTGACTCAGGACCCCCGTGGTGAACTGACAATGGGTTTGTTGCACGGTGAACAAGAGCTTAGAGCCGTGAGCCAGGGTAACCCCAGCGGTGGTGCCCCGGCTGTTATTCGTGATGGTGATGTACTCAACGACACCGATTCCCAGCAGACGATTATTGCCCTGAAAACTGATCTCACCGATCTGACCCAGTTTGGGCATCCGATCTACTTCGCCATTATTGCCGGTGTGGAAAAATACGGTGAAGAAATGCTGGCGTTCAAATCGCAAACATCCGAGGAAGGCCAGTTCCTTAACTATGGCCGGCAGCCTCTTTTCCTCAATCTTGGTGGCGGCCTGGAGTTAGCTAACGGGATTACCACCGGTGCGTCTGCGCATATTTCCCTGCGTTCGGAAGCCACGCTGGTGGCGAGTGCCGACCTGGCAGGGAATACCCAATACGAAGAACTGAACGTGACAGCCAAACCGGTGATTCGCCCGGTCCTGTCGTTGAATTTTGAATGGGACGAAGTGTTCTGCGGCAAGGAAGATTGTGGCATCTGGACCGGTCTGGAAACCGCGTTTGCGTTCCGTGGACACACTGAAGCGCGCACCTCGGTGGAATCCAATCTGACGATTCCTGGTACCGTGATTGATCCGGGCATTACCGTGCTGATCGATACGATCGATTCCTATCAGCCGGATATTTTCAGTGCCGGCATTCTCTATCATTTCAGTGATAACTTCCGCGCGGCCGTCACTGTGGAGCAACAGAACTGGAAAGATCTGGAAGACGAGCTGGCCCGTGACACGATCAAGGATCAGGCCGCAGCGACCTTCAAGGATATCGTAGTGCCCCGCGTGGGCGCAGAGTGGACGGTTAACGAACACCTGATCCTGTCTGCGGGGGTGGCCTACCAGGAAAGCCCGCTGGAAAGTATTCAAACGCCAGGAGTGAACTACCTGGATAGCGACAAGATTATCGCGGGCGTAGGCAGCTCCCTGATTATTCAGAATCCGCCGATTCTGGCGTACCCGCTACGCCTGGATTTTGGTTACCAATTCCAGAAACTGGAAGAGCGTGATTTCGAGCTGACGACCACACGTCCTGGCGTGGCCAATCCTTACGAAGTCGTGACGGCTGATGGCGATGTCCATGTGTTTTCCGGCTCCATCACGCTGAAGTTCTAACGGAGGTGCCCCATGAAAAATAACAAACTGGCTCTCACTGCATTGGCGGCCGCACTGGTCGCCGGTTGCGGCGGCAGCGACGATAGCGTGAGCTTCAATACACCGACCTTTGATGCTCGCAATCTGCACTACACCTATCCGCTGGATAATCAGCAGCAGGTCGCGCCACGTGCCATCATCGCCTTGCAGTTCAGTCATGCAGTGACGGCGGATGCCAGCAACTTCACCGTGACGGGTCCTGACGATGAAGCAGTACCGTTTACGCTAAAATCCGTGGCCGACGGCCGGGGTGTGGTGTTGACGCCGGACGATGCCCTGAAACCGGCGTCGGACTACAAGGTGGTGATGAATGGTGTCACCGTGCTGGGTGAAACCACCACGTTTAAAGACGGCGCCCTGAATTTCACCACCCGGGCGGCACTGGAAGGTCCCATTGAGACCCAGAAGACCGCTGCCAGCTTTGAAGTAGAATCCATCTTCCCGGATGACGGGCAATTCAAGAGCATGGATTTCTCTTCGTTCCGTCTGCGTACCACTCACCCGATTGATGCTTCTTCCGCGGTGTACGGCGACACCATCAGCTTGATGAGCAATGGTGAGGTTGTGCCCGCCTTGCTGCTGGTCGGCCGGACCACCATCACGGTGGACCCACTGGAAGACATGACGCCCGGTGATACCTACTAGCTGAGTGTTAACGGTGTGAAGAGTCAACTGGGCGAAGATATTGCCGCCTATTCGCACTCCACGGTACCCCAGGACACCACGTCACCCACCACCGGTGAGCGTGCGGTGCTGGTAACCGAGGTGCCGCCGGCGGATAACGACCTGGGTTGCCTAGACGAGAACGTGCGGCTGTCTGAGTTGACGGGCCAGCCGATTAACTGTGTGCCGGTTATTGGTACCTTGTTGCAGGATCAAACTGTGTCCAAGCAGTCCGGCGACGTCTATGCCGAACTCGCGTTTGCTCCTAACTTTCCTGAGGTGACTCCTCTGCGGGTTAAGCGCGGTGGTTTGCTGGTTGGGGATGCACTGGAAGTCTTCATTGGCGGGGAAGTGCCCGTGGGGTTTGATTCCGGGGCGGTGACAGTTGAGATTATTTCTGATGCTACTGGTTATCTGTTTCCCAACCCCAACGCGGAAAGTGATGATGCACCTAAGCAGCTACGGTTGTTTATGGACGTGGCCACTTCCACCGCTGATGCGCGCGCCAATGGTGCCTTTACCCAGAACCTGATGCACCTGGAACTGGTGGGCACCGGCCTGATTGAAGATGGCCAGCTCAACACCGATGCGATCACCGTGGTTGAGCCGCGTGTACTGGGTGTGGAAAACAGCTACGGCGTCTTGAGCTTTCGCATGGAGTCCTATCAGGATCAGGAGAACGCACCTCTGCCACCAGTGGATGCGATCAACCCGTTCGTACCTGTCCTGGATGGGGATAACGGCCAGGAATTATCCTGGCAGCCAGGTAACGTGGCCGACCGTATGGAGCCGGGCGAGCCCATCGTTATTCACTTCAACGAAGCGCTGGACCCGAACAGCATTGTGGCCGGTGATTCCCTGTTGCTGACCAAGGGCGGCCTGGATGAGCCCTTCCAGTGGGAGCTGCGCGGTAATGCGCTGGTGATCACGCCGGATTCCCCGGTGGAATACGGCGTGGAATACGCCGTGACCACGACCCCGGCGATTACCGATCTGGCGGGTAATGCCCTGCAGGTGCTCGATTCCTTGCAAGGGGACAGCACGCTCGACTTCACCCTGCCTGAATACGTGGTCGACGATGGTGGCGATGTCCTGCGTGGCCCGTTTGCGGCCACCGTGTATCCGGGCTTCCCGTGTGCCAGCTCCACCGCGAGCCAGGGTGAAATTGATGCGGGGACCCAGGGGGTTTGCGTATCGTCCAGCCCGGAAGCTCAGCAGGTTGAAGTGGATGAGCTGCCGATTGTTGATCTGCCGGCGAACCGGTCCATCAAGGTGCGTTTCTCCCAGAACATGGACCCGGCCACCATCACCCTGGGCGATACCCTGCTGGTGCAGAAAGACAACGGTGGCAGCTGGGACGATGTGGATGGCGAGCTGACACTTGAGCCCCGTGCGCTGATCTTCACGCCCGATCAGGCCTGGGAAGAAGGCGCGCTGTACCGCTACGTGCTGGCCTCCAACGGTGGCGGCACTGGCTGTGCGGGCATGTGCTCGGTGGATGGCCTGCCGCTGCAGACTGCCCTGTTGGAGGGTAGTGGTATGCAGGAAGGGGGCCCGGACATGGAAATTCTGTTCCGTGGTGGCGTGCCCTTCAACACCATTTTCCAAGAACTGGCGAACCTGCCCAGCGTGGACGTAAACAACAATTTCCAGATCGACGCGGGTGAGCCGCGCGTTACAGGCGATGTGATTGATCCGCTGGATACACCGGCCAATGCCACCCTGATTTTGCCCCGTGATGGTGGCGGTGAAGGCTTGGTGACGACGGCGAATACCGGTTGTGGTTACGACGGTGTGCCGCCGTTTACCGCAGATGATCAAGCGCAGTGTGACAGTGACCGGATCCTCTACATCAGCGGGTTGCTGAATACGGAAATCCTTGATTTCGACGAGCAAGAACAGGGTGTTCCCGTGGTGATCTATCCGACTACGGTGGCGTTGACCAACCTGGATGCTACCGCTGTAGTGGGCCTGGACCTGAATGTCCTGGATGGCGGTAGTACGCTGGATTCGATTCCGATCCTGGGGCCGATTCTGGGCGGCGTATTAGAGGTTACGCTGGGGCTGGTGGATGACACCGTTTCAGCATTGGCCGGTCAGTTCGGTGGCGACGGTGTGCTCAATAGCCTGCTGTCGGTGGTTGGCGATGTGGGTTTGGTGCCCATCGACACCGCCACCGGGCCGAACATCATGCGGGTACGTTATGATGAAGATGATAACGGTGATCGCACCATTCCGCCGGTGGGGTATATCGTAGAAACCCCGGATGGCCCGGTCTTCCGCATTACTTTTGACCTGCTGTTCGATGCCCCCGAGCTGAGCTTGCCGCTGGGTCTGGAGCACAACGTCAAAGGACTCCCTATTGATAATGTAGTGTTGGAAGGGCCTTTGGACTTCCTGCCCGATGGGCGCCTGTTTATCGGACTGCAAAACCAGGGGGCGTTAAATGTGGATTTGGATATCACCCTGGCCGGCCTGCAAGGAGGGAAGGTGAAACTGGTGATTCCGCCGGGCGGGATCAACCTCAGCTACCAGAGTGCGTCGATCCAGTAAATCGGATCGTGCTTTGTGCATCATGTGGCGCCCCGCTTGTCGGGGCGCTGCTTTTTCTGCCGGCCGCCAGCGGCCGCTTGTCGTGAAACCCCGCCCAACCCCTCCAGGTGGCACGGTCGTGCCCGAACTTGTCGGTGGATACTCTGTCTACCCCGTCACTGTTTAAAAGAATTTTACGGTTTGCCGTCGTGATTGACGTCAAATAACGCTTTTTACCTATGTGAGCGCCTGTTCACTTTTGCATAGGGTGAGCTCCCCCCGTCGCCGTCCTGGCGACAGACAACGTAAAAGCAACAAGAAAACAGTGTAGGAGTACAACAAATGACTGTGTCTTTTTCGGGACGTGTCGCCGCCGTTGTCGGTGGTGTGTTGGTGCAATCTGTTGCCTTGG
>Ga0163179_10002949_pt1 | contig 11685 bp, 1 predicted proteins | sample AtlANTMetagenome_FD_109643 | JGI IMG/M metagenome (GOLD analysis project Ga0163179, IMG submission 109643) | Marine eukaryotic phytoplankton communities from the Atlantic Ocean - Atlantic ANT 2 Metagenome | ecosystem: Environmental > Aquatic > Marine > Oceanic | place: North Atlantic Ocean... | reverse complement strand
TGTTCCTTCTAGAACTTCAACTACATTTGTAGGAGTTACAACTGCTCCTCATAATTTATTAAACAGAGATATAGTTAGAATTTCTGGACTTTCTACAAATGTTGGTGGTCTTTCTGCTAGTTATTCTGTAGGTGTTACTAGTGAAGCTTTATCTTTGACTGTTGGAATGGCAGCAACAACCAATACTGGACAAGTAGAGTGGATTAATGTTGGTGGTGCTTTAGGTAATTCATCTTTAAGAGATAATGATATTCTTATAGTAGATCAAGAAAAAGTTAAAGTATTAGACATTAATGTAGATGCTGGACAAATTCTTGTTAGAAGAGCACAGAGTAGTACTACAGCAGGGATTCATAGTAGTAGAGCAATCTTATTTGAAGACCCTAGAACCTTTAGTTTCCAAGTAGCAGGTATATCAACTACTAAAAAATTCAGACTTAATAGGCAACAATATTTCTATCCTGCAGATGTAGTTGGAACAGGAACTGCAAGAGGAACTACTGGAGCTGGTATTGGTATTACTATATCCTTTAGTAGAACTTTAGGTATAGGACTTACACAAGTTTTTGTTCCTTCTCAATCTCTTTGGTTTGCTGATCATGGATATCAATTAAATGATGAAGTTGTTTATTCAGCTAATGGTGGTACTCCCATTAAAGCTTATAGTGGAGTAACTGGAACTCCTTATAGAAATCTTGATACGTATGCTAATTTATATGCTGTTCCTCTAGATTCTAACACTATTGGTTTATCTACAGGTAAAGTTGGTCTTGGAAGTGATTCTAATGGTTATTATGTGGGTATTAATAGTTCACTTGTACCATCTACACTTTACTTCCCTACTCAAACTTTAACTGGAGTAGGAAATACTCATAGTCTACTTACTAGACTTACTGATACAATTAGTGGAAAAGTTACTCAAAATGTAGTTACTGTTTCTACAGCTACAACTCATATCTTAGAAAAAGAGGATACTGTCTTTGTATCTGTAAAACCAATAGGTGTTACTACAGTTACTGTAAAATATAATGATTATAATAGAAGAATAGTTTTTGACCCTCAAGATTTTGTTGCTGGTGATGTAGATCTCTCCTTAAATACCATTTCTGTAACTGAAGGTGTTTTCAATTTAGGAGATAAAGTAATTCATACTGCTTCAACTCCATCTGGTGGATTAGTAGATGAGAAAATGTATTATGTTATTTTCTATGATAAGACTAATATTCGTTTGGTAGAAGATAGAATTCAGGTACAATCAACAAATCCAAAATATGTAGATATTACTAGTGCTTCTGCTGGAACTTTATCTAAAGTCAATCCTTCATTATTGGCTAGAAAGAATCAACAGATTAAATTTGATGTATCAGATTCTTCTCTATCATTTATTGATAACGGAGAAACATATTCTGCATTTGATTTAAATTTATACACTAATAGTGAATATACTGAGGAATTTGTTACTACAGAGAAAAATGATGCTTATGAAGTTCTTAAGACTGGAAGAATTGGTATAGACGCTACAGCAAATCTTCTTTTAACTTTAACTGATGATATTCCTAAAAATCTTTTCTATAAGTTTAGTCAGGATAATATTTCTATCATTCCTGATGTAAAGAAACAGATAGTTATTGATACTTTAGTTTCTAATTATAATCAGATTAATATAAGAGCAACTTTCTATGATGGTAATTGGTCTATTAGTGGAGTGGGTGCTACTACTTTCCAATATAATATACCAAATACTCCAGATGTAACTTCATATACTAAAGCTAATTCTAAACCAGTATATGAAACTACTTCTAAAACTGCAGAAGGAGCTATACTTAAGTTTAAGGTGAAGAGTGGTGGAGCGATGTATAAGATTGCTCCTAGAGTAACTGGAGTAGGTGCTGGTACTACTGTTAGGTCTGGAATTGGAAGTGGAGCAATTCTTACTGCTGAAACCTCCTCTATAGGTCAAATTACTAAGACTCGTCTTAATAGTATTGGTTTTGATTATCCTTCAGATAAGACTTTAAAAGTTATTCCTAATCTTCCTGATATTGTAGAAGTAGAAAGATTGAATACTTTAGGTTCTATTGGTATAACATCTCAAGGAAGAAATTATTTGGTATCACCTGATTTGGTTATTCAAGATGGATATACTAAACAAGTGCTAAATGATGTTGATCTTGAGTATGCTTTAGGTGATACAGAAGTTAGAATAGTAAAAAATACAGAAGGAATCTATGATGTACCTCCAATAATTTTACCAGTTGGTAACTCTAATGGTGTTGTAATTAGAGATCTTTTGTATAGTAATACTGGTGGTGGTACTTCTACAGGTAAACCTAATACTGTTAGACTTTATATTGATGATGTCTTCCAAGAAGCAGAAGATTTCAATAAAGGTGGATGGTTCCCTGGTGAGAAGTTCATGTTGGAGAATGTGAGCGTTGGTTTAGGAAGTACAGGTACAGGTTATAATTCAAAAGAATATAATTACCATTTATGGGAAGTAACTGCTGCTAGTGGTCAAATTGGTGGTGCTAATGCATTCATTGAATTTGTATTCCCTGATGGATTTATTGGTGCTGGAAGAACACCAGGTAAAATGGTTCCTGGTAGATCTTTTGCAAGAGCAATCTTAAAAGAACACTTCCCAGTATATGAACCAGTAGTATTAAAACAAAGTGAATTCTTTACTGGTGAAACAGTAGAAGATGAAGTAGGTGCTCAAGGAATTATTCAAAGGTGGCTTCCTGAAAGTAATACATTGACTATTTCTGCTCAACAGGAATTTGATGTTGGATCTAAAATTAAAGGATTAAGTTCTAGGGTACAGGCATATGTTAAGAAGAATGTTAATTTTGCAGCAGAAATTGCAACTGGTGCTGGTGCAACAGTAAATCATGGATTCCAATCTGATTCTGGATTCTTAAACAATGGTTTCCAAAGACTTCCAGATAATGGATATTATCAAAGATTTGCTTATGCTCTAAGATCTCAAGTTCCTATTGATACATGGGGTGATGATGTAAAAGCATTAAGTCATGTTGCTGGATTTGATAGATGGTCTGATTTAGAGATTGAAAGTAAAGATCCAGATGCTGTTATTACTAGAACAGAACCTGCTAATTTTGAATTGGTTGCTGAACAGCAATGTTTTGGTGATGTACAGTCATATCCTGATTTTGATGATGTAAGTGAACTTACAATTGATGTAGCAGGTCAAATAATATCTAAAGAAGTTTTATTTGCTAATAGACCTATTACTGATTATTATCAGTCAATTGGAAATAGAGCACTTGATATAGATGATTTTAGTGCTACATTTAATGATAGAGAAAGACCTACTAAATTCTCCACTGTTGGTGAATTTACAGATAATGATGTATTCAATAAAATCTTTACTTTAGTAAAAGATCAAACTTATTCTGATGAAAGACAATTCTCTATTGTTTCTCTTCTTCAGCATGATAATGTTGCATATATTAATGAGTATGCAACTGTAGAAACATATCCAGAATTAGGAACTTTTGATTATGCTCCTAAGAAAGAAGGTTGGGATTTAACTTTTGTTCCTAATAAAAATGAATATAATTTATATGATATTTCTAGTGTTTCTATAAGTGTTAAAGATAATATTGTTGGTGTAGCAAGTACTGCTTTAGGTGACTCATGTTATTTGGGTGATTCTCAAACTAATATTGGTGCTAATGTAAGAGAAAATGTTGTTGAATTTGGAGTAGATTATAGAGCTGCTCATATTATGGTTCAACTTGAAAATAATGTTCAGGAGTTTGTAGGAAGTGAATTTAACCTTATTCATGATGGTACTAAGGTAGCACTTAACCAATATGGAGATCTTACTAATAGTCTTGCTCCTGATTCTTTAGATGTTGGGTTTGGAACCTATTATGCTACAATTGAAGGTGGTCATGTTAAATTAGATTTCCATGAAGCAGTAGGTGCTGCTGTTACTGCAAATGCTTCCTTTATTGCTTTAGAGAAATATGGTTCTAGTGGTATTGGTTCTGTAACTTTAGATATTGGTAGACTTACTTCAAACAAACAAACTGTTGGTGTAGGGTCTACTGCTACTCCTATAGCATCTTATGGAACAGATGGTTCTGGATTTGATTTCAAAGCAACTACTGGATATTACTTTGTATCTGTAGAGGGTGCTAATGCTGCTTCTACTGGACAGTATGAGTGTTTTGAGGTTGCTGTTTTAAACTCATCATCTAATGTAGTAACTGTTGATTATGCTAATGTTGGTCTTAATACTACTAGTTTAGGAACTGTTGACGCTCAATTGGTAGGTGATAGTGTAGATATAACTTATAGTCCTAGAGCTGGTGCTTCTGTCCATGTCAAGACCTTTGGTATTGAGATGCAGATTTATGATAATATTCCTTTAGCACCTAGTTTAGATTTAGACAATACAGAATGGTATAGTAAATTTGGTAGATATGTTGGAACTAAATTAGATCTTCAAACTGCATTTAATTTAAAGCATGATGAAAAGCAAATATTCAGAAGAATATTTGATGGTTCTACTGATGCTGGAACAGGTGGTAATGGAATTAACTTAACTAATAATACTGTTGATATTCCTGATCATTACTTTGTTACAGGTGAAAAGGTTAATTATAGTTACACTGGTTCAAGTACTGTTAATGCTGTAGGAATTAAAGCTGCTACTGTTGCTGGAGTAAGTACTACTAAACTTCCTAATGAATTATATGTTGTTAAATTCTCTAATTCTGGATTAAGATTTGCTGAAAGTGCTGCTAAAGCTTTACAACAGGTTCCAGAAACATTTGAATTAAATTCAGTTGGTATAGGAACTTCTCATCATATTACTGCTACTAATCAGAATTCCAAATCATTAATAACTATTGATAATATGATTCAGTCTCCTATTGCAGGAACTGCTGTTACTACTGCTTTATCTGCAGCTATAGTATTTGGACAGAATACTCCTGTAGTTGGAATAACGTCATTTGCCGCTGCGGACTTAGTTAAAATCGACGACGAGATCTGTAAAGTATTAGACGTAGGTGTTAACGGGAATAATCTAACTTTATTGAGGGGTCAATTAGGAACTCCTGTGGAAGCTCATAGTAATGGATCTGTTATTACTAAGTTAAGTGGAAATTATAATATTGAATTAAATACCCTTCATTTTGCACAAGCACCAAAAGGAAATACTCCTTTAAGTACTACTTCTGATCCAGATGAAACTTCTTGGGTTGGTCTTGTTACTCATTCTACTTTCCACGGTAGAATCTTTACTAGAACTGCACCTCCAAGGTCTACTAAGGAAACTTATACTACTAATGCAGTTTTCAATGATATTTCAGATCAATTCACTGGAATTCAAAGTGCTTTCTCCCTTACAACTGGATATGGTAGCAGTGAAACTAATGCTTTAGGATTCTCTACTTATAATGGAGTACTCTTGATCAATGATATGTTCCAAGAACCTGCAAGTACTCAACAAGGAAATTATAGTTTTGGTGAAGGTTCTGGTATTACTACTGTTACATTTACTGGAGAAGAAACATCTCTTGCAGCATATCGCAGACCAACTGATACTGTTTTAGGTGAAAATGCAAATAGGACTAATTATCCTAATGGTGGTAAGATTCTTTCTGTTGGATCTACTGGAGGATTGGGTTATCAACCTCTAATTGGTGCTGGTGGTACTGCTATTGTTTCTGGTGTTGGAACTATTACTTCTATCAGTATAGGTAATACTGGTTCTGGATATAGATCTGGAATCCAGACTACAGTTAATGTGGGAGTTCAGACTTATGGTGTAGGTATAGCAAGTTATGTTTCTATTGGTACTGCTGCTATTAGTGGTGGTCATATTGTAAGTATTGCTATTACTAATCCTGGAATTGGATATACTTATTATCCTATTGATTCTACAACATTCATGACTGCTGCTGGTGCTGCAGGAACTACAATTATAGGGGTTGCTGATACTAGTAGAATCACTACAGGATCTATAATTTCTATAGCTCAAACTACTAATTCATCAACTACCAGTAAAGTAACTCTAATTGCTAATGTTTCTGTAGTTAGTGTTGGTCAAAGTCAGTTTACTATTGGTACAGGAGACACTATTAGTTCTGCAATAGGTATTGGAACTACTACTGCTGCACCAGTGGTTACTATTAAGAGTTTTGATCCACCTGAAGTAGTAATTGATTCACCATTAAATTACACTAATATTCCTTTGATATATGATCCTAATTCTACTACTGGAGCAGGACAAAGTGCATCTGTAGATTTTGTTGTTGGAATGGGTGGTAGTGTAGTTGACTTTAAAGTTAAGAGAGAAGGATTTGGATATGGTAATGGTGAAATATTAACTGTTGCTACTGGTGGAGCAACTGGAATTCCTACTACAAGTTCTACTAGTCATATAGATTTTGAACTTACAGTACAAAAGATTCATACTGATGAATTCTCTGGATGGCATTTTGGACAACTTGAAGCATTAGATAATTTTAGTACTGATTTGGATGGATTTAGAACAGTCTTCCAGATGAAGGTAAGTAATAAACCTGTTTCACTTAAAACTGCTCCTGGATGGAATGTAAGTCCAGTTCATTCTTTATTAGTATTTGTTAATGGTCTTCTTCAAGAACCAGGATACGCATATAACTTGGGTAGTGGTGGAAGTTCTATTGTATTCTCAACTGCTCCTAATGCTGATGATTATATACATGTTCTTTTCTATAAAGGAACTCCTGGAATAGATGTAGCACTATTAAATGTTGCTAAAACTATTAAGAAGGGAGATCAAATAGATATTCAGAATAATCCAGAGAAATTATTTAATGGATATCCTCAAGGACCAGGATTAAATCAAGAACCAAGAATTATTGTAGGAATTACATCATTAAGTTCTGATAGTGTAACCACTACTCCATATAATGGAATAGGAATAAGCACTGATATAAGCTTATTAAGACCTTCTAATTGGAGAAAACAAACTAGTGATTTAATTGTTAATAATAGACCTGTTGGAAAAGATAGGGTTGAATTAGAGGCAGATATATTCCCTACTGCTTTTGCTATACAACCTATAGGAGCAGGTACTACGTATGTTTATGTTGATACAGTTAGACCTTTCTTTAATCAATATAATGAACAGTCTGCTAGTAGAGATACCTTACAAGATTTTATTAATATCACTGAACAAGATGATAAATTACCAGGAATTGCAACTGCTATAGTTTCTGATACTGGAACTGTTAGTTCTATTGATTTAACTAATATTGGAGTTGGATATACAGCAGTTCCTACACTTACTTTCTCTCCTCCTCCAGAAGGTGGTAGTTTTGTTACAGCAACTGCTACTTGTACTATAGGTGCTGCTGGAACCATAACATCAGTAACAGTTACTAATGCTGGAACTGGATATACTACTACAAATCCACCTGTTCTAGAAATTGCTGCTCCTCAAGCAGTAAAAGAAGTTAAAGTGGATGTAGATGCTTATGAAGGTGATTTTGGAACTATAGTTGGATTTGGTACAACTACTACAAGTGGAAAACCTCAAATTATCTTTGATTTCTATATTCCAGATGGTTCTCCTTTGAGAGATGTTGCTTCTGGTGGAACTGGACCTGTTTCTGCTGCTACTACAGTTAGTGGTATTACTACTGGAGATTTCTTCACTGCAAATAATACTAATTACACATTTGGAGATGGAACTCTAGAAACTAGAAAGACAGATAGTACTATTAAAGTTGGTGCTACTACATCTTTCTTAGATTGTGTATATCAAGTTGCTAGTGCTGAAACTGTAACTGTAACCAATGCTTCAATTGGTGCTACTGGTATTAACGGACCATTTACTGGTCTTACTACAGATGTAAGAAGAGTCTTCTGTAATATTGCTGGTATTGGTACAGAGAACTTCTCTTCTACATACTTTAAATTTGATCAAAATAAAACTGGTGTAGGAACAGTTACATTTGATACTCAAAATATTACCACATACTCTGGTACTATTGCTGTTTCTCCTAACTTAGGTCACTTTAGTTGGGGTAAGATTACAGTACAAAGAAAAGAAGGTAACACATTTACCTATTATGGTGATAATGGGATTAGTGGTTTATCTACTTCAACAGTGATTACTAGATATAATCCACTGAAAATGAAAGAGTATGTTATTTCATAATAAATACCTTTACGGAATAATAACCTAGCGAATAATGGCGAAACAAGGAATTAGTACTGGATCAAGTCCGAATGACGGAACAGGTGATAGCCTCTTAGCTGGTGCCGTTAAAGTTAATGAAAACTTTGATGAGGTTTATGGTAAACTGGGTGATGGGACAAGTTTATTTGTAGGAATTGTTAGTTCTATTGCTGTTGATGGTGCTCTGAGTATATCAACCTCCTTTGGTGCTCCTACTATTACAGGAACTGCTAATACAGCAGTAATTAACTCAAGACAGATTTTTAGTGCAGGTATAGTTACTTTTGCTACTGATGCTAAGATAAGTGGAATTAATACTTTTTCAAGTGCTGGATATGATGTAGCAGGTATTATAACTGCTCAAAATGTAATTTTATATGATACTGCAAAGATTGCTGGTATTACTACTATTAATTCTTTTGGAGTTAATGTTGGTGGTGCAGTAACAGCAAATTCTTTAGCAGTTAGAGATACTGGAGATGGTTCATATGTTGGTCTAAACACAGTTAGTATTGATAATACAGGTATTGCTGCAACTGCAATCAGTATTACTGATACAGCAACTTTAGTCACTATACAAAATAGTGGTACTGCTAATCTAGCAACAGCAAATATTAATAGTGGAATAATTACATCTGCTGTAATTGGTGCTGGAATCACAATGAATTCCAGTGGTATTGATTTTGCTTCTTCTACTGGTATTGCTACAATATCTCTATTAAAAGGAAATGTAGAAGGTAATGTAACTGGTAACGTAACTGGTACTGCTTCTAATGCTACTCTTGCTGCTAATGCTCAAGGATTGCAGGGTACTCCTAATATTGTTGTTGCAAGTATTTCATGTAGTGGTAGTGCTTTAAATGCTAACTTTACCACTGGTATTGCTACTGCATCTGCATTTAAAGTTGGTACTAATCAAGTTATTAGTAGTGCAAGACAATTACAAAATATTGCTTCTTTAGATACTACAACCAGAGATACAATTGAGGCTGCTATAGAAGCAGGTCCAAATGACTTTACAGATATAAATGTTTCTGGTTTAGGTACTGTTGGAACTCTTTATGTTCCTGGAACTGTTAGAGGACTGAATATAAGTGGTGTTACAACTGGATTAACTGTATCTGGTGTTACTACTGTTGGTATTGTAACTGGTGCTACATCACTTCAAGTTACTGATGTTTATTCTAACTTCTACTTTGGTGATATAACCAATGTAAGTGGTAAACCAACATTATCTAAAGCTATAATTGGTACTGGTGTTACCATAGATCAAGGTAATATTGATGCTGGATCTTATGTTGGAATTATTACTGCAAAAGAATTTCATGGTGATGGATCAAATTTAACTAATGTAACCTCATCTGCTACAGCAATAACATTAGCTGATGAGTCAACTGATACCTCATGTTTCCCTGTATTTGCTACTGGAGCAACAGGTAGTTTAGGACCTAAAACAGGTACAAACCTTACATTTAATTCAGCATCAGGTGCATTAACTGCTACATCTTTTGTTGGTGCTGTAACTGGTAATGTAACTGGTAATGCATCTGGTTCATCTGGATCTTGTACTGGTAATGCTGCAACTGCAACACTTGCTACTACTGCCCAGGCATTAACTGCAGCAACTATTAATCTTAATGGTAATACCCTTGGGTTAAATCTAACAGGTATTCAGACAGGATTAAATGTTACTGGAGTTGGAACTATTACCACTTTTGGTAGTACAACAGCAACTTTAACTACTGCTAATATAACTACTGCTAATGTTGGATCTGCTGTAACAAGTAGTTCTACTGGTATTGTAGTTGGTGCTGGTAAATCTTACACAGGTGACTCATCTAGGGTTGTTAGTGGAAGATGGATACTGGGTGCTAATGGTACTAGTGATTATACCTTTACTGGTGTTGGACTCACTGTTACTGAAAATGATCCAGATTTATACCTTGCAAGAGGTAATACCTATGAATTTGTAAATGCATCTGGTGGTCATCCATTTAGGATTCAGAGCACTGCTAATGGATCTACTGGTGCTGCTTATGGTTCTGGTGTTATAAACAATGATGGTGGTAATGGTTCAACTATTACCTTTGAAGTACCATTTAATGCTCCTGATACACTCTATTATCAGTGTACAGCACATACTGGAATGGGCGGAACTATCTTTGTCTACCCAGCTCTTAGATAACCTTAATAAATAAAAAGAAAACTGTTTAAACAATGGCTGCGATAATTACTGATCAACTTCGTATTGTGAATGCTACTAATTTTGTGGCTGGGGTTCAATCCAGTGCAAATTCGTATTATTGTTTTATTGGAGTACCTAATCCTGCAGATTATGTTTCTACTTGGGATTCAGATCCTCCTGCACCTAAAGATAGCTTTAGTCAACAGGATGATTATTATGATACCATGTTGGCAGTTAAAAGAATTAACTCAGCAGATATAAGTCAAGTTGTTAGAAAGCTTAAGTGGCAATCTGGTGTTACTTATGATATGTGGAGAAATGATATCACTAGAGATAATCCATCTCAACCTTCTGGTGCTTTTGATATCTACTCAGCAAATTATTATGTAATTAATGATGATTATAGAGTATATGAGTGTCTTTTTAATAATGCTAGTCCTGAAAATAATAACCAAGGTGGTCCATCATTAGATCAACCTACTTTTACAGATTTAGAACCTAGAGCTGCTGGAAGTAGTGGTGATGGATATATTTGGAAATATCTCTTTAGTATTAGACCAAGCCAAGCAATTAAGTTTGATTCTACAGATTATATTCCAGTTCCTGATGATTGGTACACTAGTGCTAGTTATGTCCCTATGAGGGAAAATGCAGATGCTAGTGGTCAAATTAAAATTTGCACAGTAACAAATCGTGGTGTTGGTTTAGGAACTGCTAATATCACTTATAATCAAGTTCCTATTCTTGGTGATGGTGAAGGTGCTAAGGCAACTATTGTTATTAATAATGATTCTAAAGTAGAATCTATTACTGTTGCTGATGGTGGTGCTGGATATACATATGGTAATGTTGATTTGAGAGCAGGTGGAGTTCCAACTGGTACTACAACCCCAACATTTAATGTTATTATTCCTCCTCCAGGTGGACATGGAAAAGATATATACTTGGAATTAGGGGCATTAAATGCTTTAGCATATGCTAGGTTTGAAAATGATTCTGAAAACCCTGATTTTATTACAGGAAACCAATTTGCTAGAATAGGAGTTCTTAAGAACCCTCAAGCATATGGTTCTGAGCAAATGTTAATTTTAGATAAAGCAAGTTCTGCTTATGCTCTTAGATTAACTGGTACTGGTTACAGTTCTGCTGTTTTCATTCCTGACTCCTTTATTACTCAAACTGTTGGTGTTGGTTCTACTGCTGTAGGAAGAGTTATATCATATGACCAAATAACTGGGGTATTGAAATACTGGCAGGATAGAACTACTGCTGGATTTACTTCTACTGGTTT
>Ga0163179_10002947_pt1 | contig 11688 bp, 9 predicted proteins | sample AtlANTMetagenome_FD_109643 | JGI IMG/M metagenome (GOLD analysis project Ga0163179, IMG submission 109643) | Marine eukaryotic phytoplankton communities from the Atlantic Ocean - Atlantic ANT 2 Metagenome | ecosystem: Environmental > Aquatic > Marine > Oceanic | place: North Atlantic Ocean... | reverse complement strand
CTAACATTTTTTATATCGATTTTACTTTGGTTGAAGTTCGATATGTCTACATCAAAATATCAGTTTGTTGAAAAGTTTTTTTCAGTACCTTACTCTAACATGCATATTTATATAGGTGTAGATGGTATTTCTTTATTTTTTGTATTACTAACAACATTCTTAATACCTATATGTTTATTAGCTAGTTGGGATAGTGTTAAAATACATATACGTGAATATAGCATAGCATTTCTATTTATGGAATCAGCGCTTATTTGTGTTTTTACAGTCTTAGATTTATTATTTTTCTATATTTTCTTCGAAGCAATCTTAATACCAATGTTTTTAGTTATTGGTGTATGGGGTTCTCGTGAACGTAAAATTAGAGCAGCTTACCAGTTTTTCGTTTATACTCTTGTAGGTTCTGTTCTTATGTTATTAGGAATACTATGGATATATTTTCAGGTAGGTTCTACAGATATACAAGTATTAACTACTGTTGAATTTAGTTTAAATGCACAACTTATTTTATGGTTAGCATTTTTTGCATCATTAGCTGTTAAAATACCGATGGTACCAGCACATATATGGTTACCTGAAGCACATAGTGAAGCTCCAACTGCTGGATCTGTAATTTTAGCTGGTGTTTTATTAAAAATGGGAGGTTATGGATTTTTACGTTTTTCTATTCCTATGTTTCCTGATGCTAGTATCTATTTTACACCTTTAGTATATACAATGAGTGTTATCGCAGTTATATATACTTCATTAACTACATTACGACAGGTAGATATGAAACGTATTATTGCATATTCTTCTGTAGCTCATATGGGATTTGTTACTATTGGTATGTTTACTCTTAATATTCAAGGAATTGAAGGTAGCATGTTATTAATGCTAAGTCATGGTATCGTTTCTAGTGCTCTTTTCCTATGTGTAGGTGTAGTTTATGATCGTCATAAAACAAGAATAATAAAGTATTATAGTGGTTTAACGGTTAAAATGCCCATATTTTCTATTATATTTTTATTTTTTATTATGGCAAATATAGGATTTCCTGGAACAAGTAGTTTTGTAAGTGAATTTTTAGTGTTAATAGGTGCTTTTAAAAGTAACATCTTTGTAACTGTTTTAGCAGCGACAGGTGTAATTTGGGGTGCTGGATACTCTGTTTGGTTATACAATAGAGTAGCTTTTGGTAATATCAGAACTACGCATATTGAAGCTTTTCAAGATGTAAACCGTAGAGAATTTATGATTTTTTTACCTTGTATAATACTAGTTTTACTAATGGGTATATATCCAGAAATTTTTCTTAATGTTATGCATGTATCAATTACTAATCTAATTGAGCAAACTCAATAAAAATAAAAAATAATTATTGAAGGTATGGATTTTTTAAGCTTCTTCGAAAATGATTTTAAAATAATAATACCAGAATTATATTTATTTGGTAGCATTTTATTATTATTATCATATGGTGCAATATTTAGTACATCGCAAGTACTAAAATTTCCAATTATTCAAATTAATGTTGGTTGGTTAAGTTTTTTTACTTTAACTATAACATTTTTTTTATTATTACAAAATCCATTGTCATCAATGGTAGTTTTAAATAACTTATTAATAATAGATCCTTTCACTACTTTTATGAAGGCATTTGTATTATTAAGTTCGATATTTTGTATTTTAATGTCTATGAACTATTTAGAGTTCAAAAAAGTTAATACATTTGAATACTTCATATTATTATTATTAGCAACTCTAGGAATGCTTTGTTTGATTTCTTCATACGATTTAATGTCATTATACATGTCTATTGAATTAATGAGTTTATCATTTTATATTTTAGCAGCTTACAAGCGTAACTCTGAGTTTTCAGGGGAAGCTGGATTAAAATATTTTATTTTAGGAGCATTTTCTTCTGGGTTACTATTATTTGGGTCTTCAATGATATATGGGTTTACTGGCCTAACAAATTTTGAAGATCTTGCAAAAGTTTTAACGGGTATCAATGGTATTGCAAGTTCTACTTCATATAGTGGTATTTTAATTGGAATAATTTTTGTTGCGGTTGCATTATTATTTAAAATAGCAGCAGCACCTTTTCATATGTGGTCACCTGATGTGTACGAAGGTGCACCTACACCGGTTACTGCATTTTTTTCAACGGTTCCTAAAATTGCAATATTTGCATTATTTTTACGTATTTTTTTTTATACATTTTACGATTTTATATTTTTTTGGCAACAAATTTTTATATTTTGTGCGATATTATCTATGGTAATAGGTTCTTTAGGGGCTTTATATCAGAAACGTTTAAAACGATTTATGGCATATAGTGGTATTACAAATGTTGGTTATATGTTAATTGGTCTAGCATCGGGTACAATTGATAGTATGTTAGGTTTATTAATCTATTTAATAATATATATTGTAATGACTATAGGTTTTTTCAGTTTTATATTAGGTACACGAAACCAAAACTCAAATTTGAACACTTATATTTCAGACCTTACTAATTTAGGTAAAGTTAATCCAGCATTAGCTTTTAGCGTTACCTTAATTATGTTTTCAATGGTAGGTTTACCGCCACTTGCTGGTTTTTTTGGTAAATTATATTTATTTTTAGCAGCAATCCAATCTGAGTTATATAGTGTTGCAATAATTGGGGTTATGTCAAGTGTCGTTGCTGCTTTTTATTATATCCGTATAATAAAAGTAATGTTCTTCGGTACATCTAATGTTTACACATCTTACATGAAAATGGATAGATTAAACTCAATTATACTTAGTACTTGTGTGTTTTTCTTAATATTTTTCTTTGCATATCCTCATCCTTTTTTAATGAGTTCTCATAAAATATCATTATTATTATGTTTATAGTGGTATTTTATGATATCTTAACTAATTTATAATTAACTAAATAGAGTTGAATATGGGTCCACCCTAAACCAATCCGAATTAGACACGTGAAATATATTCAGGATCTATCTACTTCATATGTGGGAACTAGATTTTCTATTTAGTTAACAAAAAATATTATATAAATTTTTTTTCAAATAAAAAATAGGTAATTTATTTTTATGTTTAAATAAATTTTGATTTATTTTGACATCGGATTTTTAAATAAAATAGTGGTATGTTACATCATATCATAAAAATAATAGTAGAGCTTGATCCTGGCTCCGAATGAATGCTATCGAGAGGTTTTAAACATGCTAGTTGAATGTTTTTATTATAAAAACATGGCATACAGGTGAGTAACACGTGAGAATTTACCAAGTAGTTCGGAATAATTGTTTCTATACTTTAGGGTATAAAATAAAAATACCGAATAAAAAATAAAGATTTTATCGCTATTTGATAAGCTCGCGCGGTATTATGGTTGTTGGTAAAGTAAAAGCTTACCAAGCTTAAGATGCCTAGCTGGTCTTAGCGGACTATCAGCCACATTGGGACTGAGATAAGGCCCAAACTACAAAGTAGGCAGCAGTTAAGAATATTGGACAATGAACGAAAGTTTGATCCAGCCATCTCGAGTGAGTGATGACAGCTTTTTGGTTGTAAAACTCTTTTACCAAGGAGGATAATGACGTTACTTGGAGAAAAAGCCCCGGCAAATCTCGTGCCAGCAGCCGCGGTAATACGAGAGGGGCAAGTATTATTCGAAATTACTGGGCGTATAGGGTATCTAGGCGGTTTATTAAGTTACAAGTGAAATACCTAAGCATAACTTAGGTTATATATGTAAAACTGATAAACTAGAATTGAATAGGAGATAGTGGAATTTCTAATGGAGGGTTAGATTCTTTAGATATTAGAAGGAACATCGTAAGCGAAAGCGGCTATCTAAGTTCATATTGACGCTGAAATACGAAGGCGTAGGGAGCGAATGGGATTAGAGACCCCAGTAGTCTACGCTGTCAACGATGAGTGTTAAATCTTGGTGTATTTCTTTTATAAGTAAATTATTATTGAAAGTAAAATAAGATCTAATGTCAGGACTACAGTTAACACTTTAAACACTCCGCCTGGGGAGTACGGCCGCAAGGTTAAAACTTAAAGGAATTGACGGGACCTCACACAAGCGGTGGAGCATGTGGTTTAATTCGAAACAACGCGCAAAACCTTACCAACTCTTGACATAATAGGAGAAATTTAATGAAAATTAACTAATTCGAAAAAGACCTATTACAGGTGTTGCATGGCTGTCGTAAGTTCGTGTCGTGAGATGTAAGGTTAAGTCCATAAACGAACGCAACCCTTATTTTTTGTGGTTTAAATTAATGAATAATTTTACCCTGAAAATACTGCCGATGATAAGTCGAAGGAAGGAGGATGACGTCAAGTGACATGGCCCTTATGAGTTGGGCTACACATGTGCTACAATGGTAACTACAAAAAGAAGCAAACGCGTGAGCGTAAGCAAATCACTAAAAGTTATCTCAGTTCGGATTGTTCTCTGTAACTCGAGAATATGAAGTTGGAATCGCTAGTAATCGTGGATCAGCATGCCACGGTGAATCTGTCTCTGAGGTTTGTACATACCGCCCATCACGGACTGGGAATTGTGTTTGTTTGAAGTCTTATTATACACTATCTTTTTTAATTATTATAGATATGTTTAAAACATATTTTGTTAAAAATAATAGATTACATAAGATGATTATAAATATAGTGACTGGTTTGAAGTTGTAACAAGGTAGGCGTAAGGAACTTGCGCCTGGATAATTTCCTTTTACGGAATTACACTGCATTGAATGCAATGTTTATAATAAATTACCTATTTATTATAAATATATGTCTAGATAGCTCAGTTGGTTAGAGCAAAAGACTGAAAATCTTTGTGTCGGCGGTTCAAATCCGTCTCTGGACATAATACTTATTCTATTTTTATAATAGATATTTTTTAAACCTTTAAAACAAGAACAGTAGTAGTGATTATAAGATACGATCGGCGTTGTTAGTCTTAAAGCCTGCTTAAAAATGGTAAGGGTTGACCATAAAACAATTACTTAAGCTTTTAAGAACTTAATAATATCACCTATAGAAGTTTTTATTTTATATAAAGTCTCGGAAACGACGCGAATCGAACGCGCGACTCCTGCCGTGACAAAGCAGCACTCTAACCACTGAGTTACGTTTCCTATTTTAGATTTATATACGTCTTGACTTTCTAGGGCGACATCCATTATGTGGGATAGGGGTAACATCAATAATTTCACCTATTTTTAGGTTAGACTGCAAAATTCCCTGTACAGCACTCTCACGACCACTACCAAAACCTTTTATTAAGATTTGTGCTATTTTAAATCCCTTTTTTAATAGTACTGAACCTATATGGTTACCAGTCATTAAACTACCTTGAGGAACCGAACGTTTACCACGCTTAGTTTGAAAAAAACCTTGTGATACAGTCGTTAATACTACATTATCGATATTTGTGCCTGTAATTATTGTGTTGTTTTGAGTAGCGTTAATATGAATAATACATATTTTTGATAACTCTTTTTTATTAAGTTCTCGCGGCGCTACTTTTTTATTTTTAATTATCATTTATTATATTTATTTTTACTTACATTATTATAATTTTCATTTTTTTGAGCTTTTAGAGTAGTAGGACTCGAACCTACGATCACAAAGTCAAATTCTGCAGCCTTACCGACTTGGCTATACTCTAAAATTAAGTTAGTACTTATGCTTTTTAAGTACATATTTAGGCCTAGGTGGACTTGAACCGCCAACTTCAGCTTTATGAGAGCTGCATTCTAACCAATTGAATTATAGGCCCACATTATATCGTAGTTTAAATATAGTTTGCTAGTATTTTTAATACCTATAATATATACTACACCCTATAGGATTTGAACCTATGACCCATAGCTTAGAAGGCTATTGCTCTTCCAGCTGAGCTAAGGGTGCTTAAATATATTTACATATTAATTCCAGTCATATTATAGACTTTATTTTATATCCCCAGTCGGATTTGAACCGACGTTAACACCGTGAAAGGGTGGCGTCCTGACCTGGCTAGACGATGGGGACGCCGGTTGTAACTGATGGAGAAGATAGGATTCGAACCTATGAAAGCTTAAACTAATAGATTTACAATCTACCACCATTAACCACTCGGTCACTTCTCCTAAATTGAAAGGTTTGTTAACAGTAGTATTTTTATTAAACAATATAATTATTGTTTTAGTATATTTTAGGGGGTTTCCCCCCTAATAGTTAATTAGTACAATTTAGCTAAAACTTTTACAAATTTTATACTTATTGCCTATCTACGTAGTAGTCTTCTACGATTAAATGAGAATTTGTTTTAGGATTTGGTTCTCGCTTATATGCTTTCAGCGATTACACAGTTCAAACGTGGCTACCCAGCGCTGCTTTTTGAAAAACAACTGGTACACTAGAGGTTTGCTCACTCGGGTCCTCTCGTACTACGAGCAACTTCCTTCAATTCTCGACACTTACAAAAGATAGGGACCAAACTGTCTCACGACGTTCTAAACCCAACTCACGTACCACTTTAATCGGCGAACAGCCGAACCCTTGGGAGCTTCTTCACCCCCAGGATGTGATGAGTCGACATCGAGGTGCCAAACGATTCCGTCGATAAGAGCTCTTGGGAATCATCAGCCTGTTATCCCCGGCGTACCTTTTATCCGTTGAGTGATGGCTCTTCCACACGATACCACCAGATCACTATGACCGACTTTCGTCCCTGTTTGACTTGTTTGTCTCACAGTCAGGCAAGCTTATACCATTACGCTCTACAATTGATTTCCAACCAATTTGAGCTTACCTTTGTACGCCTCCGTTACTTTTTGGGAGGCACCCGCCCCAGGTAAACTACCAACCATATACTGTTCAAATTCGATAAAAATTCGTTAGCTATAGAAAAGAAAAAGAGTGGTATTTCAAGATTGCCTCCAAAATAGCTGGCGCTATTAATTCACTGGCTCCCACTTATCCTACACATTTTAGTTTCTTTAGCAATATAAAGATGTAGTAAAGGTGCACGGGGTCTTTCCGTCTACTTGTAAGTACTCCGCATCTTCACGGAGAATTCAATTTCACTGAGTTCATGTTAGAGACAGTAGGGAAGTCGTTACACCATTCATGCAGGTCACTAATTAGGTGACAAGGAATTTCGCTACCTTAGGACGGTTAGAGTTACCGCCGCCGTTTACTGGGGCTTCAATTCAATGCTTTCACAAATTCTATTAACCTTCCAGCACCGGGCAGGTGTCAGACCCTATACATCATTTTACAACTTAGCAGGGTCCTGTGTTTTTAGTAAACAGTCGCTTCCCCCATTTCTGTGTCAACACACTAAAGTGTGTCACCCTTTCTCCCGAAGTTACAGGGTTATTTTGCCGAGTTCCTTTAACATGATTCTCTCAAGCGCCTTAGTATGCTCTACTAGTCTACCTGTGTCGGTTTAAAGTACGGTCTTGATTATTTAATATTATATATATAATATTAACATTAGTAGCTATTTCTTGTATCTATTAATTTATCAAAATATAATCTTATTCAATTTTGTTAAAGTTTATAAACAGTCACTGTACTAAATGGCTTTAAAATTCAAGAAGTTAAATTCCCATCAATTTAAGCATTCGCTTTATAATTTTAGGGGCCGGCTTACCATGGGAGGTTTATCCTGGCCCATGAAACCTTAGACTTTCGGCGACAATATTTAATAATATTGTTTAACGTTACTCATGCCAGCATATTCGATTCTGATATCTTTAGTTTTGTTTTCACAAAACCTTCATCGACGTACAGAATGTTCCACTACCATTTAAAATTATACTAATATAATTTAAATTCGTTGTTTCGGTATACAACTTCAGCCCCGATACATTTTCGGTGCAGGATAACTTAGTTACCCAAAGGGTATCTTTAGACCAGTGAGCTATTACGCTTTCTTTAAAGGATGGCTGCTTCCAAGCCCACCTCCTGGTTGTCTTGGTTATCGAACTTCCTTTCCCACTTAGTTGTAATTTAAGGACCTTAACATACGATCTGGGCTATTTCCCTTTTGACTGATGGCTCTTAGCAGTCATAGTCTGTATATTTTATATATTTTTTTGTATTCGTAGTTTATCAAAATTTAGTAAGGCTTTGGGCCCCCCGCATTCAAACAGCGCTCTACCCCAAAAAATACCTATAAAACATTCTACCTAAATAGATTTCGTGGAAAACCAGCTATCTCCAAGTTTGATTGGCCTTTCACCCCTAACCACAAGTCATCCCAGTCTTTTTCCACAGACACGGGTTCGGTCCTCCACTATGTTTTACCATACTTTCAACCTGCTCATAGCTAGATCACTTGGTTTCGGGTTTAATTCAAATAACTTTAAACTCAGTTTAAAATTTGTTTTCACTACGCCTACATAAATAATTAAGCTTGCTATATGAATTAAGTCACTGGCTCATTATACAAAAGGTACGCTGTTACTTTCAATAAAAGTTCCAACTGTTAGTTAACACTCCATTTCAAAAATTTATATCATCGAAATGAAAATTACTTTTCCCTTACGGTACTAGTTCTCTATCGGTTATTAAAGAATACTTAGGCTTAGAGAGTGGTCTCCCTATATTCGAACAGGATTTCACGTGTCCCGTTTTACTCTATATTTTATAACTTTTTTTCGAATACAGGACTTTCACCTTCTGTGGTAAAACATTGCAGTTTATTTCTAGGAAAAAGTATAGTTAATTTATGGCCTTTTCCGCGTTCTTTCGCCAATACTAACGGAGTCTCTATTGATTTCTCTTCCTTAGTTACTAAGATGTTTCAATTCACTAAGTTTGTATACACTTGTATTAAGTATATTAAAAAATGAGTTTACTCATTACGGATATTTGTATATCACAGACATCGTTATCTCCATACAACTTTTCGTTTATTTATCACGTCCTTTTCTTTAATACCTAAGAATCCATGAAGTGCTTTTTTGTAAAAAAAGAATTGTCTATATTATAACTTATATAAAGTTAAATTTTTTTATTAATGCGACGGACTGTTTGTGCATTTGTTTTCGTACGTTGTCCTCTAACAGGAAGTCGTTTAAAATGTCTTAACCCCCTATAAGAACTTATTTTTATCAAATTACGTATATTAGAAATTTGTATATTTTCGACTTTTGACCCTGTTTTAAACGTCTTTTGTACAAAAGATACAATATTGCTTAACTGGTTTTTTGTCAATTCATTTATATATGTGTTCTCACTTATACCTAGTTTTGAACATATCAGTTTAGAGCGTGATTTTCCAATTCCTTTTATATACGTTAAAGAAATAACAACACGTTTGTTATCTGGAATCTGAGTATTTAAAACTCTAGGCATTCTTTCTATACTTTATATATTATAGATTATTATTACCAATTAAAATGAGAGAAGGATTTATTTGCTTCGGCAAGCTTATGAATTTCATCTCTCTTTTTTACAGCTAAACCTTTATTATTGTATGAATCTATAATTTCATTAGTAATCCGTTCAATTAAGGTACGTTCTTTTCGAAGTATCAAAATTTCTACAAATTGTTTAATACCATTATTTATTTTACGTTCTAACGATACTGCTACAGGAATTTGATAAGTTGTACTACCAATACGTTTAGATTTTAATTCAATATCTGGAGATAGGTTATAAATAGCTGTATGTAAAATAGTATGTATGTCTTTTACAGGAAGTTTTAAAGAAGCTTTTTTCAAAGCTTTATTAACGATCTTACGAACAGTATTTTTTTTACCATTCTTCATTAAAAGATTTAATAACTTTTCATACATTTCTTGTTTACTAAAGTCTAGGTTTTTTGTCAAGGCTATACTTTACTTTCTTTTAAGCTTTGTACCATATTTGGATCTAGCTTTTCGTCTATTTACAACAGAACTCAAATCATATTTACCCCGAACTAAGTGATATTTGACACCAGGCAAATCTTTAACCGCACCACCACGTACTAAAACTACAGAATGCTCTTGTAAATTGTGACCTTCTCCAGGTATATATGCTATTGTTTGCATTGCATTAGTCACCTTTAATTTAGCAATTTTCCGTTTTGCAGAGTTAGGTTTTTTAGGAGATGTAACATAAATTTTTAAGCATACAGCTTTACGTTGTGGACATTTCTGTAACGCAGGTGTTTTGGATTTATGAGTACTAGACTTTCTAGGCGATTTTATCAATTGGTTTATCGTTACCATATATAATAATTAATTTATTTAAGTTAAATTATTAGATCGCGAAATAAACCGTGTGCGGACCGGTAATTTTCCGGCCCCAAAACTTAAAGCTTGTTTAGCCAGTTCTTTAGAAACACCATCTACTTCAAACAGTATACGACCCGGTTTAATAGGCATAGCCCAATAAGAAACATTACCTTTTCCTTTACCCATACGAACTTCTGTCGGTTTAGAGGTAACAGGTATATGTGGAAAAACATGTATCCATACACGTCCTTCACGTTTCATTTTACGTGTTATAGCACGTCTTGCTGCTTCAATTTGTCGGGCTGTAATACGAAAAGGTTCTAACGACTTTAAAGCGTATTTACCAAAATATAGTTTGTTTGAATACTCAAGCCCTACAGTTTTAAGTTTAAAACTTTTTCGGTATTTGGTTCGTTTAGGACTTAACATAATTTAATATATTTATTTTTTATAATATAAAAAGTTAAATTGAACTAATTATAAATCACAGGGAAAAAAGGATTCGAACCCTTATCGACGGTTTTGGAGACCGTAATTCTACCTTTGAACTATTTCCCCGTAAAAAGACAAGAAGTTATTATTTTATTTAATATGCGAATACTGGGATTCGAACCCAGAGCCTCTGCTTGGAAGGCAGATAATTTAGCCATTAATCGATATTCGCTTATAAAAACTTACAGTTAATATAGTAATATTAACTGTAGTTAAAAAAAATCTATTTAGAAATACTTGCTGTAGGAAGAACATCATAAACTCGAGGTACTTCGTCAAAACAATGGAAAGCAGGTGGACTATCTAATACCCATTCTAGGCTTGAAGTAGAACCATCTATATCTGTTGTTCCCCACGGATCTGCAGGACAAGGACGACCAGAAGTTAATGTAATATATACAATAACAAAAAATAATAATATACCAAAAGTAGTAATGTAAGAACCATAAGAAGCTACATAATTCCATTGAGCATAAGCATCTGGGTAATCCGGAATTCGTCGAGGCATCCCAGCTAAACCTAAGAAATGCATTGGGAAAAATGTTAGGTTAACACCTAAGAAACTTAGCCAAAAATGTAATTGACCTAATGTTTCAGGATATTGGAAACCTGATATTTTACCAATCCAATAGTAAAAAGCAGCAAATAATGCAAATACAGCACCCATAGATAACACATAATGGAAATGTGCAACAACATAATATGTATCATGTAATGCAATATCTATTCCAGAATTAGAAAGAATAATACCTGTAACACCACCTAAAGTAAATAGGAAAATGAAACCAACAGCCCAAAGCATAGGTGTTTTTAATTCAATTGAACCACCCCACATAGTAGCTACCCAAGAAAATACTTTAATACCTGTTGGTACCGCAATAATCATTGTAGCTGCAGTGAAATACGCTCGTGTATCAAAATCCATACCTACTGTATACATATGATGAGCCCAAACAATAAATCCTAAAATACCGATAGAAGACAT